>Ga0105092_10001178_pt1 | contig 13943 bp, 10 predicted proteins | sample PPLLak2March2015_FD_87021 | JGI IMG/M metagenome (GOLD analysis project Ga0105092, IMG submission 87021) | Freshwater sediment microbial communities from Prairie Pothole Lake near Jamestown, North Dakota, USA - PPLs Lake P7 Core (1) Depth... | ecosystem: Environmental > Aquatic > Freshwater >... | reverse complement strand
TCTTCATTGTTTCGCAGAGCACTTCGTGTTGCTCGGAGGAGGGATCGAGTTTTACCATCAAGGTTTGAAGCATTCCATTGAAGATAATCTTCAATGTATAAATAGTTATCTGTATGCTGCAACCGCGGGGTACGCTCCTCCTATGACTGAAGTCATAGGTCTCCGCTCCCCTGCACCCCTGCACCCCGAGGCTATCATGAATCAATCACGTTCAGCGATAATGCTTAGCCTGAATCTCAAAGAGCCTGGCATATTCTCCTGATCGAGCCATCAGCTCCTCATGAGTGCCACTTTCCGCAATCTTTCCGTCTTTGAGGAAGTAGATGCATTTCGCCATCTTAACCGTGGACAGCCTGTGACTGATCAAGATCGCAGTGCGCCCTGCCGCAAGCTGCCGGAATCTCTGGAAGACCTCTTCCTCCGCCCTCGCGTCCAGCGAACTGGTAGGCTCATCCAGCACAAGAACCTGAGCTGTGCTAAGGAATGCCCTGGCCAATGCCACCTTCTGCCATTCACCGATGCTCAGCTCTTCTCCTTCCTCGAACCATCTGCCAAGTATGGTATTGTAGCCTTTCTTAAGGCGCATGACAACCTCATCCGCTCCGGAACAACGGGCGGCTTCGGCGATCTCATCTGCGTCCGGTGAACTATTTGTGTTTCCAAACCAGATGTTCTCCCTGGCGCTGAGATTATAATGCGCATAATCCTGGAAGATAACGCCAATTTCCTGTCGCAACGACGCAGTGGAGAACTGGCGAAGATCGATGCCATCGATGGTGATCCGTCCTTCCGTAGGATCATACAGCCTGCATAGCAGCTTGACCTGTGTCGTCTTGCCGGATCCATTCTCTCCTACCAGAGCCACGATCTCATCCGGCAACAGATGCATACTGACATCATTTAAAACAAGTCTATCGCTTCCAGGATACTTGAAACTGACATGGCTAAATATAATTCCGTCCTTTATCCGAGCCGGGAACTCAACAGGATGCACAGGTTCGACAACCTTGGGCTTGAGGTCAAGAAAATCATAGAAGCTGGTTAGGAACAGATTATCCTCGTAGAGCCCCGCCATACTACTCATGATGCCCTGAAGCGCAGTCTGACCCTGTTGAAGCGCCCCGAAATACATTACCAAACTTCCAATAGTTATCGTTCCCTCAATGGTGCTGTAGGCCACAAAGGCGTAGGAGCAATAGACGGCAATGTTGGCAACTGCCTGAGTTACCAGCTCTGCGAGAGAGCGAATCTTGGCCATCTCCAGCCGTTCCTGACGAATCTTTCGGCGCAAATTCTGATATTGATTTTTAAATTCAAATCCAAGACGAAAAAGCCTTATCTCTTTGGCGTAAGCATCGCTGGTAAGCATTGTATGCAGATACCAGGCTTTTCGTTCCCGAGGAGTAATGCGGCATTGCCAGCGGTACATTTGATCAGAATATCTCAATTTGACGAAAATTCCGGGAATTGAGGCAAGCACCAGCAACAGGGCCAGCGACCATTGGAATGAGATCAATAATCCGACTATGGCGACCAAAGAGACGGCATTCTGGAAGACCTGCACCAGACCGTTCACTATTCTGGTAGGACGGTAAGGAGCCTCTCTTTGGGCCCTATGAAATGAGTCGTAGAACTGTGGATTCTCGTAGTATTCCAGGTCGGCCTCAATAGATTTGGCATGCAAGACGCCCTGAACATGATCCGTTACTGCTTGCGCTTGCGCTTCGCTTACCATAGTTGCAAGAGAGCGACAAAAAGCATTTAATAGAGCGACCAAACCCGAAATTGCGATTAAAAGGATTGCATGAGGATATGTGCCCTGCTTATCTGATGCTGCTCCGCTGGATATTGCATCAACAATCAGCTTCATCAAGTAAAGGGAGACTAGCGGCAAAGCGCCCTGCAAGACCACCAGGACCGAGCTGGCAATCGTCCACCCGGGCGCACTTTGCAGGACCAGACTCAATGCGCGACGGAGACGAACCATATTCTCTAACTTGGGCATATTATGCATATCATTCATAGGCATTCGCCAGAAGCTGCCCCCGTAATCTGACCTTCGGACAAATGCACATCACAAGAGCGCTGCCATTTTGATGCAGACAAACATCCCTTATGCTCAAATAATTATCCTGCATTGAATCATCCACGAATTAGCGAAACGCAGAGACCTCAGTTTCTTCTTGCCATGATCAAAGTCGCGAAAATCACAATCGCTCTGATTATGCCAAAGAAAGGCGCAGGGAATAAATCAGGTTTTTTTGGACTTTGATTATACGCCATAGCAACTGCAATCAAAGACAGAGCTGGCATTGGCCCCAAATGCATCACGATCACTCTTCATCATTGATTCCCAGCCGCCCTCACAGCAATAGAGCCATTCATCTTCTTCCCGAGGAGTGAAATCCAGAGACTTCATTTCCATCAAACGGATCAGATCGTATGTGCCATAATATCTTTCCCTGCCTTCGCTTATGGGTGGATAGTTCCGTCTTGTCACATCATACAATGAGCCTGCTTGCCTATAACTAAGATCCGCAATGCCTGTGGAGTGGATTTTATCCTGGCGGCCAAGGTATTTTGTAGGCTTGAATTCGGCAGATAGTATGCCATAATCCGTTGCCTGCACAGTGGCATTCATTCTTTGCAGCCACATCAAGGTCTTGGTTTCGCGCATCAGCTGGTGATTATAGAGCAGGTTAAAATTGATAAAATCATTATTGTTTCCATTATAATCCCAATCATTTATCATTTTTCCTGAATAATTTATTGTTTTTGCAGCACTAAGCTGAACTGACCACATCTCAGGATAATTAATTGTGTAAACATCGCTTCCGAAAGGTTTGAAAAAATCAATATTAATAGCACTATCGTCAATCCTGGATATCAAGTCCATCTGCTCCGTAGACTCATAGCTGCCTTCAAGAGCGCTCCTTCGTTCCTTGAATACAACATCGTTATATTTTATATCTTTATAAGTGGACTGATAGGGACTCAATATACGTCCATGCAAACCTTGCACAGGAGACACAGTTCCGATTATCGTTTGTGTATTATTAAAGCTGACATTAGAGGACTGGCGATAGATATACCAGAGGCCCGTATCAGTTTTTATGCCGCTGGACCAATAAACTGCACATGCGCTGGATATCATAATCATTATGATGATCATGGACAGCACAGCTCTGAATTTAATATTGCAGATCAACTTAGCTTTCAGAATTTGCTGCCTAAATGAAGGTAATGATCGAATCATAGTTACACGATATCTGATATTTATTCCCAACAATGCAGAACGCCTGGAATCCGGCTCCGGGCGTTTTGAACAGCTGCCCGTTTGCAGATACCAAACGCTTCTTCTAGTTCCTAAATGAAAAAGATTTTGGTGGATTGACACGAAAATAGACATATTCTAAATTTGTTAATATGCTGTCTTGACATTTTTCATAATTTCATTTTTAATATTTTGATTTAATCATTTGAACTCCAAGAATTGCCGCTAATCACCTACAATACCATCTAATAGTCGTCTTTAAGCCTTCTTCGATGGAGCAATTCGGAGAATAACCTGCACTTCTTGCTCTGCTGATGTCTGCCAGAGAATGCCTGATGTCAGTGGACCTTGGCACTTCGTATCTCGGACTAACATCCCGGCCCAAGATCTTACTGATCATCTCTACCAGGTCGTTTAAGCTGGTGCTCTTTGCATTGGCGATGTTATACACGCCCGGCCTAAATCCTCGGCTTGCCAGGATATTTGCCGCGACGACATCGGCTACATGCACAAAGTCACGGGTCTGTTCACCGTCGCCGTAAATCACCGGCACCTCGCCTTTGAGTATAGCTGTTATGAACCTGGAGACGACACCGGAATATTCCGACGAAGGATCCTGCTTGGGACCGAATACATTGAAATACCTCAGTACAACCGTCTCCAGGCCATAGATCTCCTGAAAGACGCGTGCGTAATGCTCTCCAGCCAGCTTGGAGACGGCGTAGGGCGACATCGGCTCAGGAATCATGTCCTCTTGCTTGGGGAGATCCAGCGAACTGCCGTAAACAGCGGCGGATGAGGCCAGAACGACACGCCGAACACCGGCGTCCCTGGCGGCGGTCAGGACCTTCAGGGTACCCGCGATGCCGACTTCATTCGTGCGGAGCGGATCTTCGATGCTCTTCTTGACGGATGCAATGGCGGCCTGGTGAAAGACGCAATCCGCACCTTCGAAGGCGGTCCTCAAGAATGGGAGGTCCGTGATGCTTCCGCGAAGGAGCTGGGCATTGATGCCTGCGAGGTTCTCCGCTTTTCCGTAAGATAGGTCGTCGACTATTGATATCTGGCTATCTTCCGGATTCTCTTGAGACAAAGCTTGAGCCAGGTTGGAGCCGATGAAACCTGCGCCGCCGGTTATGACGAACTTATGAGACATGGAAATAAAACCTTGGAAGAAGATGACGCAGGTGATTCATCTATTTGACGGAAGATCTGGCCAAACATAGAGAATTGGAAATGACTTAGCGATCTGCCGGGCCAAGCTGGGCTTAACACCAATGTTTGACTCTAATATTTGCGATTGAAGCGATCCAATCAAATAGATCTAGCCAATCGTCCATGCCAATAGTCTATTTCGACCGATCTATGCTAAGCTATCTGTGCTATACAACTCCACTCAGCCCCGCCTCAACGATCGATCCATTCGCATGAACCAACTGAAACCTTGATCAATATATTATGGCCGAAGTCTTAATCTATCTTGGAAACATCGCTATCGTGAAATCAAGAGAGATCAGGAGGCATCAATCTGAGGATATTCAATTTATTAATATGCTTTTTTATCCTGAGTTTCGTAAGCACGGCAGAAGATACGGAATATTTCGATTGGAAGGGATTGAAACTCTCCGCTTCCAAAAATTATGCCGAAGCTCTGCAGTATTTTGACAAAGCGATAAATCAAACTGGAAATTATACAGACGCCTGGGTCCATAAGGGCGACACCCAGAGAGCGATGAAGGATTACAATGCATCATTGCTGAGCTACGATCAGGCCCTGAAGATCGATAAAAATAGAACGACTGCATGGTCCGGGATCGTTGAGGCTTACACATCGCTCAAGAAATACGACAAGGCCTACTCAGCTGCGGCCAAGATCACGGAATTGGACCCTAAAAACAAGGTAAATTGGCTAAAGGAGGGCAATTTTCTCCAATTACAGGGCAGTTACGACAAAGCCATTCCTAAGTATGACGGCGCTCTAGTTTTAGATCCGCAATACAAAGACGCGCTCTATAGGAAAGGGATTTCGCTTCTGGCACTGGGAAATGCCACTTCCGCTATAGATCTCTTTGATCAGGTTATCGTGATAGATCCAAAGTACAAGAATGCTTATAACGCTAAAGGCCTGGCTCTGGAGACGAAAGGACTGTATGGCGAAGCCCAGGAAGCGTACAACATGTCTCTGGAGATCGATCCGAAGTGGAGCCAGCCATTGATCAATAAAGAGCATTCTCTGCTGGCATTAGGCAAGATGGATGAAGCCATGAAGATATTCGTGGCGATTTAAAGGACGCGGCGTAGAAGAATTAAGGAGGTTGGTAGCATGAATATGAAGATATTCGGAGCACTGGTTTGCTTATTCATTTTGAGCGCCGTTTGCGCCGCAGAGGATTCATCAACATATTATGACAGGCTAGGAAGCAAGCTTTACACTGCCAGGAATTACACGGAAGCTCTGGACTATTTCAACAAATCATTAGCTCAAAACGCCAGCAATGCGGATGCATGGACGCACAGAGGAAATACCTGGAAGGCATTAAATAAGCTCAACGAGTCGATAGACTCCTACAAGAAGGGACTTGAGCTTGACGACAAGAAAACCGCCGCATGGTCGGGTTTGGCAGACGCATACAACTCCAAGAAGGACTATGCGAACGCCTCAAATGCCGCCGGCAAAGCTGCAGAGTCTGACAAAAAGGATAAAGCCGCAAGGCTTCGGGAAGGCAACATTTTGCAGTTGCGGGGCCTGTTTGAGGAGGCAGCGGTCAAGTATAACGGCGCATTGTCCATAGATGCCAACTACACGGACGCCCTTTACAGGAAGGGACTATCGAGTCTGGCTGCTAATAATACAACAGAGGCCATAGAACTGTTTGACAGCGTGTTGGCCAGAAATCCCAAGCACAAGCTGGCTTACAATGCCAAAGGTCAAGCGCTGGAGGCCCAGGGTAAATATACGAGCGCTTTGATGGCTTATGATCGTGCACTGCAGATCGATCCCAAATGGAACCAGGCACTCGTAAACAAGATGCACGTCTTGATGGCTCAAGGAAAGCAGAAAGAGGCGATGGACATATTCCTAACGGTTTAAGCAGATGGCTTTGGGAAATGGCCTTTAGAGCGGCTAAACGCCTAAAGACGCTACAGCCAAATTCTTTTTCTGCAGATCTTGCTTTGGTCGCTTTGCAGGTTCAGGGACTGCATAGTCCCAATACTACCGCTAACTATTATTTATTCTTATTTATTTTTTGATAATGTTTTAATATCTTGAGGAATTTTTTGAGAAAACTAACACCACAAGAAGCGATAACTTAATAATATCCAATATGCTAACCACTTATATCCAGAAAAACAATGCGGACCTCATTTCAGGACCGATTGTGCCGAATTGTTTGCTCAAGTCAGCATCTTAATTGATGGATGATAAGCGGAGCTGGCTGAATAGCTGGAGCTGTAAGATTCTTTAAGTATTTTGCTATTTATTTCATTACGGAGATAAATACCAATAATTCAGAAAAAATAAATTAAAATTGTGCATGGAGTTGAGTCTCTTGAAGAGCAAAATGATTCTAGGATTGGTTCTATCACTGCTAATCATAGCCCCGGCCCTGGTTCAAGGAGATGCAAAGACCAAAACAGCAGAGAATTACATTCACGCTCTTCAAAACGGAGACAGCAAAGCAAAGTGCAACGCTGCATGGGAATTGGGAAAAAGCGGAGACCCTAAGGCAATTGACCCGCTCATGTCAGCCCTGCAATCTCCAGATAGCAACGTGCGAGACTGGGCGGTTTTGGCGCTGGTGAAGATCGGCAATGCGTCCGTGAATCCCCTTGTCCAGGCCTTGCAGGACGGAGGCAAGGGAAACGCAGAAAGCAGCCACAACGCCAGCCTAGTCAGGCAAGAGGCAGCAGCAGCACTTGGGTTGATCAACGATAGCAGAGCAGGGGAGAAGCTGATGGATGCTCTCGCAACAAGCAACGATGACAGCACTCGATACTGGGCGGCAGTCTCCTTGGGAATGATCTCGGAGCCTAAAGCTACCAGTCTCCTGGTCCGGACACTTGCAGACAAGAATGCCAGCATCCGAGGAGGGGCCAGATGGGCTCTGCGTGCCATCGAGGGACCACGTGCGGAGGATATTCTAATCGGGCTTTTGAGGGATAACAACAGCAGCATTTGCAGCGGGGCGGCAGAGGCGCTTGGCGATATTCCGGATGCTGCTGCTGTGGAGCCGTTGATCGATGTGCTTGATGATAAGTCCGGCCGGGTTCGGGCCAAGGCAATTGAATCTCTTGGCAAGATCAACGACAACAGTGCCATTGAACCCTTGATCGGGATGCTTCGAGATAATGAGAGCGAAGTTCGAGCCGCAGCAGTACGGTCTCTGACAAAGATGGGCAGGCAGGTTTCCAGTTCCTTGATCCTGGCCCTTAAGAATAATGATAAAGCGATTCAATTGGGCGCTGCAACCATTCTTGGGGATGTTGGAGACGATGGAGCCATTAATCCGCTTGTTGAAGCGTTTAAAGGCGGAGTGCCGGATGTAAGACATGCCGCAGGGAAGTCTCTGGCAAAGATTAACAAGAGCAATTCGGTTGAGCCGTTCCTGCAAATTTTGAAGGAAGAAAACCAAAGCTCGGAGATTAGAGCCGATGCTGCATGGGCGCTCGGGTTGATGGGCGATGCCAGAGCAAAGGACCTCTTGCTTCAGGTCATGGGCAATGACAAGGACAGCAACGTGCGACTGTGTGCGGCCAGGGCGCTCAAGAATATCGGGCATATGCAAATGCATAATAAGCCATTATATAATTATATATAACTATATTATTAAGTATCATATACATGAGGCCAATGGCTCACGGAGGTCTGCACCGCCCCGGAAAGATCTGCAAAATGAAGCGATGCGCAAATGTCGTTACAGCTAGAATGCAACCGAAGGCACATCGTAGAGTAAAAATTTAAGATCTTGCCGTTGCGAAAATGGTATATTGGCGATATAATGAGAATATTATCGATATTCATGGAATGAAAAGGAGGTTTAATCTTGAGGAGGATATTCAATAAAGTCAACTATGACTATTCAGCCGCAAGAGGAGGCTAACAGCTATTTCAAAAGATACCATTCTGCCTGAACAGATCCCTTTGGAGTTCCAGGTGCTCCTTTCCGCTTGCCGCGTCTTTCTGGGCACGGAAAAGCCTGCCCAGCTGGAGGCGACACTTGCACAAGGGCGGGATTGGGACAAGGTGCTCCAACTCGCCAACAGGCAGGGAGTGATGCCCCTGCTCTATCGCACAATCAACCAGAGCTGCCCGCAGGCAGTCCCGCAGAAGTGGCTGGCACGGCTGAAGATGCTTTATTTGCAGAATACTGCGCAGAATCTGAAGATGACTTCGGAACTGTTGAAGATATTGGATGCGATGAGAGAGGCGAGCATAAAAGCTGTGCCGCTCAAAGGCCCGATACTTGCACAGCAGGCATATGGGGATATTTCGGCACGGACATTTGTTGATCTAGATATCCTGGTTCCTAAGAAAGACGTCATGCACACAAAAGACCTTCTTCTCCTGGAAGGATATTGCCCAGATCTTTTATTGAACCAGGATCAAGAGAAAGCTTACCTTAAATCCCAGTGCGAATACAACTTCAATCAGAAAGCAAGAGGAATTCACCTTGAAGTGCACTGGCAGCTTCTCCCATCATGCTATGCCATCGGATTCGATGAAAACGGCATTTGGTCACGCATCAATGCTATAGCTTTTAATGACTGCAGTATTCCAGTCCTATCCTCAGAGGATCTGCTTCTGGCTCTCTGCATACACTCTGCCAAGCACTGGTGGGGCGCAAATACTCTGAAGATGATCTGCGATGTTGGGGCAGTGTTGCATTCCTGTCCCAACCTAGATTGGAACCAAACCATGAGATGCGCCGGAGAGCTTCATGTGGAGAGACTGCTCCTGCTAGGATGCAAATTGGCTGAGGGCCTCCTAGGAATAGAGCTCCCGGAGGACATATCAAAAAAGTCAGGGGATGATAAAGCAATAAGGTCCATGGTGTCGAACATCCTGAGCAATCTCATGGAAGGATCAAAGAGATCTTCTATGCTGATGGAAGGATTCTCATTTTGGTCCCTGGCTCGAGAGAGGCACTCGGATAGAATTCGGAGCGTGATGGGTCTGGCGCTGCAGCCAATGGGCGAGGATCTGCAGAAAGTGCCGCTGCCCGCATGGCTTTACCCGCTTTATCATATAATACATCCTGTAAGGATAATATGCGATTACGGGATGAAGGGGAGAGAGATATGAGATGCTTGGGGCGCGGGATGAGCAGATGCCTGTGTAAGGTAGTTTCGATGTAGAATTAGCTGGTTTCTTCGATATTCTTCTATGCCTTGATAGGATTATCCGCCATATCGATATGCTGATAGACGTTCTAAAATAGAGATCTATGTCTATAAACAAATGGATAAATGAAATGGATATTCTGCGCGGGATCGCGATATTGGCAGTCGTCGCCATCCATGTATCATATTATTTCTACAACATAAATCCGATTAATACCCTAGCCCACATCAATATTATTATTTATGTATTTTCCCAATTCGCGGTTCCCTTATTTATTTTCATCTCTGGGTATGTGCTATCCAACAAGTATTATGATACGTTTTCGCTAAAGCACTTCTACGCAGCGAGAGCTAGATCCATTCTGCCTTCTTATATCATATTTTCTATATTCTATACATCGTACCCGGCCTTTTACCATCACAAAATACCGACTACTTCAGAGATTATCCACAATATTTTTTCAGGCGAAAGTGTATACACATTTTGGTTTTTTATATTAATTATGCAGCTCTATATTCTCTACCCGATTATTATTAAAATATATAAGCTATTTGAGGATTACGATAAATCTAAACAGTTGCTATTATTTACGTTATTAGCACAAATTGCATATATTATAATTGCTACGTTGCAGGGCATTCATTCAGAGTGGAGCTTATTTATCAGTTACGTATTTTATTTTCTATTAGGTATATATGCAGACAAGAATACAAATGCTTTCCCATACACAAAATATGCATTCATATCGTCCATTATCATAACATTTTTCATTTATCGTACTTGGGTTGAAGGCATTGTGAAATATGGTACTGCCGAGTCCATCCCCGCACCATATTTCTTAATATCGAACGCCATGCAACCGTTATTATATTCAACGATTATTATCTCATTGTATAACTGCGTTAGATACTCAGAGAGTTTGACACTGAAAGCACTAGGCAATTACTCATTCGGCATATACTTAATACATATATTTTTTATGAATATAATTGTTTTATTATTTAGAACAATTAACCTATCCGCTAACAATCCATTATTCTATATATTATTATTTGTCACAACAGTTTTATTAAGTTACATTGCAGTAGGCATAATGATACGTATCCCTTTTGGAGACATACTCATGAATGCCAAGATTGCACCGAACCAGCCTGAAAAAAAGAGTATGCAAGAATCAGGTCGTTAAACCCATTTTAGAATAAAGGCAAAAAAATGGTTCCTCGATGTCTTGAAAAAATATGAGTATGTTGCGCAATTAGCAAAGCGACTTAGATTCATGGACATACCATGGCCATGCAGATGAAATGGGTAAACAGAAACTCAGCAGTCTTCAAGCGCTGAGAGCGAGCGAGTCTCAGCAGTTAAGCATGTATAATAATCTAAACCTGACGGAGTTATATAATTATTATAAATAACAGATCAATTACAAGAGAATAAGATCTTAAGGGCGCAAATAAATAATATCTTGAGATTTGAAATTAATGTTATAATGCAACAGTCATAAGATTAAGCAAGAGCTGAATTCACCCAATATGAAAGAGAGTACTAGCCGTTTTATTAAGGGGAGCGTTTATTCCATATATTCTAATATAGTTGTTATTTTAATTATGACTTTAATATCAATCTTCACCGCACGACATCTTGGTAGAGAGATTATGGGCTTATACAGTATTCTTTTAAGCCTTCAAGGAATAGTAACAATCTTTGCGATGTTTGGCATTCCTCCTGCCATGGCGAAATTGCTATCGGAATACTCTCAAACAAGAAAGGATGCCAGAGACGATCTGGTCTTGACGGCGTTTGCCCTGGTATTGGCATTCTCAATTGTTTTCGCCTCCATTTACTCCCTTAGCCGAGAAATAATTTCTGTAAGATTTTATAATGTGCCGGAATTGTCCCCAATGATCCAGATATCCTCTGCGATTGTTGTAATATTATCAGTATCCACTCTGACTAATTCTGCATTACAAGGATTCCAAAGGTTCAGACTGCTCTCCAGGTTAACGATCATTAACTCTGTAATATCCTTACCTGTAAGTATTTATTTAATATATTCCTGGGGAATTACAGGTGCACTGGTTGCTTTGCTTGTAAATTACATGGTAAGCGCGATAAATAATATCAGTCATCTATGGAAAATATTAAAGGAAGAGGACATAAAGATTAGGTTGTGTTTCAACCGTAGAGTCGCCAGGGAACTCATCGGCTTCGGAATGCCGATGGTACTATCGGGACTTGTAGTTATTCCAGGGGTTTGGTTTGCAAATACGACGCTTGCAATTTACTCCGGCTTGGGAGATGTAGGCTTGTTCGCGATAGCATACACCATTTCGAATATGCTGTTATTCATCCCTAACGCCATAGCCATACCCCTAATTCCCCTAGTATCCGAGTTTAGCGCTAAAGATAAAAGAGAGATGAATAACCTTTCATTGAATACGTTTTATCTCATTGGCATTTTGGCGCTACCGGGATCTATATTCACATGCATCTTCGCCAGGGATATTGTATCCGTCGTATATGGAAGCCAGTTTTATGGTTCATGGATGATCCTTTGTTTGATGGCCATCGCAATATATTTAGTATCATTGTGCAGTGTGATAGGTAATATAATAATTGGTTTGGGCAAAACTTGGGATTCGTTTATACTTAACGCACTATGGTTTATTAGCTTTATTATTGCCGCCCATTACCTAATTATGGCATATGGGTTATCCGGTGTAGGATATGCATATATTGCGTCGTATCTATTTTTTATAATTATTTTGCAGATCTATATGAAATATAAACAACATGTTGTGATCAAAAATTTCTCGTTATATCTAATCGTTCCACTGATTATTCTATTGATAAGCTTGTTTATACCAAATAGCATCTATTACAGAGTTGCATACTTCCTGATTTTTTTGCTTATTGGCATTGTATTATCGAGAAAGAGTAGGGCATCATTAAGAGGAATGTGGATAGATCTTACTGCATCTCCAAATACGAAAAATTGAGAGAAAATCAATCCGGAGATATCCATTCAGTGATAAAAGATATAATATATATAAGTTCTGTAAACTGGGATGGTCGTACACAGAGAATGCAGCATCTAGCTTTGAACTTATCGTCCTACTTCAGGATTTTATATGTTAATCCTAGACCAATATCCATTGATATATTTAGAAAGTACCTTTTGAAAAGAAATGTTGAGGGAGAGCTGAAATTGGGGTCCAGGCTGGAGAAAATTAACAATAACCTATTTGTATTTACCCCGTTCCTAAATATACCTTTCATGAGTGTAGCTTGCTCAAACCGCAGCATGGATTACTTAAATTCCTTAATGATTGCAAGACAGATACAATTTGCCGTGTCCAGATTGAATATGAAAAATACATTACTCTGGCTGACATCACCAACTCAAATCGGCTTGATTAATCGAATGGATAAGACATCACTCTGCTATGATTGCCTCGATAATTTTCCTTATTTTTTCCGCGGATCGACTCGCCAAAAGGTAGAAAGATGCGAAGAGTATCTGATCAGACATGCAGATATAATCCTGGCCACAACTAAGGGCTTAGAAGAGAAATGTAATAGGATTAATAAAGAAACATATTATGTTCCGAATGCAGTAGATAATGTGATGTTTGACCCAACAAAAAGAGGGGAGTGTCCGTTGGATATAAAGCACATAAATCATCCTATGATAGGCTTTATTGGATTCATTGGGCACTGGATCGATTTAGACCTTATAAAATATGTGGCAAAAATGAGGCCAAAATGGTCTATTGTTTTGGTTGGAGGTAGCGATTTAGATCTACACAATCTAAAAAATTGTAAAAATATATTAATATTAGGGGAAAGAAATCATGATCAGTTACCCAATTACTTGAAAGCATTCGACTTATGCATGATTCCTTTTAAGATCAATGAGCTAACAGATCAAGTCAACCCTGTAAAGCTATATGAATATTGCTCGATGGGCAAACCTACCGTAGCAACAGATACGCAAGAATTAAGAAAATACCCGCTTATTTGTAAGGTTTCTAGAACGTATGAAGAGTTCATAGATAATATTGGCGATATTTTAAAAGATGATGACAAGGAAAAGGCACGCATAAGAATGGATTTTGCAAAAGATAATTCATGGGCGCAAAGAGCTTTAATAATAAAAAAAGCAATCTTGAAAATAGCATGATAATAAATTCAGAATGCATATTTAAAAATTTAAATGGCTCTTACTTTTTTTGCCATTATGTTAAAATGTCTTCCACAGACGCCAGGAGAAAATTCTGATTTCTCAATTTGGAATCCTGCAAGTTCCAGAAGACATCTTATTTC
>Ga0105092_10001176_pt1 | contig 13955 bp, 9 predicted proteins | sample PPLLak2March2015_FD_87021 | JGI IMG/M metagenome (GOLD analysis project Ga0105092, IMG submission 87021) | Freshwater sediment microbial communities from Prairie Pothole Lake near Jamestown, North Dakota, USA - PPLs Lake P7 Core (1) Depth... | ecosystem: Environmental > Aquatic > Freshwater >... | reverse complement strand
TGTGACCAAAGATGTTTATTTTATCAATCCTGTTTGCATCCATCCATTTCAAAACATCACATGCAAACAACTCCATGCTGAATGGCTCACCAGGGATTGGCTCTCCCCCATGTCCCGAAAAATTTATTGAGTGAACTTTGAAATGATCATTCAAAACATTCTTAAGTTCATTAAACTGAAATTTTGTGCCAAGTGCACCATGCAGTAAAAGTAAATCATTCATTTTACAATTATATTATTAATTTGATACGCAAAATAATGATTTATATTTTATTATGGAAGAAGCGAGTTTGGAGAGTGAATTACTCATCCTATGATTATGTATATTAAACCCCTGCAATTTAAAAATTAATGATGAATCTATAAAGTATAATCATAGGATGAGTAAAAAGAAGGATGAGTAAATAAAAAAATCCCAATCTACCTTTCAGTAAATTGGGATTATTGTAACTTATAAATTTCTTAGTTCATCTATCTTCTTAGTTTAATGAACTCTAAAAACTCAACGAACTCTTATGCTTCTACTTTGTCTCTTCTTTTCTTTAATCTTTCAGCCAGAGCATCTATTTCATCAAGAAGCTCTTTCGGTAACCTGTCACCGAATATCTTATAATACTCACGCATTTCATTCAATTCATTAAGCCCTTCTTCGGGTGATACTTCAAATAATTTCTCTAAAGTTTCCCTGCTGATATCAAGACCTGAAACATCGAACTCATTGATATCAGGTATCTTGCCCATAGGTGTTTTAATGAACTTCCCTGTTCCGTCAACTCTTTCAAGAGCCCATTTTAATGCACGGATATTATCGCCGTAACCGTGCCACATAAATTTCCCCTTCTCGTCTTTTCTGAACCAGTTAACATAAAATATCTTCGGTAACCTGGATTCATCAGATTTCTTTCCAATCTCGATCCAGTGCTTAAAATAGTCGCCCATATTATAACCGCAGAACGGCAGCATTGCAAACGGGTCATGTCTTAGCTTACCGATTGTACCGGCAGCGGCGGCTGTCATTTCAGATGATGAAGCGGAGCCCATATATACGCCGTGATTCCAGTCATATGCTTCGGTTATTAAAGGAATAACATTAGCTCTTCTTCCGCCAAAGAAAAATGCGGAGATAGGTACACCCTTCGGGTCTTCCCACGCAGGATCAATTACGGGACACTGTGATGCGGGAGCAGTAAATCTTGAATTAGGATGAGAAGAAGGTGTTCCGCAATCCGAAGTCCAGTCTTTTTTATGCCAGTCAATTAAATGAGCCGGTTTATCATCGGTCATACCTTCCCACCAAACGTCGCCGTCATCTGTATAAGCAACATTTGTGAAGATTGAATTCTCTGTCATAGAAAGCATTGCATTTGCATTGGTCTTCATTGAAGTACCGGGTGCAACACCGAAGAAACCTGCTTCCGGGTTAATAGCATATAATCTTCCGTCATCACCGAACTTCATCCATGCAATATCGTCGCCCACTGTTTCAACTTTCCATCCTGGAAGGCTGGGAGTTAACATTGCCAGATTTGTTTTACCGCATGCAGAAGGAAATGCTGCGGCAATATATTTCTTTTCACCGTTCGGAGGAGTTAAACCGAGAATCAGCATGTGCTCGGCAAGCCAGCCTTCATCATGTGCAAGAGCTGATGCAATTCTTAGTGCAAAACATTTTTTCCCTAACAGTGCATTTCCGCCATAGCCGCTTCCGTAAGACCAAATACTTCTTTCTTCGGGAAAATGAACTATGTACTTTGTAGTACTGCACGGCCATGAAACATCTGCTTTGCCATCTGTTAAAGGATAACCGACAGAATGCATACAAGGAACAAAATCACCGTTGCCTAAAACATCAAGTACTTTTTTGCCCATGCGTGTCATTATTCTCATATTGATTACAACATAAGGCGAATCTGTAATTTCAACACCGATGTGTGAAATGCGTGAGCCAAGAGGTCCCATACTGAAAGGAATAACATACATCGTTCTGCCTTTCATGCATCCTTTATATATATCATTCAATATTACTTTCATTTCTTTGGGGTACATCCAGTTATTTGTCGGACCTGCATCAATTTGTTTTTCGGAGCAAATGAAAGTTCTGTCTTCAACACGAGCGACATCTGTAGGATCTGAAACTACCCAATAGCTGTTCTTTCTTTGTTTTAATGGAATGAACTGCCCGCTATTCACGCACTGTGCAATAAGGTTCTGATTTTCTTCTTCTGAACCGTCGCACCAATGAACAGAATCCGGCTGGCATAGCTCAGCCATTTCCTTAACCCAATTCTTCAATTTTTGATTTTCTGTCATGTCTATCCTTTAAAATGTATTTATAAAAAACTTAAAATAATAAAATTTAACAGCTTATTGGATATAAACTGCTAAATTTTACCATCCCGGAGTTTTAATATCTACAAAATTACCAATAATATAGAAAAAATACTACTGAAAATGTAATATGAAATATTATACTCGAAATATCATTAAAAGATTCATCAAATCCTAAAAAACCAGTACTACAGGTTAGCTCTGATTACCGGATTAATATGATAAAAAGCTTCAACACAAGAAACACAAAGGTTACAAAGAACACAAAGAAAATTTTAGAAATAAAGTTAACGGCTATTCTTTGTTAACTTTGTGCTCTTTGTGTTTAATTAATCATTTAGTAAATAATGGAATTATAAATTTTTGTAAGATTTAATCATATTAATACGGTTAATCAGAGTTAATCTGTGGTTCAGACATTCAATCTGATAAATCATTTCAATCATATCAGAGTGGATTAGGTAATAAGAATTTTGTAATTTTGTAATAATCAAATTACAATAACATCTATGGCAAAAACAAAAATACAGGGTACAGGCACTGCTATAATTACACCTTTCAAAAAAAACGGTGCAGTCGATGAGAATGCTCTTCGTAAGCTTGTTGACTGGCAGATAAAAAACAAAGTTGAATTCCTCGTTCCATGCGGCTCAACAGGTGAATCAGCTACTATGACCCGCGGTGAAAGAAGAGCAGTGATTGAAATCGTGCTTGACCAGACAAACGGAAGAGTTCCTATTGTTGCAGGCACCGGTACTAACTCAACAACCGATTCAATTCATATGACAAAAGATGCAAAGCAAATTGGTGTTGATACGGTTTTGCTTGTAGGGCCTTATTATAACAAACCAACACAGGAAGGATTCTTCCAGCACTTTAAAACAATAGCTGAAGAGTGTGATGTGAAAGTTGTTTTATATAATGTGCCGGGAAGAACAGGAAGCAATATTTTACCTGAAACCACTCTTCGTCTTGCAGAAGAAGTTAAGAACGTTATTGCAATTAAAGAAGCTTCCAATAATCTTGAACAGATAATGCAGATAATCCAGCACAGGCCAAAAGATTTTGCCGTGCTCTCAGGTGAGGATTCATTAACTCTGCCAATAATTGCATCCGGAGGTGATGGTGTTATCAGTGTTGTATCAAATGAAGTACCAAAGGAATTCAGTGATATGGTAAGATTTGCATTACAGGGCAACATGCAGAAAGCTCAGGATATGCATTACAAATTATTCCAGCTTATGAAAGCAAACTTCATCGAGTCAAATCCTATACCCGTAAAAGCCGCACTGTTTATGATGGGAATGATAGAAGAAAACTACCGCCTGCCATTGGTGAAGATGGGTAAGAACAATAAAGATAAGTTTAAAAAGGTTTTGAAAGATTTGAAGCTGATACGTTAGGCACATTGCGAGCTATAGATTGTATTACCATAAATTGCGAGCCGGTGATTGTGTAACACTAAATTGCGAGCCACAGAGGCACAGAAGATTAAGATAAATATCAAGATGTTAGTTTACAGTTAGATCTTTCTTATAAAGAAGCGAAGCAATCCCTTAAATTGTTCGTATGATTTTTGAGATTGCTTCGCTTTCGTATTAAATTAAATAAAATCTAATTACAAATCATATATATTTAGGCAATTTATTATTATATCATCGGCTCGCAATTCATGATTTTCATGCATCAATTCTGATTTGTCTTATTACCAGGCTGATCATTTGGTTTCGTGTTATCGTTCTTCTTCGTATTGTTATTATTGCTTTTAGTATCGTTGTTTGGTTTACTGTCTATTTTTTTCTCAGGTTCTTTTTGCCTGGTTTCAGTTTTAGTTTCAGTTTTTCTTTCAGGTTCTTTTTTCTTTTCAGGCTCTTTATATTCCCATGTCGGTTCATTAGTTTTGGTCTCATTCCTACGGACTTTTTCTTCTTCCTTCTTTACCTTCTTATCATCTGAATACGTCTTTTTCTCCTGAGTTACTTTCTTTTCAACATCGGGATTCCGTTTCTTTTCTTTTTCAATTATTTCATCAACAGCTTTCTTAGTATTGTATTTGTTTACTTCTTCTGCTGTAATCTTTTCACCGGTTGATTTTTCATATTCTTTAACATCCGGTCCTTTATTTGTTACTTTCCCGTCTTCCAGTAAAATACTGCTTGCAAAAGTTGCTTTCTTCAGTATTTCTATATGTTTATCTTTAGGCATTACCATTCCGCCGTCATTGATGACATGCAGAAATGTACGCTTCTCCACAAACGTCCAGTGTTTTGTCCTGAACCTTACATGATGGCATCCATACCCGTGATGATGATGCCACCTAACCCTTGGTGAAAGCGGGTACCAGCCCCAGTAATCACCGTAGTACATCCAAACTACCCACGAAGGAGCCCAGACATAACCAGGTGACCAAACCCATCCCCACACAGGCGACCACCACCATCTGCCGTAATGATACGGCCTCCAGCCCCAATGATAATTTGAAAACCACATCCATCCGCAGTTTGTATATCTCCAGTAACCATTTGTGTAAGGTGACCATTCTTTATCAACATTGTGCGGTCGCCAGACATAGTCTGTGTTTAATTCATCATCAAACTCTTTATTATCTCCCACAACACTTTCAGAATCAACTTCTTCGGGGTTTACTTTTATCCATTCACCGTCTTCGGAAAGCTCATTCTTAATGGAATCAAATGTAATGACCGAATCCATTTGCTCGGCAATTATATCTGACGGGTAAGAATAAATTTCAGGTGAATTTGAAAATGAGATAGTGAATATGATGAAAGCAGCAAAAGGAATTATTATTTTGATGTTCATTTTTTACTCCTCGTACATCTTTCTATAAGTTTATTTAAACGCATCTTGACTCAGCGTTATTAATATAATAAATTTTTATTGAAAGCTGCGTAACAAATTGTAAATATTTGTTAAACAGAAACATGGAGTGCTGAGTAAAAGCCGGCGTAAGTTATTTTATCAATATAAGTTTCTTTGAATCCCTAAAATCCACTATCGAAGATCCAGCCTGGCGGACCTTCAGTATATAGTAATACACCCCGCTGGCAAAGCCGGCAGCATTCCATTCTGCTTCATATACTCCGGGATTTTGTTTTTGTTCCACAATAACAGCCACTTGCCTGCCTAATAAATCAAAAATTGTTAAGAAAACATTACTTGCGTAAGGAATTTCATAGCGAATTTTTGTTGATGGGTTGAAGGGATTGGGATAATTTTGAAATAATTTGAAATTTTGCGGGATTTCATTGCTGATATTTTTTATTCCGATTATATCCATATTCTCAAAATAAAATATCCCACCCTTGATATTTCCAACATATAAATCTTTATCCGTATCTGCATTTATATCAATTAAACTCGGAACTGAATTTGAGCCGATGTTTATATTAGCATAATTATCAGTTATTAAATTAAAATTGGGTGATGATAAATTACCGTCATTTTTATAATATGAAATTTTACCGTCTCGTCTGCCAATAAACATATCATAATCTTTATCACTGTCAATATCTGTGAACCATAAATTGCTTTCATCACCAACATCGATATTTAAATAAAAACTGCTGACCGGGTTGAATTCAAAATTTGATGAGCTTCCCGTATTTACATAATAGCTAATCCTGCCGTTCCAGTTACCAACAAATAAATCAAAGTCACCATCATTATCTATATCAACCAACTGCGGTGTACTTGACTGACCTACATCAACTGTATCAAACTGGATTTGCTGAATGCTGAATACCGGATTCTGTATTGTCCCGGTGTTCAGCAAATATCTAATCTTCCCATCATAGGCACCCAGCAGCATATCTTTTTTACCGTCATTATTCAAATCACCAAAGCACGGTGCATAATTAAAGCTTGTGAAAATTATTGGAAGGCTATCAGTAACAAGCTCAAATGACGGATTATTTTGTGAACCGGTATTTCTATAAAACAATATAGTTGCATGGTCACTTCCGATATATAAATCATAATCGCCGTCATTATCAATATCCGTAAATGCAGGAAATGAATTTGAAGCAGCATCAATACTAGTAATATAATTTTCTGTAATCTTGCTGAACTGCGGAGCATTAACGGGACCGTTATTTTTATAATAAACAAAATTATTTTTCGTCTGTGAGCCATACAGTACAGATGCAAAAAGGTCTTTCTTCCCATCATTATCAATATCATATAGTCTCGGCATATTATAACCGAGTGAGTGCCATGGAGCAGGATGCGGGTAAGATGAATCAGATAAAACAATATTCGGATCTTGCGGGGTACCGTTGTTCTTCAGAAAATAAATACTGCTTCCAAAGAAATCACCCCAATACAGGTCAAGGTCATTATCGCCATCATTATCCGAAAAATAAATTGAGCTTGCACCATGACGCGGGTCATCTTTAAGCAGGATATTTTTAGCATTATCTCCCCCACCGATAATTTCAATATTCTGAAAGAAGCCGGTGATAAATTTAAAATTGAAATTTTGCGGTGTACCTATATTTTCATAATATGTAATTCTTCCAACTGAGCTGCCAGTGAAAAAATCTAAATCACCATCTGCATTTATATCTCCAAATGCCGGAGTAGATATTGATTCGCTGATTATAGTTGAATCGGTATTGGTTTTTAATTCATTAATATAAAGCTCATAGACAGGATTAAGGGGTGTGCCTGTATTTTTAAAATATTTTACAGATTGAAAATTACCGCCTGTAAACAAATCATAATCATTATCGCTGTCAATATCAGCGAAGTAAAACCAGTTAGTAACAGGTAAATTTAAGAAACGGTAAGAATTAAGACGGAACACTGCGTTCGTATTACTGCCTTCATTCTTATAAAAGTTTAATGATGTATCCCTGTCATAAATAAAGAGGTCTAAGTCATTATCGTTATCGATATCAATCATCTGGAATCTGGGAATATCCAGTCCCCCGTTGAAAGGATTTACTGAAGCAATACCATTTATAGAAAATGGAATCGAGCCAAATCTCTGCTGAAAGTTCTGGCTGTAAATAATAACAGGAAAGATCATTATAAATATGTAAAATTTTAGATGTTTATTCATGCTAAATATATAACATTCAGGGATAAAAAAAATTCCCCTATGAAGGGGAATTATATATTACATGTACTTATGTAAAGGCAGTATAATGTTCTTTCGTTATTTGTTCTGTACTTTTTTGTTTTTTCTTTCCTTAAATTTTTTCTTTAACATCATTTTAATCTTAAGTGATTTCTTATATTTCTTCGGTTTATCTAAATTATTAACTTTTCCTTTAGCATCTTTTTCATATTTTTTAAAGTTCTCTTTAAAAAGCTTAACATCATTTATACCAATACTGGGTTTATTACGCTGGTACTTATAATCAATAATTTTTTCTTTAATATCCCTGCCTGTGTGTTTTTTTATGTCATTAACATCCGGTCCCCTGTTTACCATCCTGCTGTTTTCTTTTTTTATCTCAAGTACTTTTTTAGAATTCTTTATAAGCTCTTTGTTCTGTTTCCTGTCAATAATATTTGCTTTGGTTATGTCATTATCAAAATCGGATTTCTTAACAAATACCCAGTCAGCTTCTTTATTTTTATAATTATAATTATCTGTTGTAATGCCGTCTTCGGGTTTCCATTTAGCTTTAGGTGAAAGCGGCACCCAGCCGATATGTTCATCTGAAATTCTCCATGACACCCATGCAGGAGCCCACACATATCCGGGAAGCCATACCCATCCGTAATTTTTGGAATTCCACCACCTGCCGTAATGATAAGCAGCCCATCCCCATTTATAATCGGATGCCCACAGCCAGCCCTGATTTGTATATACCCATTTACCATTTGTAAACGGATGCCAGTCTGCATCTTTATTAATTGCAGGTTTCCAGATGAAGACACCTTCATCATCATTTTGCATAAAACCTGAAAAGCTCTGCCCTTCTCCTTCAAGCAAATCCTCGTTTATCTCTTCTTTGGATATTTGTATCCATTCACCGTCAGCAGCAAGCTCATCATAAAATGACTGGAAAGATACGGAAACTTCATACAAGTCTTCATCAACCTCTTCGAGTGATGTAAGTGAAACATCGATATTTTTGATTTTTTCGAGCAAAGCAGAATCCTGCTGAGCAAAGAGCAACGAAGCAGGAAAAAGCAGAAACAGCAAAAATTTACTTATTTTAAACATATTTTCAGCCTCCGAAATGGTTCGGTGGTTTGTTATTTAATTATTTGACAAGATAAAGCAGGAAAAGTTTAATTTAAATGGAAATAGGAGTTTAAATTTTTATAATACTCTCAATGGACATACGGGATTTATAAGGATTTCGTTTCTGTTCAAATTATGTATTGAATTAACTCTTTAATAACACTAACTTATTTATATCAACGTAGCAACAACATGAATAATATAAATAAATTATTCCTCTCTGTTATACTTGCTGTAACAATACTGCACAACAATACTTTCCATTCACAATGGCTAAAGCAGCAAGCACCCGTAGTTGACCTGTTATCATGTGTAAAGTTTATTAACCCAAACACAGGATGGGTTTGCAGTACAACCGATATTGGCAATGATACTTCATTTATTTTAAAAACCACCAATGGGGGAATTGACTGGTACAAACAATTTTTTGGCATTGGGCATTTAATGAGAACTGTCTTCCCGGTTAACAGCTCAACAATTTATGTGTGTGGAATAAACATTAATATGAATCCATTGCTGTTAAAATCCACAAACGGCGGACTTAACTGGGTTAACAAGCTTCCGCCTACTGCTCCGTACGATTTGTTCTTTTTTAACGCAGACAGCGGTTGGTATTGCAGTCAAATGTCTTCAGCTGATATAAGATTTACTACCGATGGAGGAACTACCTGGCAGCAAAGAGGAAGTGGTATAGTTTCTTTAGTGTATAGGTTATTCTTCATGAACTTTAACACAGGATGGTGCGGGGGTAATTCTTTTGTTCATAAAACTACAAATGCCGGTATTAACTGGACACAAATTGGAGTATTCAATTCAAATGTTGGTTCAGTTTACTTTTACAATCAAAATACCGGGTGGGCAGGGTTATCTAATGGAAAAGTTGCATATACATCTAATGGAGGAAACAATTGGACTTATCAGAATACACCAGTTGAAGGTGTTACTTATGGAATAACCGACCTGCAATTCTTTGATAACCTCAGAGGTTTTGCTGGAAACAAGTCTAATAAGATATTAAAGACATATAACGGTGGCCAGACATGGGGTTACCAGATTGATACAGGCTATTCAGAACGAATTTCTTTTATTGATTCATTAACGGGGTGGTCAGTTTTCTGGCACATAAGAAAAACAACTAATGGCGGCGGACAGGTTTTCTACAATACAGGTTTCACACCCGTTTCCAATATTGTACCATCCGTATTTAAGCTTTATCAAAACTATCCTAATCCGTTTAATCCATCTACAACTATAAAATTAGATATTGCAAAAGCTTCGGATGTAAGTTTATTTTTTTATGATATGCTTGGACGAGTGGTTTACAAGATAACAAATCAATACTTGAATGCCGGCAGTCATGAGTTTGTTTGGAATGCTGATGAGTTTTGTTCCGGTGTTTATTACTGCAAAATTATTACTGATGGCTATTCAGATACCAGAAAAATGATGCTTCTTAAATAAAGATTTACACAGTTAATGTTTTTTTATTAATATCCCTAAATAATAGGGGTAATTTATTTACTTAATAAATAAGAACATGAGAAATAAATTTAATCTGTGTCTCTCTGCTTTTCTTTTTGTAATATTGATTTCTTTTCAAATTCCAGACTTACTGTATGCACAATGGGTAAAGCAAAACGCACCTGTGCAGGGACTGCTATCTGATGTTTTCTTTATAAATTCTAATACCGGCTGGGCATGTACAATTACCAGTTCCGGAAACGACACATCATTTATATTAAAAACTACTAATGGCGGAACTAATTGGTTCAGGCAATATTTTGGGATTGGTCACGCATATAGAACTATATATGTCGTTGATATCAATACAGTTTTCTGCGGCGGGGAAATATTACCGAGTCATTTACCGTTATTAATGAAAACTACAGACGGAGGTTTTAACTGGATTAACAAAGCACCGCCATCTTGTGTTTATGATATATATTTCGCTAATGAAGACAGCGGTTGGTACAGCGCTCCTAATTCTACCCCGCAAATGAGAACAACAACAGATGGAGGTACTACATGGCAGGTTAGATCAAGCGGTATTACATCTTCATTATTTATTATAAGCTTTTTAAATTACCAGACGGGTTTTGTTAGTGGTTATTGTTATGTTTTTAAAACTACAAATGCAGGAATGAACTGGACACCAACTGGAACCTTCTATTCAACTATATCATCTATGTTTTTTCTCAATCAGAATTATGGATGGGCTGGTTTAGCCAGCGGTAAAGTTGCTCACACCAACAATGGAGGTTTTGATTGGATACTTCAATCAACTCCGGCTGAAGGGTCACCATATGGTGTAACAGATCTATACTTTTTCAACAACATGTACGGATATGCCGGGTCTGTTTCGCCCAAAGTTTTAAAAACATTCAATGGAGGGGTAACATGGGGTTATCAGATAGATTCAGGATATGCAGAACGCTTAAACTTTATAGACTCATTAACCGGCTGGACTGTTTATAATAGTATAAGCAAAACCACGAACGGAGGAGGGTCTATTATTTATGTCGGCTTTAACCAAACTTCAGTTTCCAGTGCTTCATCTTTTAAGCTGTATCAAAACTATCCAAACCCGTTTAATCCATCAACAACTATAAAAGTGGATATTGCCAAAGCGTCTGAGACAAGTTTATATATCTATGATATGCTTGGAAGAGTAGTATATAAAATTGAAAATCAATACTTGAATGCCGGCAGTCATGAGTTTGTTTGGAATGCGGATGAGCTTTGTTCTGGTGTGTATATGGCTAAAATAATAGCCGGTAATTTCTCCGATTCAAAGAAAATGATATTAGTAAGGTAGTTTTTAATAACTGAGCCCGCAATTTGGGTTTACTAATGAAGCAGTTTTCTTTTATTCAGGTATTGAAGCAATGCAGTATCAAATGGTGTTTGAGTTGAAAGCAGGACATAATCAATATTATTCATTCTACAGGCACGTTTATAATTATCTATGAATTCCTGCACGGCATCACGGTATGACTGCATCACTGCTATCGGCTGAGAGAGCATTTCCTTTTGTGTTTCCATATCCTTGAATATCGTCGGTGAATCGATTGCAAAGCTCATTTCAAGTGCATCAAGAACCTGGAATACTATTACTTCATTCCTCTTATAACGGAAATGCTTCAATGAGTTTATCACTGCCTGCTGGTCATCAAAGAGGTCACTGAATATTATCACCAATCCCCGTCTCTTTATTCTTTCAGCTATTGTATTTAATGCGGCGGCAGTATTTGTCTTACCCGAACCCTGCACGTTTGCCAATGTTGTCAACAAAAGCTTCAGGTTCTGGCTTGTTGCTTTGGGAGGTATGAATGTTTTCACATTTTCATCATACACAACAAGCCCTGCTGCATCTTTCTGGAATTGCATTAGCACTGCAATTGATGCAGCAAGGTAAGTCGCATACTCAAGTTTTGAGATACTTTTATTATCATGTTTTGGCAGTTCATCCGTATCTTTTTTCTTGAACAGCTTCCTGAAAGGTGTAAGCACATTCAGCTTGCTGTCATCCGATTTGAATGACATAGAGCGGCTTGCATCAAGAATGAGATATGATTTCAGGTTAGTCTCTTCTTCATATTGTTTGATATAATAGCGGTCTGTTCTGCCAAGAATTTTCCAATCGAGATATTTCAAATCATCACCGGGCATATACTGGCGGTGCTCGGCAAACTCTACACTGAACCCGTGGTAAGGACTTTTGTGCAGGCCTGCAATAAAACCTTCAACAACAAACTTAGCTTTAAGCTCTATGTTTGAAAGCTTTGATATTAAAGCAGGGTCCAGATATTTCCTGTAATCAGTGTTCACTTATTCTGTTTTCTTTTTTCCTTTGGATGCAGGTTAGCATCATCATTTACATTAGCATCTGTATTAACATCTGTGGGTGCATCATTAGGTTTTACTTCCTGCTTTGGCTTCTCATCCTGATTTGTTACCTTTGTTGTATCTTTTTTATCAGTATTGGTTGAGCCCTTAATAATATCTTCAATGGATTTATTTTCCTGGAGCATTCCGAGCATAATTCTTGCAGATTCACTCATCTTCTCATTCGGGTCTTCATCCTTCGGATATTTCTCAAGGAACTTCTGGTATGATTCTTTTGCCAGCTCTTTATTTGTCAGCATCTCGTCGTATATAAATGCAATCATAAACATACCATATTTAGAATCTTTTGAATTCGGGAATTTATCTATCAATTCTTTATAATACTTAATTGCATTTACATAGTCTCTGAGGTTATCAGAATATATTTTAGCAATATTGCTGTAAATATTGGGAGCATTTTTGGAATCCGGGTATTCTTTCAAAACTTCGATATAAATTTTGATAGCTTCTTCATATTGCTTTTTAGCTTCATCCGGTTTATTTTCGTTCTCAAGCCGTTTTGCCTCATCCATTTTGTTTTTAACTTCAAGAAGCATGTTTTCTTCTGAATTCTTTGTACATGAAGAAAATACAAAAAGTGACAATATCAGGGTTAAAAATATGTTTTTTATCATTTGCTTAATATAACAATTAAAATTATTGGAAAATTACAAACAAAGTTATAAAGACATGGAGTGATAATCAATTTAAAAAGAAATGATGTTGTAAACGCTTTTATTCGCTTACTAAGTATTTTAATAATAACAGTTTTTAATTCAAAGCTCTTCTTTTGATTTATAAATGTTAATATCAAATAATTGACAAAATACTCCTTTAGATTTATTCGAAATATATTTTAAACAGGAGTTAGAAGGATAAATCAATTAGTGCATTTTTCAATACATATTTTTTTCAATCTTCCAAAATCTAACCAAATCCGTGAGCAGTATTTTCAAACAATATTACGACATGCTTTTATTCATCTCTATATTAACAAAGAACGATTGCTGTTAACTGTATTCAACAGCTAATTCCACTATCATAAATTAGTATAGTAATCACTTATTGTCAAGTTTTATCTGAAAATAGTTTGGAGTGTGTTGAGTGCATAGAGTTTATAGTATGTTTTGAGTGCTTTTTTGCTTAAAAAACCTCACCCCCAGCCCCTCTCCATTTGGAGAGGGGAGCAGATACAAGCTCGTTACCAAGCTCCTGCTTGGTAACGCAGGGGGTGACTGAAGCTCATAATTCAGTATGATATTCCTTAAAGTATCTCTTTAACTCCCCAACATCAGCGACAATAATTTGCTACCGGATTTTTCCCATAACGATAATAGCTAACGATATAGTGAAGTTTTATTTTGCTAGAAAAATGCCGTTTCCGGCTCAAAATCGCAAATCTTAAATCGAAAATCTCACATTTCTGACGGCGTTATCTGCTTATACTGCAATGAGTTAACCCCTGTTTTCCAAAAACGATAACCCAACTTGATACCAACTTGAACCCAACTCCGACACAACT
>Ga0105092_10001175_pt1 | contig 13956 bp, 13 predicted proteins | sample PPLLak2March2015_FD_87021 | JGI IMG/M metagenome (GOLD analysis project Ga0105092, IMG submission 87021) | Freshwater sediment microbial communities from Prairie Pothole Lake near Jamestown, North Dakota, USA - PPLs Lake P7 Core (1) Depth... | ecosystem: Environmental > Aquatic > Freshwater >... | reverse complement strand
GCGTGAGCTGAGTCACATGGACGATGTCAAACTCGTCACCCAGGGAGTCTTGCGGGTCTGGTACGCGGCGCTTGCACTGCTGCTCCTGCTCGGAGTATGGGCATGGTTCGGCGGGGGGTGGCAGGAGTATCGTCTCGGGTTGAGGCGCGGCGGCTGGCTGATGATCGGGCTGGCAGTCACCATCGGGCTGATCGTCGTGGTCGGCATTGCCGTGAATCCAAATGTATTCTGGAATTTCTTCGCGGGATTCCATGCCTTGTTCTTCGAAGGCGACTCCTGGATCTTCCTTTTCTCCGACACGCTGATCCGCCTGTTCCCGATCCGTTTTTGGCAGGACGCGTTTTTGTGGGCGGCAGCCATCGCGCTGGCAGGCGGGCTTGGACTTGGACTGGGATTGAAACCGAAATAGATATTCGGGGTTTATTGTGGTAGGAGAGCGGCTAACGGGATGGGCTTTCGGATTCTTTATCACAGAGAACACAAAGGACAGGGAGCTTCTCTCTCATTTTCTCAGTGATCTCTGTGGCAAAACAAGTAGGCAGCCCACAAAATTAGCCGCGCCCTGCATGTTATAATTTCTTAAGGAGCTCATTCATGACATCCACGTTACCCTTGGAAAACAAAGTTGCGGTTATCACCGGCGCCTCGCGCGGGATCGGGCGAGCAATCGCAGAAGTATTGGCACAGCAGGGCGCAGACGTCGTTTGCGGGGACCGGCTGGACAAGCAGGCCGAAGAGACCGCCTCCCAGATCGCCGCAGCGACCGGACGCCGCACCAGCGGCTGCCTGGTAGATGTAGCCGACCACAAGAGCGCAAAAGAATTCATTGACTGCGCTTTGGAAAATTTTGGAAAGGTTGATATCCTGATCAATAATGCCGGCATCACCCGCGACAATCTATTGCTGCGCATCGAAGAGGCCGATTGGGATAGCGTCCTGACCGTAAACCTGAAGGGTGCCTACAACTGTTGCAAGGCTGTTCTTCGTCCCATGATGAAGCAGCGCTATGGGCGGATCGTCAATATCACGTCGGTGGTGGGCCTCTCGGGCAACGCCGGGCAGACCAATTACTCCGCTTCGAAAGCCGGGCTGATCGGTTTCACCAAATCGCTTGCCAAGGAAGTCGGCTCGCGCAATATTACCGTCAATGCCGTGGCGCCGGGCTATATTACAACCGCCCTGACCGATGTGCTCACGGAGGAATATAAACAAGCCGCCATTAAAGCAACTCCCCTGGGTCGTCTGGGCACCCCCGAAGACATTGCGCATGCGGTCGCCTTCCTGGTCTCGGATCAGGCTGCGTTTATTACCGGCCAGGTGCTGAGCGTGGACGGCGGAATGGTGATGATGTAGAGGTAACTATGACAGACCTATATTCACAGGGCAAAACGACAGTCTCCCCTGATGTACTTGTGACCATCGCACGGCTTTCGGCGTTGAGCGTACCCGGCGTCAGCCGCATGGCGCATGTGCCGGGTGGGGTGAACCGTCTTTTCAAGCGCGGCTTCGGTGAGGGCGTCCGCATCGAGGTCGAAGATAATGTTGTTGTTGCGAATCTCTATCTCGTCCTTAAACAGCATGTCAACATCCGCGAAGTCAGCCGCAATGTCCAGCACCAGGTGGCACGCGCACTGCAGGAGATGGTCGGCATGGACGTGGGTGGGATCGAGATCCACATCGAAGACATCGACGAGGATGAAGAGGCCGGACCTGCATGAAGCCGCGCACCAGGGCACGTTCGCTTGCCCTGCAAGTTCTTTACGAAGTAGACATTGCCAAGCATCCGCCTGCCGATATTTATAAGTTGAGGCTGGAGGAGACTCCGTTGACGGATGAATTGTCTGAATTTGCCCGGCAGATCATCTTCGGCGTGCTCCCGCTTACAAACACACTCGACCAGATCATTGCAAATTATGCGCCTGAATGGCCCCTCGACCAGATCGCAGCCATCGACCGGAACATCCTGCGCATGGCGCTCTGGGAATTTGCGGTTTATCGTGATACGCCCATCAAGGTTGCCATCAACGAGGCGGTGGAACTGGCGAAACAGTTCGGCTCCGATTCCGCACCGCGCTTCATCAACGGTGTGCTCGGGGCTTTGGCAGACCACCAACACGAAATCCAACAGGCAATTCAAAAGTCGTAAGCATTATGGAAATCCTCGGCATCGGTTTACAGGAAATTGTCTTCATCCTCATCATTGCTTTGATCGTCCTGGGTCCCAGAGACATGCAAAAGGCAGGCCGGACGATCGGGCGTTGGTTAAACCAGCTGATCCGATCGGATTTTTGGAAGATCTTTCAAAAGACATCCGTTGAGCTTCGAAATTTGCCGCGCAATTTGATGCGGGAAGCAAACATAGATGATTTACAGGATGTCAACGCAGATGTGAACAGGAAATTGCAGGGGGTCAATGAGGATCTGGACAAGGAAATCAGCGAGATCCGCCAGACGATCGACCCGCGTTCTCGTCCGCCCGTTCCCCCTCCCAGCCGGAACCGGCCGCCATCAAATCAGGCTGGCAGCACTCCTCAACCGTCCACTCCCCCCCCGAACCAAAACAGGTATCCGCTAAACCAAACGGACGCCCCTCCTCAACCACCCGCCACCGACCCCACAGACGTGAGCGACGAAACAAAACAAGATGACTAAATTTTTCAAAGCACTCTGGCGGGTCATTACCTTCCCATTCGTCCTGCTCTTCAACATTATCGCGGCCCCGTTCCGCGGTATACGCCGGATCAGCCGGTACCTCAACGAGGAACCCCCGGAAGACCGCCCGCTCATCGACGCCTTTTCCAGCCTCACCAGCGAAGCGGAGGCACGCGAAAGTCTCTGGGATCATGTCGAGGCGCTGCGCATGCATCTCCTGCGCATCGTGATCGCCCTGGCAGTGGGCGTGGGGATTTCATTCTATTTCACGATTCCGCTCATGGGATATCTAACCATCCCTATCGGCGGATTGGAAAATCTGCAAGCCATTAAGGTAACGGAGGAAGTGGGAGTCTATATGCGCGTCGCGCTGACCGGTGGCATTGCCATCATGCTTCCGTACATCGCCTTCGAGTTCTGGCTTTTCGCTGCACCCGGCTTGCGGCCGCGCGAGCGCAAGTTCGGTTTGATGGGGATACCAATTGCAACGTTCCTGTTTTTAACGGGAGTTGCCTTTACATACTTCATGCTTTTACCTACAGCGCTACAGTTTTTAGGAAGTCTCACAGAGATCAAACAATTCTGGACTGCGCAGGATTACTTCAGTTTTACGACGAGCTTGATGATCTGGCTGGGAGTATTTTTTGAATTTCCTTTGGTGATCTACATCCTGACCTCCATGGGATTTGTCAAGCCGGCTGCCCTTCTTAAACAATGGAGACTGGCAATTGTCGTCATTGCCATCCTGGCAGCCGCAATCACACCGACAATCGACCCCATCAATATGGCACTGGTCATGCTTCCAATGTCTTTGTTATACTTCGTCAGCATCGGCTTGAGTTATATCGCCTACGCCGGGCGCAGAAGGCATGCAGCAGAGGCGGAAACCTCTGTCTGACGGAATTAGGCTTGCCCTGAGTGCCGAAGGTCCCGCGCCAGGCGGGGGCAAAGCCGTATCGAAGGGCTCAGGCTGATCGCGAGCGGACATCCAAGCATGAAGCATTGAGGAGTGTTATGAAATCACGGTCCCTTTTTTCGCGCCGCATTCTGTTCTTGATTATCATTCTTGCCTTGAGCAGCCAGGCTTGTGCCCTTACGCTCATCGAATGGCCCACATTTCCCACCTCTGTACCTTCCACTCCCGGGATTCCGGCCGGTCCAACCGCGACGGTTCCCCCGCGCGCCGAAGTCGCGTTCACCGTCCGGCTGCCTGAGCCATTGCTGGCGAACGAGGTCCTTGCCATCAGTATCCTTGATGAAGTGACTGGTCTCGCCCTCAATGCCGTGGATTACCAGATGGCAGCCGTGGATACGATCACGTACACCGCCAAGCTTGCCATTCCCGATCAGGCAGTGATCAAGTATCGCTATGTCAGGCGGGGAGCGACACGCACCAACGAAGATACAAACCTGGACATGAGCATCCGCTACCGTCTGCTGCACGTCAGCGGGCCGACACAGGTGGTGGACACGCTGAACAGCTGGACAGATAAACCCGTGGGCACGTTATCTGGCAATGTGTTCGGCACCGTGGTGAGCGCCGACAGCGGCGCGCCTATTCCCGACATCCTGGTGACGGCGGGCGGTGTCCAGGCGCTGACCGATTCAGCCGGACGCTTTCAATTGAACGGTTTGCGCGGCGGGAATCATAATTTCGTGGCGTATGCGCTGGATGGAACCTATCAGACGTTTCAACAGGGCGCCGCGGTGGCTGAAAATCAAAGCACACCGGTTGAAGTTCGCCTGAAGCCTGCCCAGCTGGTAAATATCATCTTCACCGTCTCGGTCCCTGCAGGAACGCAGCCCGGAGTGCCGCTGCGCCTGGCAGGAAACCTGCTGCAGCTTGGCAATACATTCTCTGACCTGCGCGGCGGGCTAAGCACAGTCGCGGACCGCATGCCTGTGCTGACTCCCTTGCCGGATGGAAGGTATTCCGTATCCCTGTTCCTGCCCGCGGGCGCGGAGATCGAATACAAATATACACTCGGCGATGGCTTCTGGAATTCCGAGTTCACCACGACCGGTCAATATGTGACCCGCCACCTGATCGTGCCGGCGCAAAACATGACGGTAGAGGATGCCGTTGAATCCTGGCAGGCAGGACCCAATGCGCCGATCCTGTTCGAAGTGACCGTGCCGCAGAATACGCCGATCAGCGACATTGTCTACATTCAATTCAATCCCTACGGTTGGACGCCGCCCATTCCGATGTGGCCCAATGGGACGAATAAGTGGGCATACAAACTTTATGGTCCTCTCAATATCGTGGGGTCGTTCGGTTATCGTTACTGCCGCAACGCGCAATGTGACTCAGCCGACGACACGCAGACCGCCGGCGAAAGTTCACGCGGACATATCCTCACACCCAGCATTGCCCCGCAGGATATTTTCGATACGGTGCGTGAGTGGACGTGGCCGCAAACGTCCGGCAGCCCTGCGCTGGTGGCAACAGACATCCCCTCGCGCGGTACCGGCTTTATGGCGGGCGTTGAATTCCAGTCCTACTACGAACCCAATTCACCGACGTTCCTCCCGCCTGCGCTGCAAAACATCCAGGCGATCGGCTCGAACTGGGTGGTCCTGACTCCCTCCTGGACTTATGCGCGCAGCAACCCGCTGATCTTTTCCGAGCAGCCCGGCCGGGATCCGTTCTGGCAGGATACGGTCACATCCGTTGCACAGGCACGCGCCATCAATTTGAATGTTGCCCTGTTCCCGCAGCCGCGCTTTGCGACGAACGCGACTGACTTTTGGAAGGCAGCCCCGCGTGACGCTGCCTGGTGGAACAGCTGGTTCGATCATTACCGCGCCTTCGTCGTCCACTACGCGGACCTGGCGAGTCTGGCGGGCGCCCAGGCGCTGGTCATCGGCGGAGATTGGATCACGCCGGCACTTCCGGGCGGGACGCTCCCGGATGGAACCGCGAGCGGAGCCCCGGCGGACGCGGAAACGCGCTGGAAGAATGTCATCACCGAAGTACGGCAGCACTTCCATGGGAATGTGATCTTTGCACTGCCCTATGACACCGGTGTCGTTGTTGCCCCCGTCAACATCCTGAAGGATACGGATGCCGTGTACCTGTTATGGTTCGCAAAACTAAGCGACCAGGCAACTCCGGACAAGGCGAATATGACGGCCGAAGCCGGACGTTTGCTCGACGGCAACATCTCGCCCATCCAGGTTCAGGTCAACAAGCCATTTATCATTGGGCTTTCCTATCCTTCTTCCACCTACTCCGCAACGGGATGCATTCCAAACGGCAGCGGAGGCTGCCTGTACTGGACCGCCCTCAATCGCCCGAATGCAGATAGCGGCGCGGTCAACCTGGATCTGCAGCAGCAGGTGGACATCTACGAGGCGGTCCTGAATGCGATCAACGCGCGCACGTGGGTCAGCGGGCTGGTCAGCCGCGGCTATTACGCGCCGGTCGCCCTGCAGGATAAGTCCGCCTCCGTCCATGGCAAACCCGCCGCGGACCTCTTGTGGTACTGGTTCCCGCGTTTGCTGGGGAACATCAAATAAATCTCGTAGGGACGGGCAGCGCCCGTCCTTACTCTTATAAATCAGAAAGAGATGCCCCTGACCGGACGTCTCTTTCTTTATAAGTACGTGTTTTATCGTAAAAGTCAACCGGAGGAGCGATGAAAAGAGTTGGTGTCTTTCTGGCACGTGGGCTGGGAGTGATCCTGATCCTTGCGATCGTTTTGGGTGCCGCGGGCACTTTTTATTTTAAAAGTTACCTGCCCAACACCGTTGCGCCGAAATCCTTCCCGCAAATCGAGGGAGAGATAAAACTGGAAGGTCTGAACGGGCCCGTCGACGTGTATCGCGACAACATGGGCATCCCGCACATTTACGCTGCCACCTCCCATGACCTGTTCTTCGCGCAGGGGTACGTCCATGCCCAGGAACGCTTCTGGCAGATGGATACCTGGCGCCACATCGGCTCCGGCACACTCTCCGAAATGTTCGGCAAGGGGCAGGTTGAGACCGATACATTTCTCCGCACGCTAGGGTGGCGTCGCATCGCCGAACAGGAATATGCAGAGCTCGATCCCGAATCAAAATCCATCATTGATTCCTACACTGAGGGCGTGAACGCTTATCTCGACGATCACGATACGACTGCCTTGAGTCTCGAATATGCCGTCCTCGGTTTGCTCTCCCCCGATTACAAGATCGAAAAATGGACGCCGGTCAACAGTCTCACCTGGGGCAAGGCAATGGCCTGGGACCTGCGCGGCAACATGGACGAGGAGATCGAGCGGGCTGTCCTGCGAAAGACATTCACACCTGAACAGCTCGCCGAACTTTATCCTGCCTATCCACAGGATCATCCGGTGATCGTCAATCAAATTGGAGGGAGTTCGTTGAACGTCCAAAGTCAAACGCCGCAAGTCGCATTGGACGGTAGACCGGCGACCTTCGACTTCGAACCTCTTGCCGATAAAATTGCGCTTCTCGACGAAGCGCTGGGTCCCGCGGGCGCAGGGATTGGTTCCAATTCCTGGGCGGTCTCCGGCGCGCGCACCGCGACCGGCATGCCGCTGCTGGCAAACGATCCTCACCTCGGGATCCAAATGCCCTCGATCTGGTACCAGGTGCACCTGGAGTGCAAGCCGATGACAGACGAGTGTCCGTACAACGTCGCCGGATTTACCTTCGCCGGCGTGCCGGGCGTTGTGATCGGGCATAATGACAGGATCGCCTGGGGCTACACCAACCTCAGCCCCGATGTGATGGATCTGTACATCGAACGAGTGAACCCTGAGGATCCCAACCAGTACGAGGTCGACGGCGAATGGGTGGCTTTCGAAACCCGGACGGAAACCATTCAGGTCGTCGGAGGCGACCCGGTGGAGGTCACCGTCCGCCTGACAAGACACGGACCCGTCATTTCCGAATCCTTCGGACCGCTCAAGAATGAAAATACGGAGGACGATCCGGAATTTGTGCCGTTCAACGAGCGTGCCGGGATCGAGCTGCCCGAGCAATATGTGATCGCCCTCCAATGGACGGCGCTTGCGCCTTCGACTCCGTTCAAAGCCATCTGGGGCTTCAATCGGGCACAGAACTGGGAGGACTTTCGTGCCGCCGCGCAGAACTTCCATGTGCCTGCGCAAAACCTTTTGTATGCCGATGTGGACGGGAATATCGGTTACCAGATGCCAGGCGATATCCCCATGCGCGCAAAGGGAGACGGCACCGTCCCGGTCCCCGGCTGGACGGATGAATACGAATGGACCGGTTTCATTCCGTTCGAAGAGCTGCCGTACACACTCAATCCCCCGGAGGGATATATTGTCACAGCCAATAATCGCTGCCAGCCCTGGGACTATCCCTACCTGATCACACGCGACTGGGATTACGGCTTCCGCGCCCAGCGTATCGTGGACATGATCGAGAGCGCACCCGGCAAAATAGACATTGCCTACATCCAACAAATGCAGGGCGACTCGTTCGACGCAAATGGTCCGATGTTTGTCCCAATGCTTTTGGAATTGAGTGAGCTTTCCGATAACGAAGCCCACGCTCAGAATCTACTGCGAGATTGGGGTTATCAGCATCGGGCGGATTCTGCCGCGGCAGCCGTGTTCAATGCCTTTGGGCGCCACTTTTTGCAAAACACATTTAATGACGATATGCCGGAAGAACGTTATTTCCCTGACGGCGGTTCACGCTGGAATGAGATTATGCATCAGATGGACAGCAGCAGCACCTGGTGGGATGACAAAACCACAACCGATTTAAAGGAAACCCGCGACGATATCATTCGCAAATCGTTCGAGCAGGGCGTCGCCGAACTCGAAGATATTTTCGGCAAAGACCCCTCGAACTGGAACTGGGGCGAGATGCACGCATCCACCTTCAGAAACGGAACCCTGGGCGAATCAGGCGTCCCACCCATCGAGGCGCTGTTCAACCGTGGTCCCTTTCCCACCAGCGGCGGCGCTGCGATCGTCAATGCAACCGGCTGGTCCGTGCAGGATGGCTACGAGACCAACTGGCTCCCATCGATGCGCATGATCGTGGACCTGGGGAATTTGAATAACTCCCTGACCGTCCATACAACGGGACAGTCCGGTCATGCGTACCATCCGCATTACGACGATATGGCGCCCATGTGGGCAAATATTGAGTATTATTCGATGTTGTGGGAGGAACAGGCGGTTACATCCCAGGCGGAGGGGCATTTGGTGTTGACACCTAAGTAAATCCGTAGAGGTGCGACATCGCGCTGAGCGGAGCCGTAGGCGCAGACGAAGCGTTGTTCCCCTACACTTTTTGTGTTTTTAGCGCCAGCCACGAAAAGGAGAGCAAGCCGAGATAGCTTGCAATCAGGTCGCTCAAACTGAAGGTGCGGTTGGCAAAATATTGCTGGGAGAATTCCTCGAGGCCGATCAGGAGGGCGAGGATCAAGCCGCTGATCACGGCGACCCGCTTCCAGCTTTGGAAGGGGAACGAGCGGAAGAGCGTCAGGTCAATCAGCAGGGCAAGAATCCCATACAGGATGAAATGTCCGGCTTTGTCAGCGTAGGGAAGTCTGGTGATCTGGTAAACAATCCCAAGGTTACCGGTATCTGCCAGGACGATAACAAGAACAATAAAGATTGCAAAAAGAACGGTGAGCCACTTCATCCTAAAAAAAGAGACGCCCTAGAGCGTCTCTTCCAACTGTTTGCTGGCTTTTTCTGCTTTTATTTCACGCCGCGCCTTGAGCGCTTCCCAAACTGCAGGAACCACCGAGATAAGAATGATAGCGATAATGACAACCTCAAAGTTCCTCTTCACCCAGGGGATATTCCCGAAGAAAAATCCCAGCAGTGTGAATAATAATACCCAAACAATCCCGCCGAAGACGTTGTAGGAAAAGAAATATCCATACGACATCTTTCCCATGCCGGCTACGAACGGTGCGAACGTACGCACGATGGGGACGAAACGCGCCAGGAAGATAGTCTTGCCGCCATGCTTTTGGAAAAAAGCGTGCGTGCGATCGAGATATTCCTTCTTGATCCACTTTATATTGTAGGCGCGGTCGCCCAGGTAATGTCCGATCCAGTAATTGACAGTATCGCCACCGATTGCCGCGACCAACAATAAAACGATCAACAGCCAGATATTCAATGAACCAAGTGCAGCAAATGTGCCAGCTGCGAATAATAATGAATCACCCGGCAGGAAAGGTGTTACCACAAAACCTGTCTCCATAAAAATGATCAGGAAGAGGATGGCATAGGTCCACGTGCCATACTGATTGATAATATTCGCCAAATGCTCGTCAAGATGCAAAAAGAGGTCGATTAGAAATTTGATTTGCTCCATTAATCACTCCTGGTTCGCCGCGGCTTGGATTAATCTCCAAACCCATAGGTAGAGATTGAGCGGCACACCACACAACAGGCGCAGATTATACCTTGCTTCCTTCCTTTCCTTCGATGCGACTCAGCCAGTCTCCCAGGACCAGAACGAGGATGCTTCCAATGGAGGAAAGTCCCACATTCAAGGAACCGAGCGGCATCAGCACCCAGCCGCGCCAGAGACCGACAAGATGCCCGGCGACAAAGCCCAGCATGCTGAGTCCAAAATACAAAAACAACCGCCAGAGTTTTCCGCCGCGGATCAAATGATATAAGGCGCCATAAAGTAATGAGAAGAGGAGGGCAAAGAGGAGGGTTGGAAGGGTCATAGTTGGTTGCGGTACGCCAGTTTTATAGTACTAGACAAGATTTGGAGTGATAGGATACAGCCTGATCCCACTTTTTTCCCTACGAATTTGGACGGTGACTACAATTAGTCAATACCCACCATCAGAACTCACCAGGCTCGCAACTTGCCTACACGCAGGCTTAGAAGATGATCCCACCACCGATTACGACATCGCCCTGGAAGAAGACAGCCGCCTGCCCCGCTGTAATGTCGCGCTGCGGCGCATCAAACCGGACCTGAGCCTGATCCCCGGCCAGCGGCGTGACCAGCGCCTCCGCCTCTTTCGCCGTATAGCGGATTTTCACTTCGGCGCGGAACGTTCCCTGCGGCGCTTCACCCGAAAGCCAGTTGACATCGCGCGCAGTCAACTCGCGCGAACCCAGTTCATCCTGCGTGCCAACGATCAATGTGTTCGTGGCAGAATTCTTTCCCAGGACATACAGAGGCACAGGTGAGGTACCGCCCAATCCCTTGCGCTGACCGATCGTGTAGTTGGCAAGTCCGTTGTGTTCCCCGACCGAGCGGCCGTCGCGCCTCACGATCTCACCGGGGATCAGCATCTCGGCCGCATTGCGCTGCAGGAAATGGCGATAGTCTTCGCCAGCCAGAAAACAGAGATCCTGTGAATCCGGGCGCGAAGCCGTAGGCAAGCCAAACTTCTCCGCGAGCGCGCGGATCTCCGGCTTGGGGTAGTCACCCACGGGAAATAGTGCTTTTGCGAGTTTCTCCTGATTCAACACATGCAGGACATAGGACTGATCCTTGGAACGGTCCACGGCCCGCAACAGCTTTATCCTTCCGCCTTCATCCTTCATCCTTCTCACGTAATGTCCGGTCGCCATATAATCTGCCCCCAAAGCCAGTGCATGCTCGAGCAAAAACGTCCAGCGGATCTGGCGGTTGCAGATCAAACACGGATTCGGCGTCTCGCCGCGCGCATATCCATCCAGAAAATACTGTACAACCGTCTCGCGAAAAACATTCTTGGCATCGACGACATAAAAAGGAATATCAAGTTTTGCCGCGACCCGGCGCGCCTGTGCCATCGAGTCCGGCGTGCAGCAGCGGTTGGAATCTTCCTTGCCCGGCTCGCTCCACAGACGCAGCATCATGCCCACGACATCATAGCCCTGCTCTTTGAGCAAGGCGGCAGCGACAGAGGAGTCCACTCCTCCAGACATGGCAACGACAACTCTTGGCATGGTTTAAGTATACAAGTAGACAAGTACACAAGTAAACAGGTTACAGGTGTCTACGTGTTTACCTGTCTACGTGTTTATGTGTCTACTTGTCTACCTTTCTACTTTAACATCCTTGCTTTTTGAACTAATTCAGGCAAAACTTTGAGAAATGCATCGACATCCGCCGCGGTAGTGTGAACTCCCAATGTCACTCGCAGGGAGCCCAAACCCCAGTCGCGGGAGAGACCAATGGCATTCATCACCTCACTGGGTTCGGGATTCCCCGTCTTACAGGCGGAACCCGAGGAACAGGCAAAGCCTGCCGCATCCAGCAGGGTCAGCAGGAGGTTGCCGTCCACATCTTTGAAGGCAAACGAGGCATGCTGAGGCAGGCGTGCTTCCATGTGACCGGTCAGGAGGGAATCAGGGATCGTTTCCAGCACCGTTCCAATGATCTGATCTCTCAGAGGCTGAACATGCGTAACACGCTGGTTACGTTCTTCGTTTGTCAATCGTAGCGCCTCTGCAAAACCGACGATGTATGGAACATTCTGGGTCCCGGCACGCAGACTGAACTCCTGCCCGCCGCCTGTCAGGTGGGAGATGAGCGGCGTGCCTTTGCGGACATATAATGCGCCGACGCCCTTTGGGCCGTAAAACTTGTGTGCGCCCAGGGACATCATGTCCACGCCAAGCGCCTGGACGTCCACAGGCAGGTACGCCGCAGCCTGGACTGCATCCGTGTGAAAGAGAACATCCTTTGCTTTGCAAATTTCAGCAATTTCCCGGATCGGGTTGATCGTGCCGATCTCATTGTTGGCATACATCACAGAGACAATCGCCGTGTCCTCGCGAATTACCCTGGAAACAGCCTCCGGCCTGACCATGCCATATTCATCCACATCCAGCCATTCGATCAGAAAGCCTTCATATTTTTCAAGCTGCAGCAGGGTTTTGGTCACCGCGGGGTGTTCGACACGCGCAGCAGCGATCCGCTTTGCCCCGGTCTTCACACGCAGGGCATAGGCTGCCCCGCGGAGCGCCAGGTTATCCGATTCCGAACCACAAGAGGTAAAAATAATCTCTTCCGGCTTGCAGTTCAGCACCGCTGCCACGCTCTCGCGCGCCGAATCGACCGCAGCTTCGGCAACCTGTCCATAACGGTGAACAGACGAGGGGTTCCCGAAGGAAACGGAGAAGTACGGATTCATCACGTCGACCACACGCGCATCCACCGGGGTCGTGGCAGAGTAGTCCAGATAAATCATAGCGGGCAGATTATAGCACGCCCGTAAATGGGAAATTTGTATAGTCCTCCTCGAAAACTGATTGGACAAAAATCAAAATCAAAGTAAAATAGCCGCTCTTGTGGAAAGGAGAAAGAATGCTTAAATTTCGATTAATAGTTGGAATCCAGATCTTGATGATTGGCGCTTTATTGCTCAGCGCATGTGGGGCATCCGAACCCGATCTAACACCGACACTGACGGTGGCACCGGATGATATCCGGACCCAGGCAGTCGGGACATTTTCCGCGGACTTGACCGCGACCGCCCTGGTCGCACCGACCAATACCCCGGCTGCGACCATCACACCTTTGGCAACCCTCACACCGCTCGCGACCGCGGCAGGTGGTGTCGGAGTTGGAACGGTAGCCCCTGTCACTGGCGGCGGGGCAACCTCCTGTCATCAGCTTGCTTATGTGGATGATGTGACCATCGAAGATAACACCCCGGTCACTCCCGGTCAAAAATTCACAAAGACCTGGAAGGTCCAGAACACAGGTACATGTGCCTGGGATGCAGGCTTCAAATTTACATTTATCAGTGGGGATGCCATGGGCGGCGCGACCTATAGCCTGCCATCGGCAGTTGGCGCCGGCGCAGTGACCGACATCTCGATTGCCATGACGGCACCCAATAAAACAGGCACGATCCGGGGTGACTGGCAATTGTTCACAGCAGCCGGACAAGCAGTCCCTGGTGCCGTGTATGTCCAGGTGGTGGTCGGAGGCGGTGGGGCTGCTGTCCCCACAAACACCGGCGCAGCAGCGACTGCAGAGCCCACAGCAACGGACGAACAAACAGCAGAGTAACGAAAAATCCCTGCTCTACCTGATTTGCACCCGGTCGACAAGACACAATAGAGAAAGCCCACCAGTGGTTATGGCGTGGCCAGCTGCGCCCGGTTGCCCCGGGGATGGCTTCTGCCCCTTTTCGGCAGCTTTCCCGCCCCGAGACACAGCCTCTCCGTCCACGGAAGGTCCACGGTTCCCATACCGTGTCTATAAGGTGTCTGTATGGTGTCTGTATGCTTCGTCCGCTCGAGCTCCTATCAAGCTCCCATCGAACCCGTCTGTTCCCCTGCTGCAGCCTGTCGCAACCGCACCAGGCGAGGCAGGGGGCACATCCCG
>Ga0105092_10001174_pt1 | contig 13961 bp, 11 predicted proteins | sample PPLLak2March2015_FD_87021 | JGI IMG/M metagenome (GOLD analysis project Ga0105092, IMG submission 87021) | Freshwater sediment microbial communities from Prairie Pothole Lake near Jamestown, North Dakota, USA - PPLs Lake P7 Core (1) Depth... | ecosystem: Environmental > Aquatic > Freshwater >... | reverse complement strand
ATTGTCCGCCGGCACCGCCAATATCACATAGCGTATGATAATTCGAAAAATCAAAATCCCGGGCAAAACGTATAAAATTGCCTGTCTGCGCTCCGCCCATGGCATTTACAAATTCACGGGTCTTGTCTTTATCCGAATATATTTCATCAAACAGCGTTGTCCGGCCGGTCCTGATCTCATTTTGAGGCATGCCTGTCTTTAAACCCTCTTCAAGGTAATTCCAGAAAGGATATAACCTGTTATTGGCCATTTCCAGAAGTCCTCCGATATAGGAAAGCTTGCATTTGTCCAGGAAAAAGTCTGTGTCATCTGAATTAGAATACACAGCAGAATCTTTATAGCCGGTTCTCTGCAAAAATCCCAGGGCAACAAGGGCATCCAGAAAATCATACAGGCCACGTTCCTGCAAACCCAATTCGGTTTTAATCTGATGACCTGGTAAAGGCCTGGAAGCCAATAATGTAAAAAGTTCCATCTTTACTGCTGTTAGAAGTGTTTTAGAAGCAAAAAATCCCATGCCTGTTTGCATAATATGCATCGGATCTGTCATTTTGTCTTGCTGTACCTGAACATCGGATGAAGTTTTCATATTGTATGGTTTAAGTTAAATTGAAGTAATTAATTGGAGGAATAATTAAATGGAAAGTATGCTGCTGATGTCAAAATCAATTTTCTAAAACAGTATTGGTCCGGGAATGTTCAAAGAGGGATTAAGGGATTAAGGGAATGCAAAGGATTGAATCTATTACGAGGTTGAACATTAGCGGACATTATCTGTTAGTCGGAAAATACAAAATTGATTCGGATGGTCCGGAAAGCAGCATATCTGTTATTTTATGCCTTAGTACTGGCGGGAAATGTATGGTCACAGGATAATACGTATGGCATATTGCAAAAGACAGGCCAGGTTCTACCTGAGGATGTGATACTTACTAATGAGAATTCTGAACTCGTGAGATTTGGAGACCTGATCGACAGGCCCACCCTGCTTTCATTTGTTTACTACGAGTGTCCCGGTCTATGCAGTCCGGTTATGAATGGCATAGCCGAAATTATCCGGAAATCGGATCTCCGGCTTGGCAGGGATTACCAGGTAATTACGATCAGCGTAGATTACAGGGAATCGGCGAGCCTTGCCAGATCAAAGAAAGCCTCCTATATAAAAACCCTACAGAATACAGGTGCTCAACAATACTGGCAGTTTTATGTGGCTGACAGTACAGCCATTAAAACGCTCACAGATGCTGCAGGATGGGAATTTAAACGCACGGGCAATGATTTTGTGCATTCTGCAGCCACCATCCTCGTTACTCCGCACCGAATGATCAGTCAGTATTTCTATGGAACATTCATATTGCCCATGCATTTTCATCTGGCCGTTAATGATGCCAGGGCAGAGCTTGCCGATGCTTCACGGATGAAAGATCAGAAATACTGCTATAACTTCGAAAAGCCGGTCAACGAAACGTATAGTACAATCGTTCATTCGGCAGGAATCGGTGTCCTCGTCCTTGCTGCTTTCCTTTTTATTTGGCTATCTTTGACGCCAGCACCCAAGCAATATTCCAAGGACAAATCAACATAATGGCCCGACTAAATTCTGGTAGTTATTTATCTATCATCCTCGAACTAAGCAAGGTAAAAATAACTGTTGCAGTTGCCTTCACCACCATTACCGGATATATTCTGGCAGCCCGGGGTTACGATCCGGGGTTTCTGCTGCCCACACTGGGCATTTTCTTCCTGGCTTGCGGATCCTCCGTGATCAATCACCTGCAGGAAAGGCATACCGATGCAATGATGTTAAGGACCCGGAAACGACCCCTGCCATCCCGCAAAATATCTTTTTCCTACGCACTTATTATAGCCATGGCAGAAACGCTGGCTGGTTCTTTGATCCTTTGGCTCAGCTCAGGATCAGTGGCTTTGATTTTGGGACTGCTGGCCATGGTATGGTACAATCTGATCTATACCAACCTGAAACGCATTACTCCCCACGCAGTCATTCCGGGATCAGTTATTGGTTCAATACCTCCCCTGGTGGGATGGGTGTCTGCAGGGGGAGAACTTTTCAGCACCCCGGCTCTCATTCTGTCAGTATTCTTCTTCGTGTGGCAGGTCCCGCATTTTTACCTTCTGGCCATAAAATACGGGCATGAATACATTGAAGCAGGTTTGCCATCCATTACAGAACGATGGTCTAAAAGCCGGACCAAAAAAAATATATTTCTGTGGATAATACTGACATCCATTACAGCCATCATCGTCTCATTCAGTTCTCTACCTGTTTCGATCATTAGTGCTGCCCTGATCATGGCCAGCAGCATATTGCTGGTGATTTCATTCCGTTCACTGGGCTTCCGCTCCGATGAAACATTCAGTCCCTTTCAATATTTCATGCGGATCAATTATTATGTTTTGGCCATTACGCTAATTCTCATCACAAGTCCGCTGTTCTATGCCATATTTCATATTTAACAAGTATCCGTCGCATTAAACCGGCGTGGAAATAATCAACAGGGATAGGAAAGTGCAGATTTAATGTGCGCCGGGCGAACACCTGGCCAACATGAACAAAAATCAGTATGCGGTTGTTTAACTCGGGAAATCATACTCTCAACCATTAACAACCTCCTATCATGGATCAAAGTAACCAATCCCGGTTTATCTATCCTTCTGAATCAATTGTTAAAAATGCCAATGTTACCGAATACGATAAGGCATATCGTCATTCAATAGAAAACAGGGAGGCATTCTGGTCGGAACAGGCTGAAAAGTTGCACTGGTTCAAAAAATGGGATAAGGTCCTGGATGATTCTAATCCCCCGTATTACAAGTGGTTCACTGGCGGAAAGACAAACATTGTTTATAATGCGCTCGACCGCCACCAGTTCACTGCAACCCGGAATAAACTGGCACTGATCTGGGAAGGAGAGCCAGGCGATCTGCGTACATTTTCATACCATGCACTTAACCGGGAGGTATGCCAGTTCGCCAATATATTGAAAAGTATGGGAGTCAAAAAAGGAGATGTAGTTACAATCTATATGCCCCAGATTCCTGAGCAGATATTTGCCATGCTGGCATGTGCCAAGATCGGCGCAGCCCATAGTGTGGTTTACGGCGGATTCAGTCACGAAGCCCTGGCAGACCGAATAAACGACGCAAACAGCCGTGTAGTGATCACCGCAGACGGAGGGTATCGCCGGGGAAAAATAGTTGAATTGAAAAGTGTTGTGAACAAGGCCATGGAGTTGTCACCAACCATGGAAATATGCATCACTGTGAAGAGAACCGGTCAGGATGTGTATATGGAAAATGACCGTGATTACTGGTATCATGATCTGAAAGGCCTGCCTATTGCGGGTAATAAATGCGACACAGAATCCATGGATTCCGATGGAATGCTATTTCTGCTTTATACTTCCGGATCGACGGGAAAACCCAAGGCCCTTGTGCACACGCATGGCGGCTATAGTGTATATACAGCCACGACGATTAAAATGGTATTCGACCTGAAAGCCGAGGACCGTTACTGGTGCGCCGCGGATCCGGGCTGGATAACGGGTCACAGTTACATTGTATATGGACCGCTCATGAACGGGGCGACCATCATGCTGTATGAAGGAGCACCCAATCATCCGTACCCTGACCGCTGGTGGAAAATGGTTGAAAAATATGGGATCAATATTTTATATACTTCTCCCACAGCCATACGCGGATTAATGCGATTCGGGGAATCCTGGCCTAAACGAAACGACATCAGTTCCCTGCGATTACTTGGATCAGTAGGGGAGCCCATTAATCCCGAGGCCTGGAAATGGTACTACAAACACATTGGCCAGGAACGCTGTCCCATCATGGATACCTGGTGGCAGACCGAAACCGGTGGCTTTGTTATATGCCCGTTGCCCATTACCCCCTTGAAACCAGGCTCGGCGACCAAACCTTTTTTTGGCAATGAAATGGGTATAGTGGATGATGAAGGCAGGGAGGTCAAAACCGGAGAAGAGGGAAACCTGGTGATTAAATCGCCCTGGCCCGGAATGACCGCTGGTGTTTATCGTGATCCTGACCGCTTTGTGGAAACCTACTGGAAGAAATATGCAAAACAGGGCTGGTACCTGACCGGGGATTCGGCCAAAATGGATGAAGATGGTTATTACTGGATTATAGGCCGGGTTGATGACGTGATCAAGGTGAGTGGCTACCGGTTAGGAACCGCAGAAATCGAAAGTATCATGGTCAGCCATCCTGCCGTTGCGGAAGCTGCCGCTGTTGCCATTCCTCATGATCTGAAAGGACACTCGATCCACATATTTGCCATCCTGAAAAGGGGATTTGATGGTTCCCGTGAACTGGAACACGAATTGGTACAACATATCGTAGATCACCTGGGACCCATCGCCAGACCGGAAGCGGTAAAAATTGTGGATTCACTTCCCAAAACGCGAAGCGGCAAGATCATGAGGCGGGTCCTCAAAGCCCGCTTGCTGGGCCTGCCGGAAGGAGATCTAAGCACACTGGAAGAATAATTATACAAGCCTTGGTTTATATTGGGGGGCCTGCCGGTGCCCGGTTGCCTGTTCAAAGGCATATGCAAGCCTGATTAGCACCGGTTCACTCCATGCGGCACCCATAAAAGTGATGCCAACAGGAAGTCCGGATATAAACCCTGCCGGCAAGGTTATGGCAGGATAGCCTGCGCAGGCTGCCGGCGAGGAACTTCCACCCGAAAAATGATCCCCGTTTACCCAATCCGTATTCCATGCTGGTCCGCCCGTAGGAGCAATGATCGCGTCCAGTTTATTTTTTGCGAGGGTAGCGTCAATCCCTTCTTTTCCGGCAAGCCTTTTCAGATCAGCTGCCTCTTTAAGATATACTTTGTCGCTGAGTGGTCCCTTTTGTTCTGCCATAAGAAAAAGCTCCTGTGCAAACCAGGGCATTTCTTTGTCCTTGTTGGCCTCGTTATAGGCAATCAGGTGTGTAAGACTTCTGCTGGTAACTGAGGCCGGCAAATTGGACAAATAGCGGTTTAAATCTGTTTTAAACTCGAAGAGCAACACGTCAAATTCTATTTCTTCGATTTCTTTTGCCGTTTCGATATTGGCCGGATCAATTATTTCTGCCCCTTGTTCACGCATAGCCTGAATCGCTTGTTCCATCAACTGGTCAACGCGATCATTGAATCCGAAGAAATTACGTGCCACGCCAATGCGTGTTCCTTTTAAACCATTGATATCCAGATATTGGCTATAATCTTTTATGCCGGCGGGTTCCGATCGACTGGCTTCATCACGCGGATCCGGCCCTGCCAGCAAACCCAGGAGAACTGCCGCATCGGAAACCGTACGGGTCATGGGTCCTGCAGTATCCTGGCTGTGTGAAATGGGAATAATGCCGCTGCGACTCAGCAAACCAACGGTTGGTTTAATACCGACAATACCGTTTGTGGAGGAAGGACAAACGACGGATCCATCAGTTTCCGTTCCAACAGCGGCCACGCATAAATTGGCGGATACCGCCACTCCTGATCCTGAACTTGAACCACAGGGATTTCGGTCAAGCACATAGGGGTTCACCGTCTGGCCGCCCCTTCCGCTCCATCCGCTGGATGACCGGGTGGACCTGAAATTGGCCCATTCACTCAGGTTGGTCTTGCCCAGGATAACTGCACCGCCTTCCCTGAGCCTGGTCACGATAAATGCATCCTGCCGTGCACGCGATTCTGCCAGGGCGAGGGAACCTGCCGAGGTGGCCATTTTATCTGCCGTATCAATGTTGTCTTTGATCAGAACTGGAATTCCATGCAGTGAACTCCTCACTTTTCCTGACTTTCTTTCCGTGTCGAGTTCTCTTGCCAGCAACAGCGCATCCGGGTTTAATTCGATCACACTGTTTAATATCGGCCCGTTCTTATCCAGCTTTTGAATCCGTTCAAGGTATAATGAAACCAGTTTTTCAGAAGTGTATTTCCCACTTTGCATATCCTGTTGTAGCTGCAAAATGGTTGTTTCCCTGATTTCAAAATCATCTTTGAACGGTTCGTCCGGTCCCGGCTTTTTTTCAACCGGGGTTGAACAGGCCTGGACCAGTGTGGTACCAAGTGCAACTGCACCAGCTGCAGCGGTGGTGGCAATAAAATTACGGCGTTTCATACAGAAAAGAATGATCGTTATTTTGACTTCTCTATGGCTTGTTCAAAATCGGATTGGATATCATCAATGTGTTCAAGTCCGGTTGAAACCCGTATCATTCCGTCAGTTATACCTGAAGCATTCCGTTCCTGTTCCGATAGTTTTGAATGGGTAGTTGTTGCCGGATTGGTAAGGGTTGTGCGGGTATCTCCCAGGTTAGATGTAATTGACATCAGTTGAAGGGCATCGAGAAATTTCCGTGCCCTTCCGGCGCCCCCTTTCAGTTCAAAAGAGAGCAGTCCGCCACCCAGTTTCATTTGCCGCCTGGCCAGTTTATACTGCGGATGGGAAGGCAAAAACGGATATTTCACCCAGGCAACCTCCGGGTGTTTCTCGAGAAATCGCGCAAGTCTGAGCGCATTTTCACAATGCCTTTCCATTCGCACAGAAAGAGTTTCAAGGCTTTTTGATAATATCCATGCCGTAAAAGCTGACATGGTAGGTCCTGTTATTTTTGACAGGGTCCTGACCTCTTTCATGATCTCCTTTCCGCCCAGCACTGCACCGCTGATTGTTCTTCCCTGTCCGTCAATGAACTTGGTGGCTGAATGAATTACAAGGTCCGCACCGTAACGGATGGGATTCTGTAAATAGGGCGTGGCGAAACAATTATCCACGATCATGTAGAGATCATTTTTGGCTGCAAAATTCCCCAGCCATTTCAGATCTGCCAGGTCCATTCCGGGATTTGAAGGTGTTTCCGTATAAATTACACGCGTGGTGGGAAGCAGGTTATCCTTCCATTCCTGCTTGTCCTTCATGTCAACATACGTATGCGATATACCCCATTTGGGCAACACCTGGGTAAACAGCAGGTGGGTGGTGCCAAAGATCTGCCTGCCTACAAGCACATGATCGCCGGGCCGAAGCAGGGCATTCAGTGCAAGATATACTGCTGCCATTCCTGAGGCAGTAGCTATACCATCTTCAGCACCCTCCAATGCACATAACTTGTCGATAAATTCGTCTGTATTGGGATTTGAAAAACGGGTATAGATGTTTCCTGGTTCCTCTTCTGCAAATACCGCCCTGGCTTCCTCAGCCGAGCTGAAAATATAACTTGAAGTTTCGAATATAGGTACACTGTGCTCTTTATGCGATGACCTTTTGGCCTGTGTCCTTATACAGTGTGTTTCAAATTTCAGATCCTTGTTCATGCTAGGAAGCGGCTTCTTCTGTTTTTTTCGGTTTTGCTTCCTTTTTAGCAGGAGCAGCTTTGGGGGCCTTCACTTCGTGTACCGTAGCTTTTACTTCCTTCACTTCTTTTTCTTTGGCGGCTTTTACTGCAACAGGGGCAGCAACCGGTTTATTCTTTGGTCTTCTAACGCCAAATGAGCCCTGGAATAGTTTACCGCGTCTGGTTTTCTTATCGCCTTTTCCCATAATAGTGTTGATTTATTGATTATAATTATTCAGAATACCAAAATTAACAATTCAGGGATATTTATCACCATAGATATAACCAGCGGCTGCTGATTTACCATAATTTTTTTATGATATTGATGATCAGCGTCAGCAACAGGCTAACAATGATCATGGTGGTAAGTGGAAAATAAAACCGGAAATTTTCTTTTTCAATCCGGATGTCACCCGGCAGGTGACCAAGCCACTTCAGGCGGTCACCTCCGAAATACAGGATAAGTCCCGCCACTACCAGGATGATTCCGATAAAGATGATATATTTGCCCACTGTTTGCGGCATAAGCGATCTGTTTTTTTGCAAAATTACTTAATTTACAGGCCTGTTTCATGAGAACTCTTTATAAACACATCATTTTTGACCTTGACGGGACATTGTCCGATCCGCGGGAGGGAGTATATAATGCCTATTATTATACCGCTGCAAAATTAAAATTGAAAGTACCGGATGTAGAGATACTCGCTACATTAATTGGACCACCGCTCCAAAAGGGCTTTGCAGATGTATTCGGTTTGCAGGGAAAAGAAATCGATGCCGCCGTTGCCGCTTTTCGTGAATATTATGGCGACAGGGGATTGTTTGAAAACAAACTGTATGAAGGTATCCGCGAATTGCTGGAAGATCTTAAACAAACCGGTACACCTGTATATGTAGCCACATCCAAATATGAGATGTATGCACACCGTGTCCTTGAAAACTTTGGGATTCTGCAGTATTTCACCGATGTGGCAGGGGCCGATTACAACGGCTATCATGCAACCAAAACCGGACTGGTATCCGGACTGCTGCTTCGAAATGGCATACGTAATCCGTTGGAGGTTGTGGTTGTAGGGGATACGCATTATGATATCAACGCAGCCGCGGAACTGGAACTGGATTCAGTGGGTGTATCCTACGGATTCAGCTCATATGCGGAAATTGAAAGATTAAATCCCGATTATATTGCGCAGACAGTAAATGAATTACGTAATTTGCTTATAGAATAAATTTGGATAATGTTGGAATTCGTAGAGACAAGGCAATTCCTTGTCTCTACAATTTATTTACTATAGCCAATCGTAAATCGCAAATCGCAAATTCTTCTGATCACCGATTACTGATTACCGTTTACCCCTCATCCTGAGCATGATTCTGCGTGCTCTGCTTCGATACCCGGGTGATGCATCAGGTATTTTCTCTTCAAGGATACGATAAAGTTCTTCACCGATCTCGGGTATTTCCCCGCTCAGGTTATACAACACCTGCATGCTGAAAACCTGCACGGCAACCGGATATTCATTGGATACCAGGTAATCAAAACACAAATTGAGCAGGATGGATTTATCTTTTTTGGTAAATCTGACAGGTACCTCGGCCAGTGTTTTCAGCAGATTCCGCATGGCTCCCTCGCTTTTAAGATTTCTTAATCCGGCAATTACCCGGGAACAGTGTGGTTTGAATAATTCAGGGAAGGTATGACTACAAATGCAAACCACCCTTGAAGCACGTTCAGCGTATTGTTTTTCATCCTGAAAGGTCAGTTCCAGGAATACACCGAATAGGCTGGGTTCGGCATAAACCATACTGGCAGTGAGGAGGGACAGGGCTTTACTGCTGTCACCCAATTGCATCCGGGCCTGCTCGAGGGTGTATTGCGAATTATGAAAATTCATTGTAAGGGGTGACATTGAAAATCAGGACCAGTGGCCGGCAATGACCTGGCCGCAATGTCCGCATTTACCTGTAACGAGGTCGCTTTGCAGTATGCGGAATCCTTTTCGAACCACAACAGTTTTATGGCATGATGGGCAAACTGTATTTTCCGAATCCGTGTTGGCGATGTTTCCAATATAAACATAATTTAATCCTGCCTCCAGCGCAATGCTACGGGCTTTTGTGAGGGTTTCCACAGGTGTGGATGGCACCTGAGTCAGGCGGTATTCGGGATGAAAGCGGCTGAAATGCAGGGGGGTGTCATCGAATCCATTGATATGGAGCCATGTGCACATTTTTTTTATCATGGCCAGATCATCTGTCCAACCCGGAATGACCAGGTTGGTGATCTCAAGCCAGACTTTCATTTCTTTCAAAACTTTTAGAGTGTTCAGAACCGGTTCGAGCCGTCCGCCGTTTAGCCTGGAGTAAATATCTTCGCTGAATGATTTAAGGTCTATATTGGCCGCATCAATATACATGGCCATTTCACGCAACGGCTGCTCGTGAATATATCCTGCCGAAACGAGAATATTCTTTATTCCTTTAGAACGGGCTATTTTTGCCGTATCACATGTATATTCATAGAAGGTAATGGGTTCTGAATAAGTGTATGCAATGGATTTGCATTGACTGCGCAATGCTTCATCCACGACTTTTTCAGGCATCAGGTCCTCATTCCTTGTTTTATCCGGATTGGTTTGCGAGATAGTCCAGTTCTGGCAATTCAAACAGGCCAGGTTACAGCCAGCTGTGGCAATGGAGAAGGCGAGGCTTCCGGGATAAAAATGCAACAATGGCTTTTTTTCCACTGGATCTATATGTACGGAACACGGATTGCCATAGGCAACCGAATATAGCGTACCGTTGAAATTTCTACGGTTCCCGCAATCTCCGGCTGTGCCCTCCGGAATACTGCATTCATTCGGACAAATCATGCAACGGATGCCTTTCGGGGTCTGAACCTGAAACCGGGCTTCCTTGCAAAATTTACCGGGCTTATCAGAAGTTTCCATTGATTTACCTGTATTAGTTCCGTCGGTAAATGAGGGCCAGCCGGTGTTTACCGACAACGCCACCGCTCCTCCGCAGAATATCCCCTTCTTTATGAATTCCCTTTTCTGCCTGATGCTGGAGTTCTTTTCCATAAATACAAAATCAGCTTTCAAATGTATTGCTTTTTCGCTCTTCCTGGTCGAAATTTTTGACGAAAAATAAGGCTGAAAATAACCATAATATTGAGTAGTCCGGCCAGACAGGAAGCCATTTTGATTCCCACGGCAGGGATAAAAAGCAGGGAAGTGGCCAGGGCACCCAGGGAAGCTCCTGCCAGATCAGCGCCATAGATATGGCGGATGCTTCCGCCCTGGCCGTTGGACCCGGTATTGGACAAAATAGAAAAAATGATCCCGGTAACCATGGAAATCAGCAATATAATGGAAAGAAACAACAGTAAAAGCAGCTGTGGCCAGGCAATAATAGTCTGTGCCAGAATTATAAAACCTGGAATAATAAATGCGACAGCGGCCAGTATTACCTGCATATATACCGGCAAATAGACAGTTAATGTAGAGACGGGTTTGAAACCCGTCTCTACATTATCCGTGTAAAGGGAATGATCCGTATTATTTACACGATTCATATGCCGTGAATGTAACATTGCACCTACCGCCAAGCCCATCATGAATACAGCCGCAAAAAGACCAATTATTTTAAAAATATACCCAAAAACGATTTGAAAAGCAAGGATCAGGATAACCTGCAGGGAGGAGGAACTGAATCCGGCCACAAACATTCCGCCCTGGACCGGTGAAACAAATATCATTCCCACGAAAATCAATGCCAAAAAAACCACAAGGGCTATTTTGAAAGAACTGATGTCTATTTGAAAGCGATTGAGCCAGTACTTATCAAATGCCGCAACCGCTGTGGGTGTGAAATCCAGGTTTACTTCTGCATTGGCATTCAGCTGACCGGAAATGCTTTCTGACCTTCTTTCCATATCTGGCTCATTCAGGTAGTAATAGTTCACATAATCGGTGGAAATTGATTTATTTTCAATGCTTTGACAAATATTGGTTTTGATCCTTTGATCAGACGCAACGAAATAGCCTTTTAATCCCGGAAAAATATGAACTTCAGAAAACACCGACCGGCTTGTATTAAAAAGCGAAGAATACATATCTACCGAACCCTCGTTGAGATAATTGGTTGTCAATGGCAATGAAAAGGAAAATACACCGGATGTGCTCATTTTTTCTTTCAACAGCGTCATAAATTCCCGGGTATAATAACGGTTCATGAAAAATGAGGATGGGGGTGGCATAAAAGCGATTACAATGTCATATTTCCGTTGCGCCTTTTGAAGAAAAATCCTGGAGTCACCCGTGATGAGATTAATTTGCGATGAAGTCAGTGCATTTGTATATTTTTTACCAATTTCAAATATAAACGGGTCAATTTCAATATAATCGATAGTGTCAATTGAAGAATATTTAAGGATTTCGTTTGTAAGTCCGGTAATACCACCTGAAATCAGGAGGACATTTCTTGGAACATCATGCTGGACAAGGACAAAGTGAATGGCTTCTTCACTAGATTGCTGATTATCAGTAGAAAATAGCAAAATGCTATTTTCAAACACATTTGTTTGCTGTCCCGTTCTGGTCACCGCCAAATTACCATATGGAGTATCCCGGCTTTCAATCAGATTCTGGGCAGGGAACAAAAATTCACGTGCAAATCTGTTCCCAAAGGCATAGGTCAGAAAGCCAAACAGCACAATGGTTATACTGATCATGAACAATTGAATCTTTCTATCATGATCACGCCAGCTCCACATGATCATCAGGTTGCCTGCCAGGGCAATAACTGCCGCGGCCCGGAAGTTATCATAAAGAAAAACAAGGACAAAGCTGAACAACAATCCGCCAGCCATACTACCTGCTGATTCAATCCCATAAATTTTACCTGATAATTTTTTACCCCCGGCGAAAACCTTTTTTTCCGCCACTTTTGCAAACAGGAAGCCGGAAAGTATACAAAATGGCATGAGCAGAATGAAAGTAAATATGAGCTCCATGAGCAAGCCAGGTTCAATGCCAGGCTCAAAAAAGCTGTTCCTTGTAACATTCGGAAGGTAGAGCAATATCATCGGAAGAACCGTGAGAACCAGGGCATAAAAAGGAATATGTTCTTCACGTAAATTCAGTAATCCAGCAAGATAAGACCCTGCCGCTGTAAGCAGCATCCATGCGGCCAGAAACAGCCCGATGAAAAGTTCATTGCCTCCGAAAACCATGAGTAGTTCACGCATCAGGATCACCTGTGCCGGAATTGCACAGAAACCGATGGTGAATATGAGCATCATGCCTGAATCCGGTCGACCTCGCATGTATTAAAGTTAAATATTATTTAGTTAAAAGCGTTAAATTTGGAAGGTTCAAAATGTTACTTCAGCATGCAGCTTAAAGCACCGGAACATATTACCTCCCTGAGAAATAAGTTTGAAAAACTGCTCAGGCTAATTCGAAAGAGTAAGGAGATCAGGGATTATAGCAAGCTTCGCAGTGCGTTTGACAGGATGGTGAAAACCCTTGGAGGCGGGGATGACCATGCCGGTCAGCAGGAAATTATGTCAGCCATGGAAATTGCTGAAATTGCAGTGAAGGAAATCGGACTTGGTATGACATCTGTTCTGGGTATATTTTTGATCCGGGTATTCAAGAAAAAAGGGATAAGTCAGACGGAAATAGAGAAGGAATATGGCAAACCCGTTGCCGTGATCACCATGGGATTGAATTCAATCCATGAGCTGGGAAATAAAACCATGGCCCCGCAGGCGGAAAATTTCAGGAACCTGTTGTTGAATCTGGCCGGTGATGTCAGGGTAATCCTGATCAAAATAGCGGAACAGCTGAGCCTGATGCGTGCAATGAAAATGATGCCCGAGGAGGACCAGATCAGGCTTGCATCGGAAGCCTCTTACCTTTACGCTCCACTTGCCCACAGACTGGGATTTTACATCATTAAGTCAGAGATGGAAGATCTTTCCCTGAAATACACCGACCGTAAAACCTATGATACCATAGCAAGGAAATTGGCCCAGACCATGACTGACCGGAAACAATTCATAGAAGATTTTATCGGACCCATTGAGGAGGCTTTGAAAATACAGGGATTTGACTTTGAAATAGTAGGCAGGCCCAAATCGATTTATTCCATCTGGAACAAGATGGTAAACAAGGGAGCAGCCTACGAGGATATCTATGACCTGTTTGCCATCCGTATTATTTTAAACAGCGAGCATCACAACGAAAAGGCTGACTGCTGGCAGGTATACAGCACAGTTACCGATCAATATCAGCCAAATCCGCTCCGGTTGCGGGACTGGATTTCGGTGCCCAAGACCAATGGTTATGAATCGCTGCATACCACGGTGGTTGGACCGGGCGGTTATTGGGTGGAAGTGCAGATTCGTACACGCAGGATGAATGAAATTGCCGAGAAGGGATTTGCCGCACATTGGAAATACAAAGGTCTTGAATCGGAGCAAGGCCTTGAAGAATGGCTGAAACACATTCGCGAAATACTTGAAACCCCGGAACCTGATGCCAGGGAATTCCTCGATGACTTTAAGCTCAGCCTATATT
>Ga0105092_10001173_pt1 | contig 13970 bp, 11 predicted proteins | sample PPLLak2March2015_FD_87021 | JGI IMG/M metagenome (GOLD analysis project Ga0105092, IMG submission 87021) | Freshwater sediment microbial communities from Prairie Pothole Lake near Jamestown, North Dakota, USA - PPLs Lake P7 Core (1) Depth... | ecosystem: Environmental > Aquatic > Freshwater >... | reverse complement strand
CTTCGTGTTTAAATGTCTCGACTTAGCGAATGATTGGTGGTCCGCTTACTCTCGCTCACGGCCGTTCGCTTTCGTGCGCGGCTCCATTCGATCTCGCCCTCCGCACGACATCAGCCCATAACAAGTCGGTCAATACCTGTGGGCCGAACGCACTTCTTCGACCCTATTTTTAACACCCTCGCTACGCGGCTCTGACGGCGGTTGCCCGAGCACGGCGTGAGAATGCGGACCTAGCTGCGGCGTTGGATACGGCAGCAGAACACCGCAATTGAACGACCCTCGACGCGGACTTTCTGCGCCGGCTTGTATTCCCGTTTCTCGAGCTCTTCGAGCGGCTTGCTGGTATCCACCACTCGATGCCACCGCTTTCCGAAGGTCTCAGCCGGAAAAGTGAAGTTGAGCGGCTCGTGATGGTGGTTGAAGAAGAGCAGAAAAGAGTCGTCCACGAGCAGTTCTCCGCGGTCGTCATAGGTGTTCAGAGCGTCGCCGTTCAAATACACGGACAGCGATTTGGCGATCGTCGTTTGCCAGTCCTGCTCCTTCATTGGTTGGGCATTGGGCTTGAGCCAGGCGATGTCGGCCATTCCGCGGATCGGGCGGCCGTGGTACCACCGTCTGCGGTGGAAAACCGGATGCTCTTTGCGAATGTTGATCAACTCACTGACGAAATCGATCAGGTCCTGATCCTTGCTTTGCCAGTCGTACCAGGAGATTTCGTTATCCTGGCAGTACGCGTTGTTGTTCCCCTGCTGGGTACGGCCCATCTCGTCGCCTCCAAGCAGCATGGGCATGCCCTGGGAGAGGATCAGGGTTGTGAGGAAGTTACGCTTCTGCCGCTCCCGCAGCTTGTTCACTTCGGGATTTTCCGTGGGCCCCTCGGCGCCGCAGTTCCAGGAACGGTTGTGGTTCTCTCCGTCCCGGTTCTCCTCACCATTGGCGTCGTTGTGCTTCTCGTTATAAGAGACAAGATCCTGGAGGGTAAAGCCGTCATGCGCGGTCACGAAATTGACACTGGCGTATGGACGACGACCGGTCATCTCGTAAAGGTCGGGGCTCCCCGTCAGACGGTAGGCGAAGGATCCGAGCGTTTCATCCGCACCTCGCCAATAGTCACGCACAGTGTCGCGGTATTTGCCGTTCCACTCCGACCAGGCGGGCGGAAAATTACCCACCTGGTACCCTCCTTCACCGACGTCCCAGGGCTCGGCGATCAGTTTCACCTGGCTGACCACTGGATCCTGTTGAATCAGGTCAAAGAAAGCTGACAGGCGATCGACGTCATGCAGTTCTCTGGCGAGGGTGGCGGCCAGATCGAACCGGAACCCGTCGACGTGCATGTCGTTCACCCAGTAGCGCAGAGAATCCATAATCAACTGAAGGACATGCGGGTGGCGCATGTTGAGGCTGTTACCGGTGCCCGTGTAGTCCATGTAATACTGCCGGTCTTTCTGGACCAGCCGGTAGTAGGCAGCGTTGTCGATCCCCTTGAAAGAGAGCACAGGACCCAGGTGATTGCCTTCGGCGGTGTGGTTGTAGACAACGTCGAGGATTACCTCGATTCCCTCCTCGTGAAGGGTCTTGACCATCTGCTTGAATTCCTGCACGTGTCGGCCCACCTGTTTGGTGGCGCCGTATTCATCGTGGGGCGCGAAGTATCCGATCGAATTGTAACCCCAGTAGTTACAGAGGCCTTTATCGAGGAGATGGGAGTCGTGGACGAAATGATGTACCGGCTGAAGCTCGACTGCGGTAATACCGAGATACTTGAAGTGTTTGATCGCGACCGGATGGCCCAGCGCCGCATATGTCCCCCGGATCTCGGCGGGTATGTCCGGGTGACGCATCGAGAAACCTCTGACGTGGGTTTCGTAGATGATCGACTCATTCATCGGAATGTGGAGGAGGTGATCCGCGTCCCAGTCGAAGAACGGGCTGACCACGACGGATTTGGGCATGTAAGGGGCACTGTCCGCGTCATTGAGCGGCCCACTTGCGCCGTTCGGATCTCCGAACCGGTAAGTGAACAGGGTTTCGTTCCACTGCACGCGACCGTGAATTGCCATGGAGTACGGGTCGAGCAGCAGTTTGGAGGCGCAGCACCGTTGCCCCTCGCCCGGATTCCAAGGGCCGTGGACACGGAAACCGTACCTTTGTCCGGGCAAGACCTCGGGGAAGTAACCGTGCCAGCAGTAACCGGTCACCTCCGGTAACTCCGTTCTTGTCTCTTCGCCGTTCTCGTTGAACAGGCAAAGCTCAACCTTTTCTGCTATTTCCGAGAAAACCGAGAAGTTCGTTCCGCTGCCGTCGAATTTCGCTCCGAGCGGATATGGATCACCGGGCCAAACGCGCATTTTTTAAGACTCCTGTCCGAACTTGGACTTTGGGTTGAGATGGTCTTCCAACCATCGTACTCAAAGAAAGGCTTTAGGGCCAACAGTTGGGAGGCAAACGGTGGGAGTCTGAGCCACGGATTTCACAGCTATTGACCGAGATCCGTGCAATCCGTGGCTGAACAGCGTTCTATCGACGTGAATGAGCGTGTGACTTCTTCTGGGTTCCCGGTTCTTCGGGTGGCTTCTGGATCTCCTGCTTCAGAAAGCTCTGCAGTCTGCTCTCGAGTTCTTGCGGTATCTGGACCTTCTGGTCGCGAAGTTGTCCGGAAAACTCAGTACATTTCTTGTAGGTCTTCAGGAAGTGTATGCAGGGCGGGCAGGACGCCAGATGCTCGTCCAGCCGGGTCTGGGCCGCTGGTTCAAGCGTGTGATCTATGTATTCCATTAGAAGATCCACGCAGTCTCTACAGGTAATCGTGGTTCTCATATACCGTCCTCGAAGTAGTGCGAAAGTTTCTCGCGCACAGAGAGCCTGGCCCGGTGAATTCTAGTCTTGGTTGTTGGCTCTTTGAGGCTAAGCAACGAGGAGATCTGCTTGATCGAATATCCCTCGATATCCCGCAGAACCAATGGCATCCGGTACTCAAACGGAAGGGCCTGGATCGCATCGTATAGCTCGCCGGCGAGTTCCCGGTTGAGCATCACCTCCTCCGGGTCGACAGACCACCCCCAGGGAGGGTTGACGTACTGCCCGTCGTTGGTAAAGTGAGGCATCGAGTCGTCGAGTTGCGTTTCCCGTTCGCGCGCTGCCCGGTACTTGCGCAGCCACATTATTGAATTGTTGACCGCTATCCGTTTGATCCAAGGCCAGATGTCGCTCTCTTCGCGGAACGTCTCGATTTTTCGAATGATCTTGAGCAATGTATCCTGCAGAATTTCCTCGGCGTCCGACGGGTTCTTGGTGTAGTTGAGGATGACTCCGAACAATGGCCGAGAAAAGTGGTGCACGAACTCGTCGATCGTATCCGGGTTGTGATTCTTCAGCCCCTCGACGATCTGGTGCTGATCCATTTCTCTTGTGTTCATCTTGTTAATACCGACTTATACCATATAACAAAATCGCAGCCGGACGAAACCCAAGCACGTCTTCGACGCCCGCCGTCTCAAGTTGTCACCCTGCGAGCTTTGTTGGTAGGATTCTCACATGATCAGGGTATCCCTGCTGTTGCTGCTCCTCGCCGCACTGAACCCGCAGACAACGGATCGCAGAACCAGGATTCAAGGAAAGCCGCAACCGCCTCCCGAGTACTTTCGACAGATCAAGAATCGGCAGGATGTGGGCAACAAAGTTCGGCTGGTTCTTAACAGCGGTGCCACGATCGCGATCGAAGAGCACGGCATGTATCCGCTGGTCTCCATCGTGACAGTTGTTCAGGCGGGCGCGGACGACGAGCAGGAGACTGAAAAGGGGCACGCCTCCCTCGTGGCCAGCTACCTGTTGAACCGCGCCGGGTTCGCGAAAGGAGTTCACAAGGCGAGCGGAGAAGCGCGGTTCAAAGTGGGGCCGCGGCAGACTTGGTTCTGGTCAACCGGACCCGCGGAGAACTTGCCCAGGATGCTCGATCTTCACGCGAATCTCTTGGAACTGCCGGAAGAGATCAAAGATGAGGATCTCCGACAGGAAAGGAAGCTCGCTGAGCAGCCATTGGCCGAATCAGCGGCGGTTTCGCCGGCGGGTGTTGCAGCGAGCCCACGTCCGGTTTCGGAGGTGAGTCAGGCGGGCATAAGGAAGTTCCATGCCCGGCTCTACCGTCCGAGCCGAACCATACTGGTTCTTTCCGGTTCTTTAACGCGCGAGCAGGTTCTGGAAAGAATCGTGGGGAAATGGGGGAAGGGCAAGGCCGAGGCATTCAGAAGGACCAGGAGTCAGACCGCCGCGACGAGTGATGGCTTCGCCTATCGTTTGATCCGACAACCCGTTACGCAGGCTCGTGTGCAGTTTAGCTATAGGGTGCCCGGGCGTGACCACGCTGATCACTGGGCCCTGCGCGTTCTCGCTCACGGGCTCGTCGGGACGGCGCAGCACTCCCTGGCTGGCGCCAGCAACTCGGGCGAAGCGGTCATGAGCGATGCCCGCCTGGAGGCCGACGACCGAGCCGGCCGGTTGGTTCTGGAAGTTGTTCCAGCCGACGACAAAGTGGAAGCCGCCGAGGTGAACGCCCTGGCTCAGCTGCAGATCCTTGCGACCGAGAGTCTAGCGGGTGAGGATCTGGACCGGCTCACGGCACTTGCGCTGGCTGAATACTACGACCAGACGGAGGACCTGCAAAGTCGCTCCACCGCCATAACCGAGGAGGAACTCGCTGGGTCAGCGATGGATTTCGGGAAAGCGCCGGCCCGGATCCAGGCGGTGACCGCTGACAAGCTGCGACAGCTTGCGGCCACGTACCTCACCATGGAAAACCTCTCGGTCGTGGAGATACTCCCGGAATCGGCGCCGGAGCGGACGTTCACGTCCGAGGCCTTTCTCGATACCTTGAAGATCCTCCTGCCCCCGGCGGTTGCGAAATTCAGGGAGAAGTCGATCCTGCCGCCTGTCGAGCGAGACCGCAGAGAACGCGATCAGGTGTCGCGATTCGTTCCCAGGTACCGGCCGAAGCAGCTGCGCCGTACCTCGGTCATGCGAGGTCCGGATGTTTTCTATGAAGAGGACCACGCCGCCCCGCTTGTGCATCTTGGCTTCTACTACACCGGGGGCAGAAGCGCAGAGACTGCGGAAAACGCCGGCGTCACGGATGTCATGCTCCGCGCAATCCTCCTGAACGCGATCGAGCAAAAAGGAGCGGCGACATGGGGGGATCTGGAGCGGGCCGGCGCGAATCTTAGGGTCGTGAACGAGCCTGATCTGTTCGGCGTTCAGGTGCGATTGCTCTCTCCTTTTCTGGAGCAGGTCTTTCGGATGCTCATCGGCTGGCTTCGGGGCCCGGCAATCACCGAAGAGTCGCTCCAGCTTGCGCGTCTGCAGGTCAGAGCGAACCAGGGTCTGGACCCGATGGCCGGTTTGCTCTCGGAACTCTGGAAAGACAAGCCCTATGGGCGACCTCGTTATGGAACACCCGAGAGCGTCGGGTCGTTCACCCTGGAGAGCGTCCAGGCGTGGACTAAGGCCCAGATGGCGGAGAGACACCCGATCATCGTGATCCGCGGGGACTTCGAAGGCAGTTCATTCTTACAGGGTTTCGTCTCCACGCTAAGCGACCGGCGCTACAAATCTCCCTTGGCAGAGGAGCAGGTCGAGGAGGAGACAGAGGAGGAGACAGAGGAGGAGTTGTTCGGCCAGGCCAAGGCCGGGGGCATGTTTTTGTTCCGCGGCCCAGGCCAGGGAACCCGCGACGGTCGCATACTTCGGGTTATGCAAGGAATTCTGGACGGTCCTGGAGGGGAACTGGCCGACGAATTGTGGGTTAAGGCGAACGTCGCTTTCCCGGTCAGCTTCTCGGCGGTGGAGGGTCGGAAGGGAAGTACGATAATCGCGCGTGTCCAAAGCTTGGGGCAGGAGGCTGCAACCGAGCAGGCACTGAGGGGCGTCTTTCAAAGAATCCAGACACAGGGCCTGCGCGAGGATGTCTTTCTGGCCGGATTGTCCCGGGCCATCACGCGCCATTACATCGAGCAGATGGACGGCGGAGACCGCATCTTCGGAATTGCGTTGCAGCTGATATCCGGCGTACAGGTGGACCAGAATTCGGTCCTGCTGTCCGACCTCAAGGAAGTGCAGGTCGAGGATATCAAGGCGTTTGCTGAAGACTATCTGGTCGGTCCGAGTGGGGGTGCACAATGAAGGCCGTCATCATGGCCGGGGGGCAGGGAACCCGTTTCTGGCCGCTGAGTCGTGAAGAGCGACCCAAGCAGTTCCTGAAGATCAGCGGCCCTGGAACAATGCTTCAGGAAACAGTGCGCAGGCTGTCCCCGCTGATTCCGATCCAGGATGTTTACGTCGTGTGCAGTCCGGTTTACGCGGGATTGGTCCGCGATCAATTGCCCGACCTTGCGCGCGATCAGCTGGTCCTGGAGCCGATGCCCCGCAACACAGCTCCATGCATAGGTCTTACGGCTGTCAAGCTGAAACGCGATTTCGGCAACGAGGTGATGGTAGTCCTCCCGTCCGATCACTGCATCAAGGACGTGGCGGAGTTTCATGCGGCCTTGAGCGCCGCCGAGGATATGGCCCGGCAAGGATGGCTCGTCACCTTCGGAATCGAGCCTGACTATCCAGCGACCGGCTACGGGTACCTGCAAAGGGGAGAAGGCATTGGCCAATTCGCGGAGAAGCCCGCATTCAGGGTCGCCCGGTTCGCGGAAAAGCCACCTGAGGATGAGGCGAAACGCTTTCTCGAGCGCGGCGACTACTACTGGAATAGTGGAATGTTTGTCTGGTCCACCGACCGGATCCTGGAGGAGCTTGGCAATCACATGCCCGATCTTCGGCAGATCCTCGAGGAAATCGAGCGCCGTTGGGACAACCAGGAGAATATTGATTCCCTGTTTGAGCGCGCGCCCAAGACCTCGATTGACTACGGGGTAATGGAGCGCGCCGACCGAGTTGCGGTTCTGCCCTGCAGGCTGGGTTGGAGCGACGTGGGGAACTGGAAGGCCTTGAGAGACATCTGGTGCCCCGATGCCTCAGGTAACCACACCAATGCCGCCTATGTGGCCCACGACGTCAGCGACTGCATCTTCTACTCGTCCCCTGACCACTTGGTTTGTGCCGTTGGAATACGCGGCCTGGTCGTTGTCGAGACGCCGGACGTGACCCTCGTCTGTCCCCAGGATCGCGTTGAAGACGTCAAGAAGCTTGTGGAAGAGCTTCGGTCCAGGGAGATGAAGCGCTACCTTTAGTTTCTGGTCGTCCCAAGCCTTGGACTGGTGACCCCGTCGCCGTCTATCTTCGATCCTTTGCTCAGGGACCCTGCTAAAAGCGTTTCCGTGGCCACAACTACATGTTAAATTGTTTCTTCCGGAGCATAGTCAGAGAGGCGGAGTACACCAGTGAGTGAAATGCTGAACAACCTGATCGGGATGCGGGAGCTTGACGAGCACGGGATGCTCAATGTCGTGGGCCGCTTCGACATACAGCTCGAAGAAGCGGTACATATCGGCCAATCAATCAACCTGCCGGATGAGTGGCGCTCGGTCAGCAACATCGTCATTTGCGGACTGGGTGGTTCAGCGATTGGCGGAGATTTTATTCGCTGTTACCTGGGCAGGTCGCTGCGTGTTCCGCTTTTTGTTAACCGGGGTTACTCAGTGCCCGGTTTCCTCGGGGCAAATACCCTGGCGGTGATGTCCAGCTACTCAGGTAACACCGAGGAGACACTCTCGGCGCTGAAGGAAGCCACGGCGGCCGGTGCAAAGGTCCTTTGTATCAGCTCGAACGGCCAGCTGCAGAGAGAGGCGGAGGAGCACGGCTTCCCTCTGATCACGATCCCGGGTGGCTATCCGCCTCGTACAGCGATCGGTTATTCGGCAGTTCCCGTGCTGGCAGCTCTGAGCAAGCTCGGTCTGGCACCCAATCAGACCGAGGAAGTCAAGAAATCAATCAGCTGGGTTCGAAGGAAGATTCAATTGTACGGGCCGGCCTGCCCGCTGGCTGAAAATGCTGCCAAGACGCTTGCGCGCCAGCTGCACCGCAGAATCCCGGTGATTTATGGTAGCCAGGATCGGCTCGATATCCTGGCGACGAGATGGCGCGGTCAGTTCGCGGAGAACGGGAAACAGCTTGCATATTCCGCGTCCCTGCCCGAGATGAACCACAACGAAATCGTCGGTTGGAAGCACCCCGGCGCTATGCTTCGCCAGATCCTTCCCATTTTTCTCCGGGACCGGGAGGATCACCCCCGGATTCAGATCAGGGCCGAAATTACCAGGGACATCCTCAGCGAAAAGGCTGGGTCCGCCCTGGAGTTCTGGACCGACAGCGACAGCTGGCTCGAGAGACTCTGGACACTCCTCCTGCTTGGAGATTACGCAAGCGTGTACCTGTCATTCCTGAATCAGGAAGACCCAACGCCGGTGGAAGCCATCGAAGGACTGAAGAACAGACTGAAAGAATCCTCTTAGAGAAAGAAGGCGGCCATGAAGGCTTATCACGTGCTCATCATGAGCGATGGAACTGGAGAGACGGCCTATCGGATGCTCAAGGCCGCCATGGCGCAATTTCAGGAAGATGTGGTCATCACGCGGTACGCTAACATTCGAGAAAAACAGCAGATTCGCGAAATTTTCAAAGCGGCTCACGAGGACACGCTGGTTGTTTACACGTTCGTGGAAAGCGAGATGAGGACCTGGCTGCGCTCCAGCGCCGAACAGCAGAAATTCGAGTCGATCGACCTGCTCGGGCCTATCATGGACAAACTGACTCAGTTCTTCCAGAAGACACCGGTTGCTACCCCGGGCCTCCTGCACCGTGTCGACGAGGAGTACTTCAGCCGCATTGATGCTATCGAATACGCTATCCGTCACGACGACGGTCGGTCTATTAAGGACCTGGAGACCGCAGATCTTGTGTTGATCGGTGTCAGCCGGGTGTCGAAGACGCCGGTCAGCATTTACCTTGCGCAGGAAGGTTGGAAAGTGGCAAACGTTACGACCGTCCTTGGGATGAAACCCCCGCGCGAGCTTTTCGAGATTGATCAGCACAAAATCGTCGGGCTGACCATCGACCCGTCGCGCCTGTCGGAGGTCCGGGTCGTCCGGCTGCGCCAGCTGGGGGTGGCCGACAGCAGTTACGCCGACGTCGAGCGCGTCAAGGGCGAACTGGAACACGCCCACGCCATCTTCGCGCAGAACCCGATCTGGCCCGTCATTGACGTCACAGGGAAGTCCGTGGAGGAGATATCGCAGGAGATCCTGGACCAGGTCATCGGCCGAGGCCGTAAACTGCAACACTAGGTTCTCTCTGTGCCAACCGGGCCGAAAAGCGGCGGATTCACTTTTCAGAATCCGCCGCTTTTCGGCCCGGTTGGCAATCACTGGACGATAGGTACCAATGCAACAAGTTCTCGCCACCAAGCTCCACGGTCACGGCAACGATTTTCTGGTAGTCGATGCCCGACAGGTCGACGAGGCGCATTTTGCCGACTTCTCCAAGGCCATATGCGACCTGCATTTCGGGGTGGGAGCCGATGGGTGTCTTTTCGTCTCGCCGGTTGATGCCTCGCGATCGGTCTTTGCGGTTCGCATCTTCAACCAGGACGGCAGCGAAACGGGAATGACGGGGAACGGTGTCCGCTGCGTCTGCGGTTATCTCGTGCGCGAAGGTCTCGCCCAGCTTTCCGAGATCGACATTCAGACCGGCTCGGGTCCCAAAGTCTATACCCTGATCGAGCGGGGCGAAGAGCGTTGGAAGTTTCGGTCCGTCATGGGCGAGCCAGTCTTTGAGCCCCGTGTTATCCCCTTTACTCCTCGGGAGCCGATCGAATGTGTGAGGGAGTATCCGGTCCCGGTCGGTGACGAAATGGTTCCGATCAACGCGCTATACGTCGGCAATCCCCAATGCGTGGTTTTCTCCGATCCCTTGCCTGGGGATGAAGTCTTTCACAGGGTTGGCAAGGCGCTCCAAACACATCCGCTCTTCCCCGAAGGTACGAACGTCAGCTTCGTTCGTGTTGAGGGCTCTCACGAGATCGGAATCCGGATCTACGAACGGGGAGTCGGGCCGACTCTGTCGTCAGGCACGGGATCCTGCGGGGCAGCCGTGGCCGCGCTGGCGGCCGGAAAAGTCACCTCTCCCGTGAACGTGCGCACCGAGACCGGTGTCCAGGAAGTCGCGTGGACTCCGGGCTCGCAAATCGTTCTCACCGGCTGGACGGAGTTCATCGCCAAGGTTGAATTCTGCTGGAGAGCAGATGTCTGACCTGCTCGCTCGCGTGCGGGCCGACCGGGATCCGCTCCTTAAAACGCTCGAGAAACTCGTCCTTTTGGAATCCCCATCTTCGTCGAAGACCCTGGTAGATGACCTGGGCCGAATTGTGTCCGAAAACCTGGCCCAGTGCGGAGTTCAGGCGACCACGGAACGGCGGTCTTCGGTTGGCGACATCGTGTGGGGAGAATGGCCGGCTGAGATAACAAGACAGGGAGACAAGGAGAGAGGGAGACAAGGAGACAGGGAGACAAGGAGAGAGGGAGACAAGGAGCAAGGGGGGCCCTCACAGGGGAGGATCCTTGTGCTGTGTCACCTGGACACCGTCCATCCGGCCGGATCCCTGGAACGCAACCCGATCCGCCGGGACGCGGGCAGGCTGTACGGTCCCGGGGTCTGCGACATGAAGGCGAGCGTTGCGGCCACGATGTTCGTGCAGCGATACCTCCAACAGGGTGCGATCCGTCCCGGGAAGGCCGTCCGTTTCCTCTATACAACCGACGAAGAGATCGGCAGCTTCGAGAGCCGGCAGATCATTGAAGCATTTGCCCGAGACTCGGATATTGCCCTGGTTCTGGAACCTCCACTGGCTGGCGGCGAATTGAAGCTGTCCCGGAAGGGAAGCGGCGTCTTCAGGATACGCGTGCGCGGCCGGGCCTCGCATGCGGGAGCTGCTCCCGAGAAAGGGATCAACGCGATCCTCGAGTTGAGCGGGCAGATTTGCCGGATTCAGGAATTGGAGAATCGGGGCGCCGGGACCACCGTCTCGGTGACGCTGGTCCACGGTGGCACGGCCGAAAACGTGATCCCCGAAAGCGCGGAAGCTACCATCGACGTTCGCTTCCTGACCATCGAGGAAGGCGCCCGTGTGGAATCCGCCCTGAGGATGTTGTCGCCGACCATCGCCGGGGCCCAAATAGGCGTCGAAGGTCAGCTCGACCGGCCGCCGATGGAACACGGTCCGAGGGCGCGCGAGCTGTTTGAACGGGCCCGCCAGGTTGCCTCCGAAATCGGCCTCGACCTCCAAGGCGGTTCCTCCGGGGGCGGAAGCGACGGCAGCTTCACGGCAGCCCAGGGCGTCCCGACGCTCGACGGTCTGGGAGTCGAAGGTGGCGGAGCTCACTCACCCGATGAGTACATCCTGATCGATTCCCTGAGCACCCGGACCGCACTCCTGGCTCTGCTTCTGGAACGCCTGTAGCAAACATGCTGTGTGGAGGTTCTCAACACTTCTTCTCGCTTTATCGCCTGTGGTTGATTGACTCCGGTTACTTCTTAAAATAGACTCTGGCGTAGGGTTAACGGACGTGGCGTAACGTCCCTCCTTGCAACCTCCTAGGGGAAACGGAGACGTGCGGTTTGTGAAGCGGTCATGTTGAACGGAGGAGTCAACGCATGAACGAAGAGCGGGGCGAAAGAATACAAATTCAACAGGGACGGGTTCAAGTTCCGGATAACCCGATTATCCCCTTCATCGAAGGCGATGGAACCGGGCCGGATATCTGGCGGGCTACCCGGCGGGTTCTCGACGCGGCTGTCCAGACCGCCTACGCGGGCAAGAAACGGATCGCCTGGCGGGAGGTGCTGGCCGGGGAGAAGGCGAAGCAGCAGACCGGCGAATGGCTCCCATCGGCGACCATCGACGAAGTGGCCGCTCACCGGGTCGCGATTAAGGGCCCGCTCACGACACCCGTCGGCGGCGGTATCAGGAGTCTGAACGTCACTCTCCGACAGGTCCTGGACCTGTATGCATGCGTTCGTCCGTGCCGGTACATTGCGGGAGTACCGTCTCCGGTCAAAGAGCCGGAAAAGCTCAACGTGATCATCTTCCGGGAAAACACCGAGGATGTTTATGCCGGAATCGAATGGCCAGCCGGATCGACAGAAGCCACCGAGGTGACCAACTTCGTGAACAGTCACTTCGGGAAGAATATCCGTTCCGACTCGGGCATCGGCATCAAGCCGATCTCCGAATTTGGAAGCAAGCGATTGGTCCGGATGGCCTTACAGCACGCGGTGAGCCATGGTCGAAAGCGCGTGACCCTTGTTCATAAGGGCAACATCATGAAGTACACCGAGGGTGCGTTCCGAGACTGGGGCTATGAAGTGGCTCGCACGGAGTTTGGCGATGTCTGCATCGAGGAGAAGGATCTCTGGGAAAACTTCGGAGGCAAGGTCCCGGGCGGCAAAATCCTCATCAACGACCGCATCGCGGATGCGATGTTCCAGCAGGTTTTGCTCCGTCCCGACGAATATGAGGTTCTGGCGACTCCGAACCTCAACGGCGACTACCTGTCGGACGCCTGCGCCGCACAGGTAGGCGGGCTGGGAATGGCACCGGGTGCAAATATCGGGGACGAGGTTGCTTTCTTCGAAGCGACCCACGGAACGGCTCCGAAATACGCCGGCCAGGATAAAGTCAACCCCGGGTCGTTGATCCTGTCAGGCGTCATGATGCTCGAATACATGGGATGGAAAGAAGCGGGCGAGTTGGTTTATTCAGGCCTCGCAAAGAGCATCAAGCAGCGTCGGGTGACCTACGACCTGGAACGGCAGATGGAAGGTGCGGTCACGTTGAAGACGAGTGAGTTCGCCTCGGCGGTGATCGAAAACATGGGTCAGGCCTAACGGCACTTCTCATTTCAGAGGAACAGCCAATGAAACGTTGTGAACGGAACAAGGTGACGGTTGTAGGGGCAGGGAATGTAGGTGCCACGCTGGCCCAGCGTTTGGTTGAGAAGGAGCTCGCCGATGTGGTTCTGGTCGATGTCGTCGAAGGAATGCCACAGGGCAAGGCTCTCGACCTGTTGGAGGCGGGCCCGGTCGAGGACTATGACTCAAAACTCACCGGTTCGAACACGTACGATGCCAGCGAGGATTCTGACATTGTCGTCATTACAGCCGGGCTGGCCCGGAAGCCGGGCATGAGCCGGGACGACCTGCTGCTCAAGAACGCGACCATCGTCCGCGAAGTCACTCAGAACATCGCTCCGCGCAGTCCCCAAGCGATCATCCTGGTCGTCAGCAACCCTCTGGATGCGATGTGCCACGTGGCCCTCCACTACTCGGGTTTCCCGCGGGAGCACGTAATCGGCATGGCGGGGGTGCTCGACTCGGCCCGGTTCAGGACGTTCATCGCCCAGGAGCTCGGCGTCTCGGTCGAGAGCACCCAGGCGTTCGTCCTGGGAGGGCACGGCGACACGATGGTGCCATTGGCACGATACTCCACCGTGGCCGGCATCCCGATCACCGAGCTGCTTCCTGCCGAAAAGATCGCGGCGCTGATCCAGCGGACCCGCGACGGTGGCGCGGAGATCGTCAAGCTGCTCAAGACAGGCAGCGCGTTTTATGCGCCATCCTCCGCTGTCGCTGAAATGGTTGAGGCGATTCTCCACGACGAGAAGAAGATTCTCCCTTGCGCCACGTATCTGACCGGCGAATACGGAATCAGCAACCTCTTCGTCGGCGTACCGATCAAACTGGGATGCCGCGGAGTTGAGGATATTGTCGAGATTAATCTGACGACGGACGAACGCGTCGCACTTCAGAAGTCAGCCGCATCCGTTCAGGAGCTGGTTGATGTGATGAAGAAGAACGACTTCTTGCGTTAATTTCGGGTTGCGGATTTCGGATTGCGGAATCAAGGGCAGGCTCCGGCAGTCCTCTGAGAACTGCACCTGCTGTGTCGCGGGCTTTATTCCGCAATCCGCAATCGG
>Ga0105092_10001171_pt1 | contig 13982 bp, 8 predicted proteins | sample PPLLak2March2015_FD_87021 | JGI IMG/M metagenome (GOLD analysis project Ga0105092, IMG submission 87021) | Freshwater sediment microbial communities from Prairie Pothole Lake near Jamestown, North Dakota, USA - PPLs Lake P7 Core (1) Depth... | ecosystem: Environmental > Aquatic > Freshwater >... | reverse complement strand
AGCCCACTCATTGATGACCTCCCCTGGAGACAACTCCTCGGTCTCGGCGACCAGCTGATCCACCTGAATACGGCGGAAGACCAGTGCCGCCTGATAGAGGAAACCGCCAGCACCTTGCTGAAGGGCAACGCCCGTGTCTGGTTGGCGGAGACCGCATACCATTTCCCCGGAACAGACAACCCGGCCTTATACCCTCCCCAACCTTCCGATGAGCGGGTGAGGAAGGCGTATGAAACCCGGAGCCTCCAGGTCTATGCTCTTCGAGAGCCGGAAGCCCAAAACCCACCCGACCAGGCTCCACTATCCATTGCCGTCCCATTGATCACGCAGGAGGTAACCCTCGGTGTCCTCTCCGTGGAGCGCCTGACCGGACCTGCATTCCAACCGGCAGAGGTGGATTTCCTGGAGCGCCTGGCTGGCTTGGTTTCCGTCATGCTGCAAATCACGCGCCAGGCTGCCATTAAGGACTGGCGCTTCGAACAGCTGTCCCTCATCCGGTCGGTAAGCGCCCGTATCGCCAGCCTCCAGGATCTGGATGAACTCTCGCGCCAGGTGGTCCAGCTCATCCAGGAGACCTTCCATTATTACGCCGTCGCCATCTATACCCTGGAACCCGGAGAGACGGTACTTCGTTTCCGGGCACTGGCCTCCAGCACAAAGCCCTCACCGGAGGGTCTGGCCTCGGCCGCGACTTCTATTCATCTGGGCGATGGCATGATCGGTTCTGCAGCCGAAACCGGTGTGGAGAGGATCGCGGCAGACGTACAGCTGGACCCCCGGTACCACCCGTTGGATGGTTTGCCGGATACACGCTCGGAAATTGCCCTCCCCCTGAAGATTGAAAACCGCATTCTGGGGGTGCTGGATGTGGAAAGCAGCCAGGTGGCTGCGTTTCACGAGATGGATATCCTGGTGTTACGGGCTCTGGCTGACAACATCGCCCTGGCGGTGGAAGGCATTTATCTATTTCGAGACCTCCGGAAACGCGCCGAACAGCTGTCATTGGTGGCCGAGGTAAGCCGTGCCATTACGTCAATTCTTGATCCGGACACGCTCCTCAACGAGGTGGCAGAACTGATCCACTCCCGTTTTGGATTTCCATTCGTCCACCTGTTCAGCGTCCATGCAGGCCGGCGGATGGTGACCTACCAGGCAGGTTCAGGTCCTCGTAGCCAAATCTTGCAAGACCAGGCCTATTCGATAAACATGGATGACTCGGTTGGCATGATCGCCTGGGTCGCAAGAAACGGAAAAACTCTCCTCGCCAACGACGTCGAATCCGAACCGCTGTACCGCCCGACGGACCTCCCGCCGCTCGACACACGATCGGAAATGGCCGTACCCCTGCTGTTCGGCGGCGAAGTTCTGGGTGTGCTCGATATCCAGAGTACGGAGGTCGATGCCTTCAGTGAGGATGACCGCTTCCTTTTTGAAGCCCTGGCTGACAACATCTCGGTCGCGGTCCGCAATGCCCGCCTGTATCAGTCCGAACGATGGCGCCGCCAGGTGGCCGAAAGCCTGCGCGATATCGCCGGCATGCTTACCTCCGCCGCCGGACCCGATGAAGTCCTCGATGCTATCTTGACCGAGCTCGAACGCCTCCTACCGTGCGCGGTGGCTGCCATTTGGCTGCTCGATGAAACGTACCAACCGCCATCCGATCCCGGTGCGATGACACTAAAGCTGGCGGCCATCCACGGTGGTAATCTTCAGGATGTCGAACGAATCAAAGGGATTGCCCCGGACAAGTATGCTCTATTAACCCAAGTGGTCTCCGACAACCAGACCCGCGTCCGGACGGCTCAGGATCCGATTGGACCGCTGGGAACAGCCCTCGGGTACGCACCGGATTATTCATCGATTATTACCCCGCTCCGCGTCGGGGATAGACCTCTGGGTGCCCTGGCTTTGGCTCACCAAACCTCGGGAAGGTACGGGGGTGAAGCTCAGGCGATGACCGCCGCTTTTGCCAGCTACGCAGCGGTCGCCATCGAGAACAACCGCCTGTATGCCGCTTCCCAGGAGCAGGCCTGGGTGGCAACCGTGATGCTCCAGGTGGCGGAAGCGACTCAAACATTAAATACGGTAGACGAGCTGCTCTCCACCGTGGCCCGCCTGACCCCCATGCTGGCGGGAGTCCGCAGCTGCTCCATCTTTCTATACGATCCTGACAACCAGGCCTTCGCATTCGCCTCCCAGTATGGCCTGGAGCCGGACCAGGCCGCGGATTACGAAAGCAGGCCGGTCTATCCTGGGGAAGCAGCCGCATTTGACCGGCTGCGAGAAGAGAAGAGCCAGGTATTTCTCCACCATAATCCTCCGGCAGTACGCAGCCTTTCGGATACTCCTGCCGCGTTAGGCCACAACCCACTGGTCCTCTTCCCTCTCCTCAGCCGGGGGGAGATCCTGGGAGCTTTCGTGGTAGAGCACCACCACCAACATATCGATGACCAGAGAAGCGAGGCTTTCAGCGAGCATCAAATGGCGATTCTCCTGGGGATCGTCCAGCAAACCACGATCGCCGTTGAAAATATCCGCCTGCTCGAATCCAAACAAGAAGATGCCTACGTGACCGCCGTCTTGCTGCAAGTCGCCCAGGCGGTGGTCAGCTACAACGAGCTGAACGACATCCTTGAGACGATCCTCAACATCCTGCCGATTTTGGTGGGCATTGACGCCAGCATCATTTACCTGTGGAACCCGGAAGTCCAGTTATTTCAACCCAAAACGGTGGCTTTCGGTTCCTGGCTGGAAGACTCTGCCGTCCTTGGAAGGACATTTTCGCCCGATGAGTATCCCCTTCTACAAGCCGTATTCGATCTCGATGCCATGGTAGTTTGCGATCTGGGAACAATCCCGGTAGGACCGGGACGCTGGCATACCCTTCAACCCCCTCCAGCCGACCAGGAGATTCAAACGTTGGTCTCCGGGGGACAGAATTTGCTCCTGGGTTTCCCCCTCTCGGTAAAAGGCCAACTGCTTGGGGTGCTCCTTGCTCAAGATGCGAGTTCGATGCCCGAAAACAGGCTGCGCCGGTTTGAGATCATCAATGGGGTGGCTCAACAAGCCGCCCTGGCGATCGAGAATGACCGGCTTACCCGAGAACGGCTTGACCGTGAGCGGTTGGAGCGCGAATTCCAGCTCGCCCGCCAGATCCAGCAGTCATTCCTGCCAGAATCGCTGCCCTCAACCACCGGATGGGAATTCGACGTCCGCTGGCGCACGGCCCGCCAGGTGGGTGGAGATTTTTACGACTGCTTTCAGCTGCCCGGCGATCGGATTGGGTTGGTCATTGCGGATGTGTCGGATAAGGGGATGGCTGCGGCTCTCTACATGACCGTCGCTCGTACGTTAATCCGGGCTGCCTCGCGGGAGACCGACTCCCCCGCCGGAGCCCTTGCCAGGGTAAACAACCTGCTGCTCATGGATGCCCAATCGGGCATGTTTGTCACCGCCGTCTATGCCGTGGTGTCTTTGCCCTCGGGGGAGATGGTCTATTCTGTTGCCGGGCACAACTTACCCCTCTATATTGGTGTTAATCAACCAGAGGTGGTTCCCTTGAACAAAGGTGGCGTCGCCCTGGGTGTCATTGAGGACGTACAACTTGAAGACCATCGCATCATTCTCCAGCCCGGTGACAGCATCGTCTTCTATACGGATGGAGTCACCGAAGCCTTTGTCCCCCCCGACCAGACGTATGGCGAAGGCAATTTGGTTGGTGTATTAACCACCTGCAAGGGATTAACTGCCGCAGTCGTCTTGGAAGAAGTAGACCGCAGCCTATCCGATTTCCTGGGAGAATTTCCACCGTCCGATGATGTTACTTTATTGGCAATGCATCGCAGCTCAGGTTAAATTATCCCCAAAGGGCAGCGTGGGTGCCTGGGCGTGCATAAATTCAAGGCTATTGACAATCCTTCGGAAATGTATTAATATCTTCTTCAACGCCGACCGGTAGGTGTTTGGGTTGTATTTTAACAGCACTTCCCCAATCAAGCAATTTGAACTAAATCTTACTCACGAGAATCATAATGTTGCGTTAAGCAATCAAACAGGTATATGTTCTTCTTGAAGGGTCTCATTTTAGAAGATGTTGGGACTGGTTTTTATGGTTACGACATAATCTCACGAAGACCGTGCCTGTTGGATCTTCCTATTGGTCAGGAGGGGCCAATCGATGAGTAAAGGTAGCATCAGCAAGCCGATCGTATTCATGATTCTACCGAAAAAAGGAGGTGGTTTTCATCCAGACAATCTCACCGCAGTTTGGTACTTCACACACCACATGGGAGCACGGTCCAGTCTCTAACGGGTGAGGCTGAGACCAGAACCAAATCAAACAAATTACCAAGGAGGATTAGGAGTTGAAAACCCGCATCATTTTTTCCATCGTAATTGCCCTCGTGATTCTGGTTGCCGGTTGTACACCCGGTGGACAGGCTAGTGGGAACCTGAAGGTCGCCGTCCTGGCTCCCCTCAGCGGCCAGAACCCAACCTTCGGCGCCTCCACCCGCGACGGCGCCCTTTTGGCTATCGATGAGTGGAACGCCAAGGGCGGTGTGCTCGGCAAGCAGATCGAGGCTGTCGTGGAAGACAGCCAGTGCGCAGCCGATCCCGGTGTCAACGCCGCCAACAAGGTCATCGACCAGGACAAGGTCCACTACATCATCGGCGAGGTCTGCTCGAGCTCATCCATCCCCATCTCCGAAATCACCGAAGCCAAGGGTGTGGTGCAGATCAGCCCGACCTCGACCAACCCCGATGTGACCATCAAAGGCGATGGCACCACCAAAGAGTACGTCTTCCGCGCCTGCTTCATCGATCCCTTCCAGGGGACCGTGATGGCCAAGTTCGCCCTCGACAAAGGCTACAAGACCGCCTTTGTCCTGTTCGATCAGGGCAACGACTACGTGCGCGGCCTGGCGGAGTTCTTTGAAGCAGCCTTCACCGAGAACGGTGGCACCGTCGTCGGTAAAGAGGCCTACACCTCCCAGGACACCGACTTCTCCGCCATCCTGACCAAAGTTGCCGACGCGAACGCCGAGGTCCTCTTCGTGCCCGACTACTACCCGATCGTCAATCTGGTCGGTGCCCAGGCCAAGGAAAAGGGCGTCACCGCCGTCATGATGGGCGGCGATGGCTGGGACTCTGGCGATCTGGATCGTGCGGCCGCCGACGGTGGGTTCTACAGCAACCACTACTCGCCCGACGACACCCGCCCCATCGTGCAAAACTGGGTCGCCGCTTACCAGAAGAAATACGGGGCCATCCCCGACGCCCTGGCAACCCTCGCCTACGATGCCACCAACCTGATGCTGGCCGCCATCGAGAAGACCGGTGCCGATGACCCGGCCAAGGTCAAGGATACGTTGGACACCATCAGCTTCGAGGCCGTCTCCGGGACGATCACCTTCGATCCCCAGCACAACCCGATCAAGAGCGCGGCCATCTTGCAAGTCAAAGACGGAGAGATCGTCTACGCTGGTACTGTCAATCCGTAGTTCCGTCCGTTTCGGAGGGGCGGTGGTAAACCGCCCCTCTACTCTATCGAAGAGAGTCTTATGAAACCCTCACTTGCGACGACAGCCCCTTCCCCCACAATTTTTCAACAAATTATTCATAAACGGTGGATTGGCAAAAGCCTGATAATAGTGGTATCCCTGGTGGTGATCTGGCGGGTCATCACGGCTTTGCTCGAAAACCCGAGTGTGTTTGTCCAGCAGGTGGTCAATGGATTGCAGTTGGGTTTCGTATACGCCTTGATCGCCCTGGGTTATACCATGGTGTACGGCATCGTAAAATTGATCAATTTTGCCCACGCGGATGTACTCATGGTGGGTTCTTTTGCCAGCTATTACGCCATTTCACGGTTTAATCTGCACCTGTGGCTATCCAATGTAGCTCCCAACCTCTCCCCTACGATTTCTCTCCTGGTGGGAACCGTCACCGTGCTGGTGTTTGCCATGCTGGTGTGCGCCTTGATGGCGTTTGCCATCGAACGAACGGCCTATAAACCGCTGCGAAATGCACCCCGTATCTCGGCATTGATTACCGCCATTGGCGTATCTTTCTTCCTTGAATATTTTGGGGCGCTGAATTTTGTCTTCACCCCAAATTTCATCTCCTTCAAGCGTCCCTTTCCCGTCACAACCTGGGCGTTGAGCTCCAGTGGGATTCAGGCACTCGAATCGGGGGTGGCGCCTCCTCCGGGGAGTGTCCTGTTCTCCAATATCTTCATCATTATCGTCATCTCATCCATCGTTCTCCTTTTCCTGCTTCAGTATATTGTCAAGCGGACGAAGGTCGGAAAAGCGATGCGCGCCGTCGCGTATGATAAACCCACCGCTCGATTGATGGGGATCAACGTCGACGGAATTATTTCGATCACCTTCGCCATCGGCGCCGCCCTCGCAGGCGCTGCAGGACTGCTGTACGCAATTGCCTTTCCACAGATCGTCTTTTGGATGGGGATCATCCCCGGCCTGAAAGCATTCATCGCTGCAGTTCTCGGGGGTATTGGAAGCATCCCGGGAGCGCTCGTCGGCGCTTTGATCATGGGGCAGGCAGAGGTGTTGAGTGCCGCGTACATCTCAACTCCCATGCGGGATGCGATTGCCTTCTCGCTGCTCATTATTGTGCTTCTGGTTCGGCCAACCGGGATTTTCGGTGAGCCGACGCTCGAGAAAGCGTAGAGGTCCCATGTTAAAACGAATGGATAGAAATACCCTCGTTTTCCTGGCTGGATCCGTCCTTTTAATCCTATTGGTCCAGGTCCTGATCAGCTTTAACATCCTCAACTCTTTCTGGCTCACCATTCTCCGGATTGGTGGCGTGATGGCCATCGCCTGCCTGGGCCTGAACCTGATTTACGGCTTCAACGGCCAGTTTTCGTTGGGCCAGTGGGGTTTCTTTGCCATCGGGGCGTATGCGGCTGCCGATATCACCTACCGGTGGGTAAACAATCATTCGGCCGATGGATTGGTGGTTCTTACCCTCGGTGTGCTAATAACCGGCCTGGTGTTCGTTTTGTTGGGCCGGCTGCTGGGAAGGATCCGCGGACTGGATGCCCTCTCTGCTTTCAGTTTGTACCTGATTGCCGCAATCGCCGTCGGTTTCCTGTCTGTATTTATTGGCCAATTCCTGATCGGGCCGGTTTCAGGCTTGTTATCCTTGCTGCCTTCTGCAATTGGGATCCAGCTGGTTTTTTTCCTGTCGATTCTTGTGGCAGGCTTGTTGGCCGCCGAGCTCAGTTTCCTTCTCGGCCTGCCAGTCCTCACCTTGGGTTCGGATTACTTCGGGATCGCTACCCTGGCAATTACCGTCATCGTCAAGGTTTTGCTGGATAACTCTGATACCCTGTTCGGTTTCGTGGAGATGAAAGGCGCCCGAGGGATGATCGGCATCCCCAAGATCGGTTCCTGGCTCTGGGTGTCGATCTTCTTGCTTGCCACGATCATCGTGGTGCGGAACCTGCTGCAGTCCAGCTACGGCCGGGCGATCGTTTCCGTACGTGAAGACGAGATCGCGGCCAAGGCAATGGGGATCGATGTGGCCAACTTTAAAACGCTGAGCTTCGTGCTTGGCAGTTTGATGGCTGGCATCGCCGGAGCGCTCTACGCCCACATCAACGGATTTCTGCATCCGAACACATTCAATTTCATTAAATCGTTTGACATCCTGATCATCGTCGTGTTCGGTGGGTTGGGGAGTATCACCGGCACGATCGCCGCAGCCTTCACCTGGGCTTTGGTGCTGGAAGGTTTCCTGCGAATATGGCTGCCGGAAGGCTTTGAAACCTGGCGCTACGTCGTGTATCCAATCCTCCTGCTGCTGATGATGCTGCTCCGGCCGAAAGGCTTGTTCGGCGGTTACGAACTTCCCTTCCTGCGCCACTCCATGCCGGCGTTGAGCTTGAAACCAGCTACTGCCGCTTTGTCGTCGCAGCCCGAACCGATCCCTGCTTCTTCGGAAGCAGACAGCGGATCTGCACCGGGGATCACCCTCAGCCGGGATGATGCTAAATCCACGACGGAGGGATCATAATCCATGACCATGAATCCTGCTTCCACCATAACACCAACGCCTCCATCAACAGACCGAGAACGGCCGGTAAAACTGGATATTCGCAGCCTGACCAAGTTTTTTGGCGGCTTGAAGGCCGTATCCAATGTTGACCTGACCTTATATCAGGGCAATTTGGTTGGATTGATCGGCCCCAATGGCGCAGGGAAAACCACGGTTTTCAACATGATTACCGGCATCTATGTGCCATCGGAAGGCGACATATTGTTTGAGGGAGAAAGTGTGATTGGTCTGCCGCCCCACACGATCAATCAAATGGGAATTGCCCGGACCTTCCAGAATATTCGCCTCTTTCCCAGCCTGACCGTTCTGGACAACGTGCGGATTGCTTACCATCCCCATGCTGGATACAGCATGAGCGATTCGATCTTCCGCAACAGGAAATACCACGAAAAGGAAAAGGAGCTGACCGAGCGAGCACAGGAATTCTTATCGGTTTTCAACCTGCAGGACCGCCAATCCGAAATCGCCCGCAATCTGCCGTATGGTGAGCAGCGCCGGCTGGAGATCGCCCGCGCCCTGGCGGCTGAGCCCAGCTTGCTCCTGTTGGATGAACCCGCGGCAGGAATGAACCCGGCGGAGAGCATGGCTTTGATGGACCTCATCCATTTCATTCGCGAACGGTTCAAACTGACCATCCTGCTCATCGAACACCAGATGCGCGTGGTGATGGGCATATGCGAACAGATCACCGTCGTAGATTTCGGCGAGGTGATCGCCAGGGGGAACCCCGAGGAAATTCAAAATAACCCGCGCGTGATTGAAGCCTACCTGGGACGCGGTGCGGCAGCCATGGCGATGAAGCACAAACGGAACTGACCTATGATGCTCGATATTAACGACCTGAATGTCTATTACGGCGCCATCCATGCCCTCAAAGGGATCAGCTTTCACGTGGAAAAGGGTGAAATCGTCACCCTGATCGGCGCCAACGGAGCCGGAAAATCGACCACCCTGAATACGATCTCCGGAATCTTGCGCGCCCGGACCGGACGAATTGTCTTCGAGGGGAAAGACATCACCCAAACTGCAGCCCAGGAGATCGTACGCCGGGGGATCGTCCAGGCTCCCGAAGGCCGGAAAATATTCGCTCCTTTGTCCGTGATGGAAAACCTGGAGATGGGTGCTTACCTCCACGACGATAAGGAAACCAACGAGAAGAACCTCGAGGAGGTCTTCAAGCGCTTCCCTCGTCTGAAGGAACGCCGCAACCAGCTCGGTGGAACTCTATCGGGCGGCGAACAGCAGATGCTGGCGATTGCCCGAGCATTGATGAGCCGGCCCTCCCTGCTGCTGTTGGATGAGCCCTCGATGGGGTTATCGCCGATCCTGGTCGAGCAAATCTTCGACATCATCCGCTCGATCAATACCTTGGGAACGAGCATTTTACTGGTCGAGCAGAACGCCCAGATGGCGCTTTCCATCGCACACCGGGGGTATGTTCTCGAAACAGGGCGTGTCGTGCTCGAAGGGACCTCGGAAAGCCTGTTAAATGACCCGCAGGTGATTGGCGCCTACCTGGGCGGTCACTAGAGGACAATGGAGCATTACGGTAGGTCAAAATGAAACCGACACAACGATTGCTTCTCTTCATTATTATTCCTATAATAGCCATCCTCTTCTTTCCTCCCAGCATGCTGCTGAACGGCTTGGGCGTGATCCTGTTCGCCGTTGCCTTTTTCGCTCTTTTGGGCCTTATGGAATGGCGAGGCGTGGCTTGGGCTCTGGCGTTAAGCATTTTTATCCAGGGTATAAATGTAATCGTCAGGCTGATGTTGTTCCTGAGTCACGCCGTCCCAGCCGCAGGGGCGCCTCCTGACCTGATCTTTATCATCACCAGCCTGATTTCTATCGCTCTCTCGTTGTGGCTGATGCTGCGTTTGGATCGTGTGGACGTGCGCGTCACAATGATCAGGTAAGTCCAGTCGTACAAAAATGACGGGCTGCGCCGCATGCCGACGCAGCCCGTCATTTTTATTTCCCCCAATCCTATTGGCAGATCAGCACGGGCACCCCTGTTTCTTGAAGGACCTGATCGACCGAACTGCCCAGAACGACCTCCATCACCGGCTTAAAACCATAGCCTCCCATCAGGATCATCGTACACTGTTGGCTCTCTACCGTATCCAGGATCGCTTCCGGAACTGATCCGGTTCGTTCGAGATACGTGGCGGTGATCCCACGGTCCTCCAGGTACTTATGGGCTGCTTTCTGCGCCTGGGGCTGCTTCTGCTGCCCTTGGACCGCCGTCACCACGGTGAGCCTGGAATCCCTCTTGGAGGCGAAATAAGCGGAAATGCTGAGGGCTTCCTTTGCTTTTGGGCTGCCATCATACGCCACCAACAGATGGTCGAAGGTGGAAGCCTGGCCCGGTACAGCCAGAATCGGCCGGGCAGAGCGGTGGATGATCATCCTCAGACCCGAACCAAGCCTGGAAAGCGGTTGAGAGGCGGGAGGGTGAGCCACATTCAGAATGACAAGGTCAGACAGCACGGACCTTTCCACCACGAGGTTGGTAATTTCACCCGTTTCTACAGCCAGGTTTCCCGGCACGCCTGCATCGAGGCACCGGCGGGCGAACAGCTCGCGCAAAGCCTGAACAGACAGTTCATCAACATCTTTCGAGGCTGGGATAACATGCAGGCCTTGAAGGGTGATGGCTTCACTGGAAGCCATTTGGATCGCCTGGTCAACCGCAGACCACGAGTTCTCCTCACCGCTGAGCGGGACCAGGATATCTCGAAATAAACATCTTGCAGGTTCCTGTTGGGTTCCAGATCCGCTCCGGCGGGATCCACTCGCTGTTGAAGCGGATTCCAAAACATTGGGAACGACAACACGATAGATTTTGCGCCGAATCCGGTCGAACACGCGGACGAAACGCGGGCTCCTCTTCTCCATCAAATCCAGCGCAGCGAAGTCCGGACGGATCCGCCACCCAAGCTGTTTTTCCAGGCTGGCACGGTGACTGGATATCCATAAATACAAATCGGCAGGGGTCCGCCCAGGAAACTCGGCCAGGATTCCCTTATCGAGGATGGCTTGTTCGACCGGTTTATAAACTTCAGAATACCAATGCTGGATCGCTTCGTCGAAGCTCACTTCCCGTTTCAAATCCAGGCCCATAAAATACTGGTGGACTTGAATGTGTTGGGCAAGTTCCTGGTAAGCGCCGCAGATGCTGACGCTTAGATTGGCTTCCGGGATCACCCGGTCAACGTGGGTTTTGTCCAGGAAGTCGACATACTCTTCTTTCAGGAACAGGTCATCTGGCGACACGTCGGCGGTAATGGGAACTTTAATGCGCACCTCTGTGACGTAGGCCTGGATGTGACTGGCTTTCAGCATCCGCGCCACCGATACACGGTGGTGACCGTCCTTCACGAAATAAACCTCACCGACCTTATAAACCTCAATGGGTGGGAGGCCTTGCGGATTGCCGGTAACCAGCCCTTTGACCCTCGCCCACCGGGTGAGATCCCGATTTTGCCGGGGTAGAAAGCGACGGGTGAAATCCTCATAACGCCCGACACTCCCGACGATAGAGTCGAGAGGGATATCCTGCAGGCCAAGATCCGAACCTCCAGAGATGTGGAGCCGCCGGGCGACGTCGCTAAAGGATAGCAGTTGATTGGATCTTCCCGTCAGCCGGCTCAGCAGGCTCTCCAGGGCTGCCATTTGGCGCAGCCGGTAGAAGTCATCCATGGCGATGGAATAATCGAAACGATTTACCATGTATTAAAGGCTGCCTCCCTTCTATACGTATTACCTGGATGATTATAGTCGCGTGCGGACAAAGTAAGCCTTTCTATCCATCCAGAAATACAAAAAATGACCAATCTCCATTTATAATAGGGAATGGTTTTTATGAAATGGAGCAGGGTATTTGTTCGGCTGGCTGCTTATTGGTAAGCCCCCCCAACGATTAACCGCATCGAAGCCTCCCACCGACCATGAGCATTCCCGTAACCCGCACAAAGTACATCCTGCCACGCCGCCGCGCGGATCTACTTACCCGGCAGCGCCTGCTGGATATTCTCCTCGATTTATTGGATCAGCGACTGATTATTGTGGCTGCGCCAGCCGGGTACGGGAAAACCTCCCTGCTGGTCGATTTTGCATACCAGACCAACCTGCCGGTGTGCTGGTACAGCATCGATCCCCTCGACCGAGATTTTAAACGCTTTGTCGCTTACCTGATCGCCTCCATCCGCCACCGCTTCCCGAAATTCGGTAAAAATTCAACCCAGGCGCTGCATACGATCTCGCCTGTTCAGAACGACCTGGGTCCCCTGGTGACCACCATGGTCAACGAGGCGTACGAGAGCATTCAAGAGCACTTTGTGATTGTTCTCGACGACTACCACTTCGTCAACGAGCATCCGGAAATAAATGCGTTTCTTGGCCGCCTGATCCAGGATATGGATGAAAACTGCCATGTGATGATCTCCTCGCGGACGCTGCTCGCCCTCCCCGACCTTCCCTTGATGGTTGCCCGGTCGCAGGTCGGCGGTCTCGGGTTGGATGAGCTTGCCTTCCAACCGGAGGAGATCCGGTCATTCATCCAGCAAAATTATCAGGTTGCCATCAGCGAGCATACCGCTCTGGAAATCGCCGATCAAACCGAAGGGTGGATTACTGGACTGATCCTTTCCACGCAAAACAAGTGGCAGGGAAACGGCGATCAACTGCGGCTGGCGCGGGTTTCTGCCGTCGGACTCTACGAATATCTGGCCCAACAGGTGCTTGATCAGCAGCCCGCCCGGGTACGGTCCTTCCTGCTGCAAACCTCCATCATGGATGAGTTTGATGCGGCTTTATGCGAGGATGTCCTTGGTCCCCCTCCCGAAGAGGTGGTTACCTGGTCATCCATGATGGAGACCGTCCTGCGGAACAACCTGTTTGTCTTGCCGGTGGGAGAAAAAGGGCTGTGGCTGCGCTATCATCACCTCTTCAGGGATTTCTTGCAAGAGCGGTACACCGCCGAGAATCCTACCGAACAAGGAGATATCCTAAAGCGGCTTGCTGATGTCTATACGCAGCGCTGCGAGTGGGACCGCGCCCATGCCCTGTATCACCGCCTCGGAAAAACCGATGAATTAGCCCATCTTATCCATGCGGCTGGATCCGAGCTAATTATTACCGGGCGGATGACCACTCTGGCCTCCTGGATCGACGGCCTCCCCGCCGATCAGCTGCCAGCCTACCCCTCTTTGCTCTCCCTTCGAGGTAGCGTAGCCTTGATGGTTGGGGAGGTCGAACGTGGCCTGTCGCTCCTGAACCACGGAGAAATGATTTCCAGGAAGAATAACGATCGCCCTGAACTGGTTCGTACCCTGTCCCGACGGACCCATGCCCACCGGTTTCTGGGCAACTATCTCGCATCCCTCCAGGATGCTGAAGAAGCGTTATCGCTCGCCAGGAACGACGACCATCTGCGCGATTATGAGGCGGAAGCATACCGCTGCCGTGGTTTAAGCTTGCACCGCCTGGGGCGTTCCGAGGAGGCGGTAGAATCGCTGAAGGTTTCTGCCGGTATTTACGACGCCCTTGGAAGCACCGAAAGCCTGGCGATGGTCGGCATCGAGCTTGGCGCGGTGTACCGCAGCCTGGGCTCTTTCCAAAAAGTGCGCCAGGCCTATGAATCGGCCCTTGCCCAGCTGATCCGCATAGGCGACCTGACCCGCCAGGCAGCCGTCTACAACAACCTGGGTGTGCTGTACCAAACCCTGGGCGATTATCAGAAGGCAGCCTCTTACCTCGAACAAGCCATCCAGTGCGCCGAACAATCCGGATACACCCGGGTTCAGGCCATGGCTTTATCCAGCATTGGCGACCTCTACGTTGACCTGGATTCCATGGAAACCGCGCAAGCGGCATACCGCAAAGCTCGCGAAATT
>Ga0105092_10001170_pt1 | contig 13988 bp, 12 predicted proteins | sample PPLLak2March2015_FD_87021 | JGI IMG/M metagenome (GOLD analysis project Ga0105092, IMG submission 87021) | Freshwater sediment microbial communities from Prairie Pothole Lake near Jamestown, North Dakota, USA - PPLs Lake P7 Core (1) Depth... | ecosystem: Environmental > Aquatic > Freshwater >... | reverse complement strand
GTGCGCAAGCCATGGTGGCAGCGCGTCTTGCACCACGGCTTCGTCGACGTGCTCGACGACATCGCTCCCCAACTCGTGTTCGGTATCTTGCTCGCGGGCATCATCGGCGCGTGGCTTCCCGCCATCGACCCCGGACTCGTCGCAGGCGGGTCGGCGTTGTCGTACCTGATCATGGTCGCGATCGGCGTTCCGCTGTATGTCTGCGCGTCGGCGTCGACGCCGATCGCGGCCGGCTTGATTGCCGGCGGGGCGAGCCCGGGTGCCGCCATGGTGTTTCTTCTGTCCGGGCCCGCAACCAATCTGGCGAGCCTGGTGGTCATCAAGGGCGAGCTCGGCGTGCGCGGCTTGGCCGGGTACCTCGCGTCGATCGTCGTGGTGAGTATTGCGTGCGGTGTGGCACTCGACGCCGCCATCGATCGCTTCACGCTTCCCTCGTTTACACCGTCGCACGTTCACGAAACGCACTCGCCGTTCGAACTTGTTCTCACGGCGATCTTCCTCGCCTTGGTGGTGTGGAGTTTCCACCGTACGCGCGTCCTGCCGAAGTTGTGGTCGCGCGCCCGGTCCGTAATGGCGCCGGCACCGCGCGGAAATCCGCGCTGACGGCGCCGTGCGAACCCACCTTGACAACGCTCGAGGCCCGGCGCATGCTCCCGGTGTGAAAATCCGTTGGGTGTCGAAGCACGCCGCCGCTCTCGTGGTCGTCACGGCGCTCGTTATGGCGCTCGTGGTGCATTCGGCCCACGGGCACGAAACCAACGCGCACGCGTCGCAATTGCACGCCACGTGCGTGGTCTGTCAGTTTGGATCCCCCGTCGTCGCCCAGCCGGCTCCCGTGCAACCGCAGGTCGACGAAACCCCTACTTGCCACCTCTCGATTGCCGACCGCGACCACGCCATTCCCCCCACCCGCGTCGAAGTGGACCTTTCGCGCGCACCTCCTGCCTTCCTCGCGTCTTAGTTTCCTTCCCACGTTCGACATATTTTCGGACTCCACAAGCGAGGAGGAGTTTCATGCTGTCCATTGAACGATCCCGCGCACTCTGGATCGCGGGGTTTGCAACCATGCTTGCCGTCGGCAGCGACGCGCAGACGCTTTCGAACCCGGATATCAGCCTGGTCGGCGACATGCGCGCCATCGGCCGCTCCGCGGAGACGGCCGATTCGACGGGAGAGCAAGAGCTCTCGTTCGAATTCGAAGAGCTGGAATTCGACTTCAACGCCTATCTGAACCCGTACATGCGCGCCGACGTGTTCGTCGGCATCCACGGCACGGGTCCCGACATCGAGATCGAGGAAGCCGTGCTGACGGTGCTGCGCGGGCTGCCGGCCGCGCTCCAGTTCAGCGTCGGTCAGTACCTGCTCGACTTCGGGAAGATCAATACCCAGCACCCGCACCAGTGGAGTTGGATGGACCGCCCGCTCGCGCACCGCACGATGCTGGGAGACGAGGGGCTGAAAGCCCTGGGCGCACGATTGACGACGCTGATCCCCGTCGGCGAGACCGCCCTCGGTCTTTCGGCGAGCGCATTCAGCGGCAGCGCGTTCGAGAGCCATGAACACGGAGACGAGGGCGGCGAAGAAGAGGAAGCGGCGGCCGAGATCATGGGCTCGGGCCGCGTCTCGCTGTTCCGCCAGCTCTCGGACGTCTGGTCCGCGGAGCTGGGAGGTTCCTACCTCGCCGGCAACTACGACCCGGTCGAGCCGCTCTACACCTCGATCGGCGCGGTCGATTGGAAGTTGCGGTGGCGGCCCAGCAGCTACCAGGCCTTCGTGTGGGTCTTCGAAACCATGAGGAGCGAACGAGAGATCGAGCCGGATTCGCTGGCGGTCGAGATCCCCACCGTCGACGCGTGGGGTGCGTTCACGTCGGCCGAGTTCCAGTGGCGCAAGCGCTGGAGCGCGGGCGGGTTCTACGACTGGACCCAGGACGCCACGGTGCAAGACGCCGAAGCCACCGCGTACGGCGCCTATCTGGATTTCTGGCCCGTGGAAGAGACCGCGCGCATCGGCCTGGTCTATCGGCACGAAACGTCGGACCTTTACCCTTACGACAACGATATCTTGACGCTGCAATTCGTATGGGGCATGGGACCGCACAAGGTTCACACCTTCTGACCAACGGAGACACACACATGAAAAAGATCATTACCTTACTCATTCTTCTCGCAGCGGCGACGAACTCCACCGCTGCTAAGATAAACGTGGTCACCTCGACCACCGACTTGGCGTCGATCACCCAGTTCGTCGGCGGCGACGCGGTAGAGGTGACGTCGATCGCGCGCGGCACCTCGGACCCGCACTTCGTCGAAGTGCTGCCGAGCTACATGGTGCGCGTGCAAAAGGCGAAACTCTACCTCAAGCTCGGGATGGACATCGACCGCTGGGCGGCGCCCATTATCGATGGGTCGCGCAACAGCAACCTCGTGATCGTCGACTGTTCGAAGAACATCCAACCGCTCGAGGTCCCCACCGGCAAGGTCGACGCCTCGATGGGCGACATACACACACGCGGCAATCCGCACTATTGGCTCGACCCCGACAACGGCGCCGTCATTGCGGAGACGATCGCCGACGCTCTTGCGGGCGTCGACCCGGCCAACACCGGCACGTACCAGGCAAACCTCGAGAAGTTCAAGTCCGCGTTGGCCTCGCACAAATCGGTGTGGATGGAAACGGCGCGCCCGTTGCAAGGTCTCAAGATGGTGTCCTACCACAACACGTGGCCGTATTTCTCGCGAGCGTTCGGGGTCGTCGTGCAGGACTTCGTTGAGCCGCTGCCCGGTATCGAGCCGACGCCTTCGCACACCGCGAGACTGATCGACTTGATGCAGGGACAAAATATCCGCGTGATCGGAGTGGAGCCCTACTTCTCCAAGCGCACGCCCGAGACGATCGCCCGCGAAACGGGGGCCAAGATCGTCGACCTGCCGCCGTCGGTTGGCGGCGCGCCGGGCGCGAACGACTACTTCTCGTTGTTCGACATCCTCATTCAACGGCTGACGGCCGCCGGAAGTGAGCCATGATCGAGCTCCTGTCGTACGACTTCGTGCAGTTCGCGATCTTGGCGACGTTGATTCTCGCGGGCATCCATGCCTACCTCGGCTATCACGTGGTGAGCCGGGGAGTGATCTTCGTCGACTTGTCGTTGGCCCAGGCGTCGGCGTTGGGAGCGACGGTCGCTTTTTGTTTGGGGGTGAGGAACGGGACGATCACCTACCTCGTCTCGCTCCTCTTCACCCTCGCCGGTGCTTTCATAATCTCGGTAGCGCGCACGCGCGACGAGCGCGTGCCGCAGGAAGCATTCATCGGAATCGTGTACGCCGCCGCGACGGCCGTGCCGGTGCTGCTGTTGTCGCACCACGCGGAAGGCGCCGAGCTCCTCCACCACATGATCGCGGGCTCGCTCCTGACGGTGACGCCGCACGAGCTGGTCAAAATCGCCATCCTATACGCGGCGCTGGGATTGTTCTTCTTTCGATATCGACACCGCTTCGACACCATCAGCCGCAACCGCGCGCAGGCCGTGGCGCAGGGTTGGAACCTGGTGTGGTGGGACTTCTTGTTCTACGCGGCCTTCGCGCTGGTGGTAACGTCGTCGGTGGCGATCGCGGGAGTGCTGCTCGTGTTCGCCCTGCTCGTGATCCCTCCGGTCACCGCGCTCCTCGTCACCACCCGGCCTGTGGCCCGGCTCGCGCTGGGTTGGACGATCGGGGTCGCGGGAGCGTTGGCGGGGGTGGCGGCCTCGGTCTCGCTGGACCTGCCGGCGGGACCGAGTATCATCACGACGCTCGCGACACTCTTGGTCGTTACCGCGCTGGGCCTGCGCCTCGTGCGGCGCTGACTCCACGCCTTTACTCGGGTCGCGGCGTGATGCCGTACTTGCGGAGCTTCATGTAGAGCTGCTGGCGGCTGATGTCGAGCGCCTTGGCCGCGTTGGTCACGTTATGGTCGTTGTCGGCCAGCGTCTGGCGGATCAACTGCTCCTCGACGCGGTCGATGTGGGTGCGAAGGCTTCCCTCGAAGCGCCCCGTCGGAGCGGCCCCGCGGTCGCGAGACTGCATGAAACGCTCGAGTGCTTTCGCATGGACGACGCGGTCGGCATCCTGAAACACGATTCCCCCCTCCACGACACTCCTCAACTCGCGGACGTTGCCGGGCCACGCGTGGCCCAAGAGCAGCGTGCGCGCATCCGGCGAGAGCTGCGCGGCGGGCTGCTGCTTCTCCTCTGCGTAACGACCCAGGAAGTATTCCGCCAACGGAATGATGTCTTCGCGGCGACTGCGCAACGGCGGGACGTCGACGCAAAACTCGTTCAAACGATAGAACAGGTCCTTGCGAAAAATGCCGTCGTCGACGGCACGCGCCAGATCGAGGTTGGTCGCCGAGATGATGCGCACGTCGAAGGAACGGATGCGACCGTCCTCACCCAGCCGCGTTACTTCGCCCTCCTGCAACACGCGCAGCAAGCTGGGCTGGATCTCCAACGGAAGGTCGCCAATCTCGTCGAGGAAGAGGGTGCCCCCGTTTGCGACTTCGAAAACACCGGGCTTGTCGTAGTCCGCACTGGTGTAGGAGCCCTTGCGGTGCCCGAAGAGAATGCTCTGCGCCAGGGTGAGCGGAATACCGGCGCAGTTGACCGCCTCGAAGGGTCCGCCGCTGCGGGCGCTCTTTTCGTGGAAGGCCCGCGCGAGCAGCTCCTTGCCGGTCCCGCTCTCGCCCTGCAACAGCACGTTGATCTCGCTCGGCGCGATCTTCTTCACCGTCTCGAAGATCTCGAGCATCGCCTTGCTCCGGCTCACCATGCCGCCCATCGCGAATTCGCGCGAGAGCTGTCGCGCGAGCGAGAGATTCTGCTCCTCGAGGCGATCGCCGCGGTACTTGAGCTCGCCCTCGCGGCGCAGCCCCTCGATCGCGACGGCGGCGTACGCGCCGAACAGTTGCAGTGCGCTGCGATCGGACCCGGGAAACACGGTGTTGACGAAGGAGCTGTCGGCGTAAATCACGCCGATGAGCTGGTCGCCGTTGAGCAGCGGCAGGCACACCGCCGAGCGGATGCGCCCCTGATGGATGCTTTCGCGGGCGCGCAGGTCGTCCATCTCTTGCAGGTCCGACCCGACAAAAGGCTCCTTGCTCGCGATCACGCGCTCGACGATGGTGCCGCTGATCTGACGGGCGTCCTTTTCGTCCCATTCGCCGCGATCGCGCCGGCGTCCGGTGTACGTGGCGAAGGAGCCGTCGGGCGCCCTGAGGATCACGAAACCACGCTCGCAGTTGGCCACGACCAGGATGCCGTCTACGACGCGGTCCAAAATGTCACGCAGGTCGACGGCGGCGCCCAACGACATGGCCACGTCGCGCAACGCGTCGAAGCGGCGCCCGAGGTCGGGATCGTGGGTGGGAGCAGGCGGCTGCGGCTCCGGAATGCGGGTGCGGAGCTTGCGGTCGATTTCGCTAAAGTTTTCCAGCGGGTTGCGCGCGGCGGGCTTCTTGGGTCGCGTGGCCATGGGACGCTCATTCTAGCACAGGCGTCCGCCGCGAATCGAAAGCGCGCTTTCCAAGGGGACTTCCCACAAAAGTGGAGAGCCCGCCTGGTTGGGCGGGCTCTCGTGCATGGCCTCTCCCCGGCATCGGCTCGTCGGAGGCCACGCAATACTCACTGAACTCGAACCGGGTTCACCCAACTCCCGCTTGGAATGCCCGCGGGAATTCGATATAACCCTTGAGACTAATTCCCCTTCGGGGGCCAGGTGCTGTTGCCCCAGGTGCTGTTGCCCCAGGTGCTGTTGCCCATGACACCCCAGATGCTCTTACCAAAGAGGCTCAGGACGCCGATGATGAGTCCGAGATTCGAAAGGATCGTGTAACGCATGACTCTTACCTCCCGTTGCTTTCTTGTTGCCGGGGCCTCCGCCGCGATCCTTTTCCTTCGCTCTGCATTGGCCTTTCGATTCCCTGTAATGGCAACCGGCGTACCAAAGCGGCAGAGAATTCCGGGATCTACCGCAACCTTCCTTTTGGCAACATGTTATGACCTTGGGCAACGGGATGTCACCCAGTCTTCCTGGGCGAGGTGCGATGGGGAGTGTAAGGGTCCGTTGACACCCAAGGCTTCCCAAACGGCCCGCTTCTCTCATATGTATCTTATTTTTAACATGTTAGAAGGTGTCAAATGAACCTGACAGCCGATTGTGTGAGCTCCCTGACACGTCTCAAGGCCACCCTCGCGATCGCCGTGGGTCTGGCGACCCTGGGTCAAAACCCCGTAGCCGCTAAGGATGTTTTCCCGTACCCGACCAACGCCCGCACCCTCGACAACGGCCTGCGTGTGGTCTTGGTCCCGTTCGACAGCCCGGGTATCGTCGCCTACTACACCATCGTGCGCGCGGGCTCGCGCAACGAAGTCGAGCCTGGCAAATCGGGCTTCGCCCACTTCTTCGAGCACATGATGTTTCGCGGCACCGAGCGCTTTTCCACCGAGCAGTACAACGCCGTGTTCCGCGCACTCGGCAGCGACGCCAACGCGTACACGTCGGACGACGTCACCGTTTACCACGCCCTCTTCGGAAAAGACGGCATCGAGCAAGTGATCGACTTGGAGTCGGACCGCTTCATGAATCTCAAGTACTCGGAGTCGGACTTTCGGCAAGAGGCGAAGGCGGTGCTCGGCGAGTACAACAAGAACTACTCGGACCCCGAGAACAAGCTGTACGAGAAGGTGCGCGAGACGGCGTTCACGACCCACACCTACCGGCACACGACGATCGGCTTCCTCGCGGACATCCAGGACATGCCCAACCAATACGCGTACAGCCTCGAGTTCTTCCGGCGTTATTACACGCCGTCCAATTGCGTCGTGCTGGTGGTCGGCGACATCGACGTGGAAGGGACGTTCAAGTTGATCCAGAAGTACTACGGCCCCTGGAATGCGCCGCCCTACGAACCCGTCATCGCGGTGGAGCCGGACCAGACCGCGGCCAGGAGTGCCACGATCTCGTGGGACAATCCCACGCTGCCGCAATTGGCGGTGGCGTTCAAAGTCCCGGCCTTCAGCCCCAAGACGCGCGACAGCGCGGCCCTCGACATCCTCTCGGAACTGGTGTTCGGCGAGACGAGCCCGCTGTACCAGGACCTCGTCATTCGCGAGCAGAAGGTCGAGGAGCTCTACGCCTATGGCCCCTTCCGGCGCGACCCCGGTCTCATCATCGTGTTCACGAAAGTCAAAGACGTCGCGTCCGTTGACGACGTGCGCGAGCGCATCTTTCGGGCGGTCGAGGAGGCGGCGAAGAACTCCGTCGACGTCGCGCGGCTCGACGCGACCAAGTCGAACATCCGCTATTCGTTCGCGATGTCGCTCGATACCGCGCGCTCGGTGGCGGGTCACGAGACCCGCTTCATCGGGCTGACCGGCGACGCGTCGAGCATCAACGACCTGTACCGCCGCTACGACGAAATCACGCCCGCGGACGTGAAGCGCGTCGCAGCCGCTTACCTCACTCGGGCACGAAGCACCGAAGTGACGCTCACCGGAGGTGCCCAGTGAACCGCAGGATCGTCACCGCGGTCGTGCTCGCATGCGCGGCCATGGCGTTCGTCTCGGGGGACGTGCGATCGCAGCGCACCGCGATACCGACCGTGCTGCTCCCGGTTCCTTCCTCGCCGCTCGTCACCTTCCGCATCCAATTTCGCACCGGTGCGGTCGCCGACCCGGCGGGAAAACCGGGTCTGACGGAACTCGCCGCGTCGATGGTCACCCAGGGCGGCACCGTGAAGCACACGTACGAAGAAATCACCGAGACGCTCTACCCCATGGCGGTTTCGGTGACGGCGTACGTCGACAAGGAGCTCACGACGTTCGTCGGCACCACACACATCGAAAACCTGGAGCGCTTCACCGAACTCCTGCTGGAGATGTTGCTCGAGCCGCGTTTCGACCCCGCCGACTTCGAACGTATAAAGACCAACCAGATCAACTACCTCACGAATGGACTGCGCGGCGCCGACGACGAGGAGCTGGGCAAGCAAACGCTGTATTCCTTCATGTACCAGGGCCACCCCTACGGGACGCCGAACGAAGGACTGGTGTCCGGGTTGGAGACGGTGACGCTCGACGACGTGAAGCGCCACCACGCGGCGGTATTCACGCACGACAACGTCGTGGTGGGATTGGCGGGCGGATACCCGCCAAAGCTCATGGGTCGCGTGACCGAAGCCCTCGACCGATTGCCCGCCGGCGACGGGCGGCCGAGTGCCGTCCCCGCGCCCATCGCGCCGATCCAGAACCTCGAAGTCCTCGCAGTCGAGAAAGACTGCCTCGCCACCGCGATCTCGATCGGCTTCCCCATCGACGTCACGCGCTCGGATCGCGATTTCTACCCGCTCTTGGTCGCGAACTCGTTCCTCGGCGAACACCGTACGTTCAACGGCCGGCTGATGATCCGCATGCGCGAGGTCCGTGGTTTGAACTACGGCGACTACTCGTACATCGAGCACTTCGTGCAGGACGGCGGTTCCACCTTCCCGCTCCCGGGCTTCGCGCGCCACCAGCAGTACTTTTCAATTTGGATCCGGCCCGTGCAGCACCCGCACCGCCACTTTGCGCTGCGGCTCGCGATGTGGGAGTTGGACCGGCTGGTCCGCGACGGCATGACGCAAGAGCAATTCGAGACGACGCGCACGTTCCTCAAGAACTACAGCAAGCTGTGGGCGCAAGACCAGAGCCGCCGGCTCGGCTACCTGATGGATTCGCGCTTCTACGGAACCGACGATTTCCTGGCCACGCTCCCGCAAAAACTCGACGCAGTAACGCTCGCCGACGTGAACGCGGCCATCAAGAAATACCTGCGCGCCGACCGCGCGCGTATCGGCGTCGTAACCAAGGGCGCGGACGCGTTCTTGAGCGACCTGATCACGAATCAAGCGTCTCCGATGGCGTACGACGCGGAAGGCATCCCAGCCGACGTGCTGGCCGAAGACGCCGCGGTCGCCGTCTACCAACTGAATATCAATCGCGAGGCGTCGAAGATCGTGGACGTCGAAGAGATGTTCAAGTAGGGTGTGCGGCCGAGTTCAGTCCTTCGTGTACTGAATCCCCTTCAGGATGTTGTCGGCGGTGGCGTCGTCGACCAGACGGCGCACCAACTCGGCGGCGAACTCGATCGCGGTGCCCGCGCCCCGGCTGGTGACCAGATTGCCGTCGGTGACGACCGTCGCGTTTTCGTAGATGCAGCGCTTCATCTCGTCCGCGTGTTTGGGGTGGCTGGTGGCGCGGCGACCGACCAGAATGCCGCACGCATCGAGGACCGTGGGCGCGGCACAAATCGCCGCGACGAGTTTTCCTTCGGTGTGGAATCGCGTCACCAGCCCGCGCACCGTCTCGTTTTCCTTCAGGCGACGGCTCCCCGGCATGCCGCCCGGGAGCACGATCGCATCGGCGCCGTCGCATTCTTCGATCGACGCGTCGCACCGAAGTGCGATCCCGTGGGACCCGATGACATCGCTTCCGTCGACGCCGGCGACCACCACGTCGATGCCGGCGCGACGCAGAATGTCGATTACGACCACGGCTTCGATCTCCTCGAAGCCGTTCGCCACCGGCACGATTACGCGTTTCGCCACGACTAACCTCCCCCGACGATACGCGCGGCCGGCCGATGCGGGCGCGCCGGATTGACGAACCCCCCATGGGGTGTTATCGTCCGAGTGAATTCCCGGCCCGAATACTCCGGGGTCGCCCCACGACCCGCGTCGGCCGGGCACCTACCCCATTCATTTCTAACCAACAGGACGCCGTTCATGTCGCAGTCACAGATTCGGTTGCGTTCTCGCCCCGCGGCGGTTTTCGTTTCGCTCGCGCTCTTCGCGGCGTTCGCCGCATGCGAAGAAGAGACCGCGCCCGGTCCGACACCGGTCGACGTCGAAATCGTATCAGGCAACGACCAATATTCCAAGCAGGGTACCGAGCTGGAAGAACCGATCGTCGTGCAAGTGACGCTCTCCGACGGCTCCCCCGGCGCGGGTCTCGTGGTCCGGTTCTCGATCAAGAGCGGCGGCGGCTCCGTGTCGCAAGCCAGCGCCGCCACCAACGCCGAGGGGACCACGTCGGTCCGCTGGACGCTCGGCACCATCCTCGGGCCACAAGAACTCGGAGTCTCGCTCGCCGAAGCCCCGGCCGTCGCCACGGTGGGCCAGGCGACCTCGTCGGTTTATTACTGCCCGGAAGAAGACCCCACGTTCTTGCGGCGCTTCTTTGCCGAGAACGATCTCTTTCTTTTCACGAAGCGATCCAGCGTAACCGAGTCCGCCGGCACGCCGCGGGCCGGCGTCGTTCACTTGGAAATGAACACCCTACTGCTGGAGTTCGGCGCCGCGCCCCCCGCGGTCGTCGTTTTCGACGAGACCGTGGTTCAGGCGGTCGTGCGCGACTGCGCGTTCTCGTCCAACGGCGAGTTCTACATCGCGTGGAGCAACCCGTCGGGCACGCGCGAGATCAGGAAGATCGCCCCCAACGGCTCCTCCACCCATTTCGCGACCCTCCAGGGACTCCTCGGCACCGAGATCACCGCGCTCGACGGCGGCGTGCTCGCGGGCTGCGACGAATTCGGTCCCTTCACCGTCGGCTGCCGCGACACGCTCACGCGCTATCCCGACGCACTCTTCAGCGGAGTCGGCGGGGATATCGCCAACTACGACGCGGTCGCCTTCGATCCCGTAAACGACTTTCTTTACTTTATCGACGAACCCGCACGGCGGATAAAGCGCATCCCACTCGACGGGTACACGCAGACCGGTGCGGTCGAAGAGGTCCCCGTGGCCCTGACACTCGACGAAACCGCAGGAGCCAACGGCATGGTCGTCCATCCCGACGGCTCGCTCTACGTACTCGTCGAATCGACGGCGACGAAATCGATCGTCAGAGTGACACCAGCAGGCGTCAAATCGACGGTGTTCGACTTCTTCGATCGCGTCGGCAGCCCCGGCATCCAGGACGACTTGGCGCTCCTGCAAGCGGGCGCGGCGATTGCGCTTTATACGCTCGATACACTGAACAACGTCATACTGCTCTACCAGATCAGCCCCAGTCAGGGGTTGTTCGAGGTCGTCCCCGACCCGAATACCGACCCCGACGCGGCCTCCAACTCTTCGTCCGGGGAGCGCGTGGGTTTGGCAGTACTGCCGTAGCTAATTAGACCAGCGTGACCGAGCCGTCGCCTTCGACGATTTCCCCCACTCGGTACACGGTGAGACCCGCGGCGCGTTCGGGTACTTTGGCCGCGTCCGTGGGCGACACCACCACCAGCATCCCCACCCCCATGTTGAAGACCCGGTACATTTCGCCTTCGACCACGTCGCCCGCGCGCGCGAGGTAGTCGAATACCGGCAGTACCGGCCACGTGCCCCGGTGGACGCGCGCACCCGTGCCGTCGGGGAGGATACGCGGAAGGTTCTCGACCACGCCACCGCCGGTAATATGCGCGAGCCCCTTGATGCGCACCTTCTCTGCGATCTCCGTGACGGCGGAGAGGTACGAGCGATGCACACGCAAGAGTTCTTCCGCGACCGTCGAACCAAACTCGTCGATACGCGCGTCGATCGAGAGCCCCGCTTCTTCGAAGACGCGGCGCGCGAGCGAGTATCCGTTCGTGTGCAGGCCGTTCGACGGCAGCGCGAACACCAAATCACCGGCCACGATGGAGGAACCGTCGATCACCGAAGCGCGCTCGACCACGCCGACGATCGTCCCCGCGAGGTCGAAGTCTCCGTGCTGGTAGAGCCCGGGCATTTCGGCCGTCTCGCCGCCGATCAACGCGCACCCGTTTTCCTTGCACGCCAGCGCCAACCCCGACACGACGCTCGCCACCATCGAAGGTTCGAGCTTGCCGGCCGCGATGTAGTCCAGGAAGAACAGCGGGCGCGCACCCTGTACCAGGATGTCGTTGACGCAATGATTCACGAGGTCCTGTCCGACGGTGTCGAACTTCCCCGCCGCCTTCGCCACCAGTAGCTTGGTCCCGACCCCGTCCATGCTGCTCACCAGCACCGGTTCGCGGTAGTTCTTCGGGACCTCGAAGAGTCCGCCGAAGTGCCCGATCTCGGACAGCACTTCGGGGCCCCACGTGTTCTTCGCCAGCCGCGCGATGGCGCGTGTGGCTTCGTTGGCCTTGTCGATGTCGACGCCGGAATCCCGGTAACGCATGACGCTTTTCCTTACAATCTTTCTTGCAGCGACTCGTAGATGGCCGTGGTCGGGTCGTTTTCGACGATGAGCGGGAACTCCCCGCGGCGCACCAAATCGATCACCAGGCTCGAAATCTCCAAGTCGAACTGTTCGCCCTTGTACTTGTCGAACTGCTCGACGACGTGCTCGACGGGCATCCCCTTGCGGTACGGGCGGTCGGACGTCATGGCGTCGAAGGCGTCGCACACCAGGATGATTCGCGCGCCCATCGGGATCGCGTCGCCCTGCAACCCTTCAGGATAACCGCGACCGTTCGGCTGCTCGTGATGATAGCGCACCAGCACCGCCGCTTCCCGCAGAAACTTGAGGTTCTCCACGATGTCGGCGCCGATGGTCGGGTGCTGCTTCAAGGTCAGGAACTCCTGGTCGCTCAGCCGCTCCTTCTTGAGCAGAATCTCGTGGCGGATGGCGATCTTGCCGATGTCGTGCAAGAGCGCCCCGTATTCGAGAATCTCCACGTCGCGCGCCGACAGACCCAGCGCGCGCCCGACGCGGAGCGCGTAGCGCGACACGCGGTACGAGTGGCCGTGGGTGTAGGGGTCGCTGGCGTCGATGGCGGAGGTGAGTGCGGCCACCGTGTTGATGTGCGCCTCCTTCATTTCCACGTAGAGCTTGAAGGTGTAGCGCGCGAGGAAGATCGGCACCAGAAACAGTAGCAGCGTCCAGGCCCCGTAAGCCGTGTATACCAGCGCGATGATCGCGCCGAGCGGGATGAAAGCGAACACGTGCAAGAAGGTCCACATGTAGTTCTGCTTCCAAATCTGGAGCACGTGCTTGTTGTTCTTGAGAGCGATGACGATGCTGATCGAGACGGTATTGACCAGGTAGTACACGACGCTGCACACCGCGAGCGGTACTAGAAACAGCGGCGTGTCGAGAGCGGTCCAGCGGCCCGGAAACGCCCAGTATGCGAGGCCCGCGACACCTATGGTCATGATGAGCAGCGGCACGTTGAAGGCGTACTTGAACGCGGCGCGGCGCTGGACCACCACCTCGGAGAAGAACGACGCGATCGCTTCCACCAGCACCGCCGCCGATGGACCCAAGAGGACGATCGCCGCCAAGTCGAGCGGACTCGACGCATAGATCGACGCGCCGCCGCGCGGAAGGGCGATCTGGGCCGTGTCGGCCACCACGATCATGAGGACGAAGAGGAGCACTTCCGGAAAGCGCGGAAGCGGAAAGTCGCGGACGAGATAGGCGAAGAGGAGGAAACCGGCGACGATGAATCCGAAGTAGTAGAGCTTGAACCCGACCGACGAGTCTTCGAACTCACCTTTCAAGGCATCACTTGATCTTGTATTCGATCGAACTCTTGAATTCGAACTTTCCGGTCATGCGATTGATCGCGTCGAGTGTCGCGAACACGACGGCCTGGGCTTCGTTGCCGGCCACGATGGCCGAGCCGGCGACACTCTTCGTCCAGCGCGCGTCGACCACGTCGACGCGAACCAGAATGGCGTCGTCGCCCGCGAGCGACACTTTCAGGACGCCACCTAAACATAGGCGCATGGCGTCGTCAAGAAATTCCGAAACGGCGCGCAGGGTCGCCTCCGCCACCACTGCGAGGGCGCTCGACGACGGGTTTTCGGTCTCGCTCGACCCGAACGCTTCCGCCGCTTCGCGCGACAACTCTACTTCGGCGCGCACGCCTGCGCGCGACGACACCACGTTGACGCTGCCGAACGCGAAGCGAGGCGCGTGCTCGAGAATCGGGAATTCTTCCGGTTGGGTGTCGTCGGCCGCCTCG
>Ga0105092_10001169_pt1 | contig 13995 bp, 16 predicted proteins | sample PPLLak2March2015_FD_87021 | JGI IMG/M metagenome (GOLD analysis project Ga0105092, IMG submission 87021) | Freshwater sediment microbial communities from Prairie Pothole Lake near Jamestown, North Dakota, USA - PPLs Lake P7 Core (1) Depth... | ecosystem: Environmental > Aquatic > Freshwater >... | reverse complement strand
TCCGGAAACCAGGAGATCTGGGTGGCCGGCACAGAGGGCGGCCCCACGCATAGGCTGACCGATCATCCTGCCGATGATGGGGCCGCGCGCTGGTCGCGAGACGGTCGCTGGATTTACTTCCATTCCAACCGGGGCGGAACCGCGAACATCTGGAGGATGCCTGGGACGGGGGAAACGGCGCAACCAGTCACGAAGGAAGGCAACGTCTCTCCGTTTTTCTCGGAATCGAGGGATGGCCGATTCCTCTACTATTCGCTGAGACAGAATTCTCAGCGAGAACCAGGTCTGTATCGCGTCCCGGTTTCGGGAGGGCCGAGTATCCTTGTCTTCAAAACGAGGGGAGGCATTAGGTTTGACGTGACCGACACCGGGATCTACTTCGTCGATCGTGGGGTCCGTCCCCCTGTTCTGAAGTTTCACGAGTTTGCGACCAGACAGGACAAAACGCTGGAACCGCTTCACAGCCACGCGTCATTTTTCCTGGACGCTCCTGTCCGGCTTTCGCCTGACGGCCGCTCGCTCTATTACGCGGGAGGGATTTACGAGAGCGAAATCATGCTCGTGGAGAACTTCGGAAACCAAGACTAATGAGACCTCCACGACACAGCATTGATCCGTGTCCGACTCCCAAGTCGGACATTCTGGCATTGGCAACGACCCGACTCCGCCGGCGATCCGGCGGAGAGAAACGACCGGCCGGTCGACGCTTGCATTCTGATTGATGCCGGGTTAGCATCCACTGACTGTTGCGGGGGGAAAAAGAGGTAACAAGATGTCGCGCCTTGCCGCTATACCCCTGCCTTTCCTCCTTTTGTCGTTCTGGCTACTGATAGCCGCCGAAGCCGTCGCGGCTGCACCTCAAGACGCCGGGCTATTCGTTGACCCTTCCAACCGGGAAGAATCGCTGAACTTCTACAGAAGTCAGTACCTGATGACTTCCCTTCCAAGGGTCTCCTGGTCCGGTGACCTTGCAACCTGTGAGCCGGGGACGACATCGCCCGAGTTCCGAGCAAAGGTCTTCCAGCGCATCAATTACTTTCGCGCCATGGCTGGGGTACCAGCGGTAGTTGAGGACCAGGAGTACTCTTCCAAAGCCCAGGCGGCAGCACTCATCATCAGCACCAGCACACTCAGTCATAATCCCAGCCCGAATTCGCGCTGTTACTCGGAGGACGGGGCCGAGGCGGCGGGGAAATCGAACCTGTCCGGGAGCCGCATCGGTTGGAGCGCCGTTACCGGGTACATCGCCGATTACAGCCACGGCGCCGTCGGGCACCGGAGATGGTTACTCTACCCTCAGGCCCGGGAGATGGGCACTGGAGACATCCCCTCCGGCGCTTCCTCGGGCGTCAACGCACTTTTCGTAATTGACCGTGTCGGAGGGACCCGACCCGTAACCCGTGAGCCGTACGTTGCCTGGCCGCCCCCGGGTTATGTGCCCTACCCGCTCGTTTTTGCTCGCTGGTCGTTCAGCCACCCGGGCGCTAATTTCAGTTCAGCCAGCGTGAGCATGAGCAAAAACGGCATCGCCATTCCGGTAACACTGGCACAGGTGGTCAGCGGCTATGGGGAACCCACCCTCGCATGGATACCGACTGAGGCCGCGTTGGAATCCGCCCCGGCATCGGACGTAACCTACAGCGTCAGCGTACGAGACGTGTTCATCGGCGGCAGTCCGAGGAGCTTTGATTACCAGGTGACGGTCTTCGACCCCGGCGAGGAGCCGAGCGTCGACGTTCCGCGCGACCGCACGCGCCAAAGCTCCGATGAATTCGACTCACGCCTCCGGTATCGCCGCCGGCTGCATCGGTAGCCGGCGCGGTCGCCACGGCGGGCGGACTCGGCATCACTTGTGCCGGGTCACTGTTCTTTCCTCGCCATAGAGAGTCATCAGGGGATGACGGACCACGGCCCGGAATTCATAATCTTCACCGGTCGACAAACCTTTTATCTCAGCGCCAAACTCCCCGGGCGCCGAGCGACTCTCGAGCGGCGTATCGCGCCATGGCTCGTCCTTGCCGTAAAGCTCTTCCGTGTGCTTTCGGCGACGGTATTGAAACCCTACCTCGACCGACGTGGCCTGGCCGAGGCTGTCCAAACGCCCTCGCAGCGCCGCAACCCCCGAGGCGCCTCGAACTCCCGTAGACGTCTCAAATGAAGGCGGCCGCAGCCCGGGCTCGGCGTGCGTAATCTTGATCGCAACCGGGTTCGGCCAGCGCCGGTCGTTGTAGAGACGTTGCGCCATCGTGATCGTCATCTGGAGTCCCTGGTCGTCCTGACGCCACTGGGCGGCCGGGCGCACATCAGGTCGGTATTCGAGCACTTCTCCCGTCTGGCTGAGCACTGTAACCTTCGTGCGATCTGTCGCTTTTACGGATCGCAGGGTGACGGTCCGTTTCTCACCGAGCATCCAGCTGCCGACCTCCGTGATCACGGCGTAAACCGTACCTTCGTTCTTTTTCCTCGTTAACCAGACATTCCCTTCGTTGCTGACTACCCACGGCCGCACTCCGGCGATCGACTCACCGAAGGCGAAATTCCAGAGGCCGATCTCACGCAAACGCGCTTCCTGCTCAATCGGCAATTCCCCGTCGGGCTTCGGTCCGACATTGAGAAGCAAGTTACCGCCCTTTGCACGCGTCTCGATCAGCATCTCGATCAATTGGGTTCCTGACTTGTATTCTTCGTGCGTCGGTTTGTACTGCCACTGGGTGCCCATCGTGATGCAGGATTCCCAGGGGCGATCGATTACGACGCCCGGCAGTCGCTGCTCCGGTGTCTCAATCGCACCACGGGTCACAACAATGTTCGGCTGCAGCTCCCAACACAGTTCGCGCAGCCCTTCGGCAGGACCGTCTAGAAACATGATGTCGATCGGACCATACCGTGTGAGCAGCTCGCGCAACTGGGCGCGGTCGTACTCCATCAGTGCCGGGTCCTCCTGCGGTGTAACACCGAGGCGAGGCGCTCGATCGATCACTTTTCCCTTGGAGTGCAGAAAGTAAAAATCGTCGGGTGAGAAGTAGAGGCCTATCGCCAGACCCTCCCGCCGGAACGCCTCAATCAACTCTGCCAACGGATCTTTCGCGTACGGCGTATGCATGATGCCGAAACGCGTGGTCTCCGTCTTATACATGCAAAAGCCGGAGTGATGCTTGGCGGTAAATACCACGTATTTCATGCCCGCCAGCTTCGCGAGAACGGCCCAGTCACTCGGTCGGTACTTCGTCGGGTTGAATGTCTTGGGAAGTTCCTCGAAGAACCGCCGGCTGTAGTCGGCATCGGCGCCTACAAGGGAGTGGCTGATGACCGATCCGATCTGGCTGTCGACACTCCAGTGAATGAACAGTCCGAAGCCGAGATCGCGGAACCACTCCAGCCGTTCCTGACGGTTACCAGGCGTAGTTTGCGCGTGGAGAGGGATCTGCAGCAAGACCCAAAGGGTCGCAAACAAGAGAATCGTCCGTTTCATTCTGAGCATCTCCGGCATCACGATCCCAAGTATCGCACGACTCCGCTTCTATATCCTTACGACGCACATGGCACACTGCCCCGAACGCTCCGCGGAGGCTCAGAGCATGATTAGTAATTCCCCCTTTTTGGAAAGAGCCGGTCATAATAGAGGCAGCATCCCGATATCGAAAAGGAGATTTGCAAGCGTGTCCATGGTCGGAAAAAACATCGACGATTTGTGCACCCGCTGCGGGCTCACCCTGGCTCATGTGGTCCTCTACGAAGTGAGAGGGGCCGTCCGGGGTGTGAAGTGCAAGACCTGCGGGTCTGAGCACCGTTACCGCGGGGCAAAGCAAGAAAGGCAACCAAACACGGTGCGTCGCATCTCGCAGGTGGCATCCGGGACACCACGACCGGCCCGGCCGGCGGATGCTCGGCTCTGGGAGCGGCGCAACACCGCCACTGCGCCAGACGCCATCGTCCGGGAATACAAACGCACAGAACGCTACCAAAAAGGAGAGGTGATCGCCCACCCGCAATTCGGCCGGGGATTCGTCGAAACAATTACGGCAGACAGCATGGACGTCCTTTTCCGGGAGGGCCGGAAGGCCCTCGTTATGAACCGCCAGCCGGCGCCCGAAGCGCCCGGCCGATGACGGCTTCCCTTACCTCGCTTACCAGTTGGTATTGAAGCCGGTAGACTGTCCCGTTTAGCGTGGGGCAATTTGAATTCTGGTGCGGCTCCTAGCACAATGAGGGTACGAATCAGGTCTTGATGCTGCCCTCTCGGAAGAAAGCCCACCGAGTGGACAATGACCGGTGACGGATTCTCAAAGAGGTCCCAATCATGGCTCCAACGGTCGTGCTCTTCGTTTTCGTTGGGTTATTGTCAGGCGCCGTTTCCCAGGTAAGTGTTCCCCCTGCAAAGGAGCAGATTGCCGCAGCTGTCCAAGCCGCACCTGAAGAACGTCGGGACGGCGCCGCAGTCCTCGGCTACGACGCCGGAGGCAAACTGGTCACGCTGCGCGAGGGCTCAAATGATTTGGTCTGTCTGGCAGACCAGCCGGCAGATGAATCGTTCAGTGTGGCTTGCTACCACAAGGACCTCGAGCCCTTTATGGCCCGCGGGCGAGAACTTCTCCAGCAGGGAATCCAAGGCAGAGCCCGCAACGAGTACCGCTGGAAAGAGGTGGAGCAAGGCAAACTGAAGATGCCGCGCGAACCAAGGCTCCTCTACGTCCTGACAGGCAGCGCCTTTGACCCAGCCAGCGGTACGGTGAAGGACGCCTACCTCAGGTGGGTGATTTATCTGCCCTTTGCGACCCCTGAATCCACCGGACTATCTACGGCGGCGGCACCCGGCAAACCTTGGCTGATGGACGCGGGAACGGCCGGTGCTCATATCATGATCAGCCCGCCCAAAAAGTAAGATTCTCGAGCAGGCGGTTCAGGTCCGACCCAAATTGTCCTGTTTCCTGTCGTCATCGCCTGTTACGGTTGTTGTTCCTGAATGTTTATCTGTACTCTGGACTTAGAGGGAAAATACCATGTCGCTCATCGTTCTGATCATTATCCTGGTCCTCTTGTTCGGCGGAGGAGGAGGCTATTACGGGTATCGGAGATGGGGTTCGGGCGGAGGGATCGGAATCCTCGGTCTCGTCTTGCTCATCCTGCTGCTCTTATACCTGTTCGGCGGACTGGGCGTTCCCAGGTGAGTTCGGTACCGACCCGCAAACACAAAGTCCCGATCGGCTTGACCCGACCTGCCTCAAACGCGCTTCGAGGTCTATCAAGGTGGCACCGAGCATTCCCTAGTAAGTACAAAATATCGCGGCCCTGTTCGTCGTTACCCGCCCAACGAACTCCATTACTGTCGGATGCGGTCTCCTGAACTCCGTGGGCGTGCCGACGAAGACAATGTCCGCCCGGTTGGTGGACTCGACCGCTGTCGATAGAAACCGGGCTTCTATTTCCCGCTCCGCCTTGGTTCTCCTGCCCCGCTTCTCGGCGTTGGAGGGGCAACGCCTCGGCGCATGTCTCGCAAGCGATTGCCTTGGCAATCGTTTTCGTGTTACCGGTTTTGGAGTAGTAAACAACAAGCGAGTTCATGGGTGAACCGAACTTCATCCTATTTACACACCGCACAATTCGCAACACGACTGATCTGGTCAGGGCGTGCCAAGGCTTCAATCCTCGGTTTTGCCCGCATGAAAAGGGTACAGTTCTCCAGATCCGCAGAGTTCAATGGGAGGAAACACCAGCGATCAGGTTCGGGAAGTGATTCGACTCTTGGCGCGAATTCTCGGAGTTTAGTCGTAGTGCTTGGCCTGCCGCCACAAGACACCGATCGGCTTTCTCGGTCTGCGGACAACAAACACCGACAAGTCATTCTCCGAAGGCTGAACGTACCCGGTATCGTCTCGGATAAAACCTTTCCGGGATACCTCCTCGAAAGCCATCTCAAGGTCGCCCGGTTCACGGCTGATGACGATTGCCACCTCCCCTGAGCTTCGGGGACCCCACAGCCAGTAGTTGTTGTGGCCAGACGAAGCCTCAGGCAGCCCATACCGCTTCCCCAGGAAATCGATCGCACCTGCCTGGTGGTAATCCATGCAAAAAATGCCGCATTTTGCCCGGTCTTCGGCGGGCAGCGACTGATAAACACGCGCGATCTCTCCAACCAGGTGCTCCCACCCGAACATTGCAGCAAAATATTGGGAGAGCCGCCCGACCCGATGACGCTCTCCTCCGGCGTTTGGCCTCAGCCCTAGAGCCGCCGAATAGCGGATATGGGCCTCGACCGGCAGAACCGGTAGCGCGACCGGGAGAGTCACGAGGCCGCCGATAACGATCAGTGCCATCAGCGCGGCGCGGGCGGCGGTTCCTCGGAGTGTTCTTTCGATCCAGATGGAGCCGAAAACAAAGAGCACGGTGTACGCGGAACCGAGATAGTAGGTTTTGGCCCCCGTGATGACGAAGAGGACAAGGACTGCAAGGTAGCACCAGCCGAGCGCCTGGAACTTTCGATAGCCTTTGGAGAAGATCAGCAGGCAGACCCCGGCTGCCCAAACGGGAAAAGTGAAAGGATGCATCTGCAGGATCTGCCCGAACAAATAGGAAGGGAAGGAGAGCTTGAGCATTTTATAAAGCCGTGCGTTCTCCATGAATTCCAGAGTCGGCCAACCATTCGGAATCTGCCAAAGCACGTAGGGCAGAAAGATCAGGCCGGCGAGCGCTCCTCCCAACCAAAAATAGCCGCTGAGCAGCTGCCGATGCTGGCGGCTGAGGATCAGTCCCACAACCAGGCCGAACCCGAGGAAAAGCACGCTGATCTTGTTCTGCAAACCGAGCCCCGCGACGACTCCAAAGGCAATCCAACGCCCGGGGTCTCCGTCGTCCAGTATCATCACGACGATGTAGAACGCGGCCAGCCAGAACAGCACGTCGAAAGGGTTCATTGAAAAGACGTGGCAGGTTCCGAGATAGACCGGGGCCACCAGCACGCAAACCTGAGCAAGGATTTGGCCGAATCTTCCAGCTCCCAGCCGCCGTGCGAGGAGCCCTGTCAGGAGGACGGCCGCTCCGCCAACAAGTGCGGGCAGCAGCCGGATCGAGAACAGGGAATCCCCGAGCAACCAACGGACAATCCGCAGCAGCAGAATCGAAAGCGGTGGATGATCCACGTAGCCCCAGTCAAGCCGGTTGCTGCAGGCGATGCAGTAAAACTCGTCGCTGAAAAACCCGAAGCCTCTGTGTGTGGCCAGGTGCAGGGTCACTTTGACCAATGCGGGGATCACCAGCACAGCCCAGTCGAATCGAGACCAACGTAAGCTGGCGGTCGTCGATGGTCCAGCGCTCATCTCTTCCTCCAGTCCGCACCAATTCGGCGCTGGCAATAATATCCATTCGGGGAAGGGCCGTCAGCGGAAAAGGAGACAGACGAGTAGCCTTTCGAAGCCGCGCGACATTCGCTGCTGTTTCAAGGCGACGACGAGACGCGCATCAGGGCGGCCATGACCAACGACCCACTGAATGCTGTACAGGGCGCGGTCTTCAGAAATGCGCTCGGCCATTTTTCGGGCGCTGTCAGCGGAATCTACCCGTAGCAGGATCGATGACCAGGTCGGTCTCTGCCAAACGTCCGCCACATCCTGGTACCCCGTCCACACTTCAGACTCATGGGCGTCACCGTTCGAATCGAAGATCCCAACCACCTTCCAATTCGCGCCGTGGACCTCGAGCGTATCCCCCAAGGCGAGGTTCTTGAAGCGCCTGGACAGCGAGCCGACAACGATGATTTCACGGAGGCCAGGCTGGAATTTTCGGCCCTGAATAGCCCTCCCCCCACCGCGGCATCAACTCCTTCCAGACCGGCGATTTTGCCCCGATGAGAAACGGGCAAGACGTTCATCAGGGAGACACGGTGCCTGACCAGCAGCCGGAGGGCCGAGTCCGGCGTCTCGGGCGGATCCATAAAAGCAGAGAGGACCGTCAGCAGCGTAGCGACGAGGAACAGGGAGACAGCGATACTGGATAGGGTCAGCACCATCCTCCTCTTGTTCCGAAACAGGTTCCTGATCATAAAGCGGAGAATTTCATAACCATTTTCCTTTGACAGGATTAACAGGAGTTACAGGATTGGAAGTGCAGCCTCTAATCGTAAAGGCACAGTCCAAGGCCCGTCGAGACCAGCAGTGTCCCGATTCCCAAGGGCCAGCGGGGATTGACTTCACTGCTGAATTGACGAGTCAGCCAGCCTTCCGAGGGATGGGAGAGCTCCGGGAATTCAGCGAGAGGAATGCCTTTCTCCAGAGTGTTAGCGTCCTTAGGACAGGGGGGGAGAAATCAGGTTGCAGTCGGCATGCAAAAAGAACGAGAACGGAGCCAATAAGGTTTCGTGGTGGTCGAACGTTCACCATTACTGCGGCACCGTTCGCCAGCCGGACTCACCGTTTCGCCAGTAATCGATTGTCGTTCTGCGGCAAACGCCAGATCGTATAGGGCGGACATGAAGCTTAAAGCCCTACTAACTCTCTCGATCCTGGCATCTTGCCTACAGGTCGCCTATACGCAGGAGCAGTTTGGTGAGGAGTCACAGTCGGCCAACGTTCCAACTGAAGTACGGGAACGGCTGTCGCGGCTCGTTCCCGATCCGCCGCCGGCGCGGGCGACTCTCGAAGGACAACCGGCTTTCTACGATTCCCCTACCCTCTACCAATACATGGATGGCGCCGCCGACGTTTTCCAGATCTACGACGTGCAGGCGCTTTTTCATCAGGATTTCAAAGCCGGCCCTGTGGATCTCACCGTTGATATCTTCGACATGGGCTCTCTCGAAAACGCATTCGGAATGTACGCCGCAGAGCGTTCGCCGAAATACGATTTCGTCGGCCTCGGCGCCGAGGGATACCGCAACGAGGGCCTGCTCAATTTCTTCCAGGATCGCTACTACGTCAAACTGGCCGCTTTCGAAGAAGGTGGCAACGCCGCGCTGCAAGAGTTTGGCGTTGCCATTTCGAAAAGAATAGGCGACAACACGCGTTTCCCTGTCCAGCTGTCGAAGCTGCCAAAAACGCAGCGAATCCCGCGAACGGAAAAGTACCTGCCCAAGGACCCGCTCGGCCACCCGTTTCTTGGCCCGGCGTATCAGGCCACATACCGGATGGAGAGTGGAGAGCGGATCCTCATGATCTCGGTGGCTGCCGACCCCGCAGACGCCGGGTCGAGGATGAAGGCGCTGGAAGACCACTTCCGCCGGACTGGCGAGTGGAAGGCGGCGCCGCAGTTCGGAACCGGGTCAGCCCGAGGGAGCAACAGCTTCGAAGGTTCGCTCGTCGCGACGGCGAGCGGACATTACGTCGTGCTCCTGCTGAACCCACCCGGCAACTCCGAGCCCTTCTTCCAGGACGCGGCAGCAGGGCTTCGGTAGAAACGGCTCGAAAACCGAATGATGACCCGGCACCCTTCCCTCGCATGCGGGCCCCTGAAGCAGTTGGAGGAGTAACGATATGGACAGTGAAACAATCGTGGAAACGAATCGGAACGTGAATCCGCCCGAAGCCCCGTGCCCGTGCTGCGGACACCCGATTAACGAAAGGTGGATCCACCGAGAATACGCCCGCCTGATGGGCCGCCGATGCAAAGGCAAGACCAGCCACAAAAAGGCGGAAGCCTCCAGAAAGAATGGACTGAAGGGAGGGAGGCGCAAACGGGCATGAAAAAGGATTTAATGATCGCTCATAATGGTGCCCGGTTGCTCGGCGGCCTGAAGATCTTTGGTCGTCTACTCGCGCTGGTCGTGGCTTTGCTCTCTGTCTCGCGCCCTTGCGCCGCCAGCGTTCAGGTGCCCGTCTTGGATGAAGTCCCGTTCAAGCTAGTCGACGGATACCTCATCGTTGTGAAGGGGTCTCTTCCCGGTCTTGCCCGGACGGTCAACGTGCTTATCGACACTGGCGCGACCGCCACTTTCGTGGATCGGAGGCTGGCCATAGCTGCGGGGCTGCGCGATCTCCCCCCGATGGGCGTTACTTCAACCGCGTTCGGTTCACCGCTGGACGTGGAACGGGTAGTCATTGATGGCCTTCTGCTTGGGGGTCGAATCATCACCCGATCCTGCCTGGCCGCCGACCTTCCCCGGGATGATATCGATATCATCCTCGGACTCGATGTCTTGCGAGGGACTTCACTACGTTTTTCATACCGCCTGTAAGGGCACACATCGGAGGACGCTATGAGTAACAAGCACGACCGCAGACAGTTCCTGGCAAAACCAATTCAGTGGGCGACCACGGCGGGCCTGCTGAGCGCAGTGGGACCGTCCCTGCTCGGGCAGTCGAGCGCAGCCGAGGAAGGGGCAAAGATCTTGACCCGGATCCTGGGCAAGACCGGCATTACGGTGCCCATTGTGAACATGGGGGTCATGAATGCGGACGTACCGGGGTTGATTCGACGGGCATACGAGCTCGGAATGCGCCACTACGACACGGCTGCGTACTACCAGGGCGGGCGCAACGAAGAAATGGTCGGCACCATGATCAGAGAGATGGGCGTTCGCGACAAAGTGGTCATCGCCACGAAGATCTTCCTCCGGGGGCAGGGCGTCTCGATGCACGATCCCCAGGCGCACGACGTCTTCCGGCAGATCTTCGAAGGCAGCCTGAAGCGGCTTCAAATGGATCACGTGGATATTCTGTATTATCACGCGGTCGACTCTGCCGAGGACCTTCGGGCCGACGGACCCCTGCAGGCTTTGGCTGAGCTGAAGAAGGAAGGTAAGACGCGGTTTATCGGGGTTTCGACTCACCGAGGAGCGGTGGTCTTGCCCGAAGCCGTCCGCCTCGGAATCTTCGACGTCGGCCTGGTCACCATCAACTACACCATGGCTTCCAGCAAGGACCTGCTCGATGCCATCGACGAAGCCGCCAAGACCGGCATGGGGATCGTGGCGATGAAGACCCAAGCGGGTGGTGGCCGTGGGCGCAGGCAGCCGCAGAGCGTGCCGCAAAACCTCCCGCCTCATGCCCAGACCGCAATGCTGAAATGGGTCTTGCACAACCCGTCCATTACTATGGCCATCCCAGGAGCGACCACGTACCAGCACCTGGAGCAGAACATGACCGTGGCATTCAACCTGGAGTACAGCGACGCCGAGAAGGAGTTCCTGGCCGACAAGACTTCCTCCGCTCAAGCGCAGTTCTGCCAGCAATGTGGTCAGTGCCGCCCGGATTGCCCGCTCGGCGTGGATATTCCCACCCTGATGCGCTCGCACATGTACTCGGTCCAGTACTCCAATCAGGATTTGGCGCGCCGTACGCTCACATCCTTGGCGACAGGGGAGGGATTGGAGGCCTGCAGTTCCTGCGGTTCGTGCCAGGCCACCTGCCGGAACTCCGTCAACATCGGGGCCAAGATCGCGCAGCTGAAGGTGCTGGCGCCGCATCTGGCTGCGTAGGCTAGAATAGGGGCGAGAATACACTGTGAGCGATCTGCAAACCTCTTCTAAACCAGCTGCTCCCGTGAGCGAGACCCCGAAGAGCGCCGAGATCCGCTACCCCGGACTCGGGAAGATCTTCTTGTTGTGGACTGCGATCGGTGTTCTGACTTCACTCCGGTACTACTTCTACATGCCCTTGATACCGGGGATAAGGGATCTTGCCCTGTTGCTCGCGGGCGTTGCGTTGTACTACCCGTGGATCGTACTCACACCGCTCGTAGTCCGTCTCGAAGCGAGATTCCCGTTGGGAACCGGGAGGCGAAACCTGGCCCTGCTGGCGATGTGGAGCGTACCGATCTGCCTGCTCGCGTCTCCGCTGATGCTGGGATCGTTCATCGGCGTCATGTCCGCGTTTCAAGTTCAGTTGTCCAGGCCTCACCAGGAGATCCCCTGGTATAAGGAGGTTCCGGTCGCGGAGTTCATTTTCTGGGCGATCGCGGCGGGGGGATACTTCATCAGAACGCTGTTCCAGCTGCGCGAGCAAGAGCGTACGACCGCGCGGCTGGCGCTTGAGAAATCGCGACTGGAAGCGAGCCTCAACCAGGCCCAACTCGAGGTCTTGCGTGCACGGCTCAACCCACATTTTCTTTTCAACAGCCTCCAGAACATCTCCGTCTTGACGAAACACGATCCCCAGACGGCAAGCCGCATGTTGACGCGGCTCGGCGACCTGCTTCGAGCCGTCCTCCGGCGAGATTCCCAGCCCGAAAGCACGCTTCAAGAGGAGATTGAACTGACGAAGGCTTACGTCGCCCTGGAACAGATGCGGTTCGGAGACCGTCTGCGCGTTGACTTCAAAATCGATCGAGAAGCGGAACGGGTGATGGTCCCCTGCTTCCTTCTGCAGCCGCTGATTGAGAACGCGATCGTCCACGGGCTGCAGGGCGCGCAGAAGGTGGGCGTCATCACCGTTTCAGCCGTCAGTCAGGGAGAAGCGGTCATTCTGACCGTGACCGACAACGGGATCGGCCCGCCGACCGCGGATCCGGCAGGGATGAAGACGGGTATCGGCCTGCGATCCACCCGTGAACGCCTCGAGCGGATGTATCCGAACCGTCATTCGTTCTCCATCCGAAAACCGCCCGAAGGCGGTGCGGAAGTCCGGATGGTCATCCCGCTCCGCTTAGAGCACGAGGAGGATGCGGCTTACGACGATGAAGAAACTTCGACTGCTGATCGTTGACGACGAGCCACTCATCCGGGTTGGCATCCGGAACGACCTATCGGGAGTGCAGTCGGTGGAGGTCGCAGGGGAGTGCGGGTGCGTGGCAGACGCGGTCGCCGCCATCCGTTCCAACCAGTTCGACCTCGTTCTGCTCGACGTGCAGATGCCCGATGGTACCGGTTTTGATGTTGTTCGAGAAGTCGGACCGGAGAGGATGCCGGCCGTGATCTTTGTCACGGCCTATGACACGTACGCCATCCAGGCGTTCGAGATCAACGCTGTCGACTATCTCCTGAAGCCGTTTGACGAGAGCAGGCTGCAGGCAAGCATCGAGCGAGCCAGGGAGCGTCTGGCACGGCCTTCGGTATTGATCCGCCAACTGGAATCTCTGATGGAGGCGCGCCAGAGCCAGTGGCCAAAGACGCTGGTGGTGCGAAACGGGGAACGTTTCGATTTCGTGCCGGTCGAGTCGGTCGACTGGATCGAATCCGCGAATAACTACAGCCTTCTGCACTGCCGCTCGAATGACTACGTGTTCAGCGAGAACCTGACGAGTCTGGAACGCCGGCTCGACCCGGACAAGTTCCGGCGCGCGCATCGTTGCCATATCGTCAATGTGACCCGTATCGCGGCTGTACACTCCATCGCGGGCGGCGTGTTCGAGCTGGAACTGCAGGGCGGGGTACGGATAAGAACGGGCCGCCAATACAGCGAGGGGATTCGCAAACTGCTCAGGACCGGAAGGTGATCGAGCGGCCGACGGTGCAGGAAGCGTGCGACCACACCCGCAATAATCTTAGGAGCCCCCGGACCAAAACGAATGGAAGTCACACCGACGCCAAGATTTGCGAGTGCTGTTACAATCGGTTCATCATATTAGCGATATGACCGAACGCGGGACCAGCCGACAACGGGAGAGGGAAGAGGAATAGGTCGAGCTTTCTCGACGGATGACCCCGCAGGAACGCCTTGAAGCGGCCGCCCGCCTTTCTGAAATCGCCGTCCGGTTTCACCTGGCTGGCAATCTTTACAGAGCCGAGCGCACAGCTAACCGGCCGACCCGCGCAGAAGGCGAGAAGTAGAGATGCAGCCCAACGGACCCGGTCAATCGGCGATTCTCCTCACTCAGGTCGCTGCGCAACTAGAGGACATGGGCGTTCGGTATGCGGTGATCGGCGCCCTGGCGGCTTCGTTTTACGGCGTCGTGCGATCGAGCCTGGACGCGGATCTTCTTATCTCTGTCGTAGACTTTGTGCATCGGACCACCTCCTTAAACTCAGGTCCGATCGCGCTGGCGACCAACTGCCCTTCCAACGAAATAGGACGGGCAAAAAAGGAGAAAAGAAATGCAGAAACGCAGACTCGGAAACAGCCATCTGGAAGT
>Ga0105092_10001167_pt1 | contig 14000 bp, 12 predicted proteins | sample PPLLak2March2015_FD_87021 | JGI IMG/M metagenome (GOLD analysis project Ga0105092, IMG submission 87021) | Freshwater sediment microbial communities from Prairie Pothole Lake near Jamestown, North Dakota, USA - PPLs Lake P7 Core (1) Depth... | ecosystem: Environmental > Aquatic > Freshwater >... | reverse complement strand
ACTAAGGGTGATGATGTTCCTATTGACATATTTACCCGAGAGATTAAATTTGATTCCCGTAGCTACGATTGCTCCTAGATTGATTACTGGAGACTTACCCACAGAACCCGACAAAGTTGCCCTTAGATAACAGTTAGTATATTTAGAAGCAAGTATAGTTGTTTCCTCATTGACCTTCAAGGGAATCCAACCAGATGTCCCATTCTGAGATACTTCCCACAAAATAGAAGTTTCTGCGGGAATAATCTGATTTACCGCCAGGACCAATTGTCCGGCCTCAATTGAGGATAACTGATCAAAATTGAGTGTAGCATTGGGAGCACTGAAATTAGCAGAATAGATTTTAAATTTAGCATCCATATCCTGATGGGGAGTCCAAGCCCGATTATCACTGGAACTAAATAGGGTACCACCGATAAAGGGTTGTGCCGGAACAGCACTACCACTTGCTACATCTAGTTCTCCCATCTTAGCAACCCAAATTTCGTAATCAACACCTTCTGTCATAATAACCCAACAATATTGAGTATCCCGGTCACACATTACCGGGTCGTCAAATACGAACTTAGTCTCTGTTAATCCGTTTGCAGATACATTTATATCTGCAGATTGTAAAGTTCTAGATGCATAGGCAATTGGTCCGGGATAACCATTAACCACGTCTCTAATTTGAACGGTGATTGGTTCCGTATCTTTTGCCCCGAAGAATAGACCAATTGCCGTAATCAATGTATCTTCGGGGAAAGAGAAAGTTTGCGCTAAGGGATCATGGTCATCTTCATTCTGCTGAGATTGCCAAAAGAATGTTTGTTCAACAATCCTATACCGACCGATTGCGGTATAAGTGGTTCTTGCAATATTCTGGATTGCCACTCCTTACACCTCATTCCATGCGACAATTTCTCTTGTACCAGTCCTTTTATTTGCGGGGATTGTAAATGTAGCAGTAAATTCCCCATTGGCATTAGATCGAACAGTTCCGGGGTCGGTACCAGCAACAGTACTACCAGTAGGTGTAAGTGAAACTAGGGTTCCGTCGAAGGTGCATTGAATATTATCTGCGTTGGCCGAAAATCGTCTTCCGGTAATAGTAAGGGTTCTTAATCGAATAAAAATAATTAGTTCATCGAGTAGGATTCGAGTTAAAATACTACTAGGATGAAGTTCGGACCAACGTCCATTCCAGTGATTCCACCAGTTAAACACATTAGAAATTATAGTTTCCGTAATTACCCAGTTATCCTGATTTGGGGTCACTCGAATAAGGGCTGTGTTAGTATATACCTGATACGGATTAACTCGCATTTTTCGGGTAGCTTTATCCTGTTGAGATTTGACAATCTCGGTAAATGGTTTGGTTGCATACTGATTAAATCTATATGCCGTTCCCGTCCCATTAGAGACAGGGTCAATGGATGTAGCCGTAAACTTAGCCATCATTTTATTTTGGTCAGGATCAATCGAACAGCCAAATCCTGCATATGCGGTATCCATTTTATCCATGTTCAGGAATCCGTCTGTAAATATCCCAAGTTTTGTCGTGGCTGGTTCCATAACTGTAGCGGCATTATCAAGATCTTCGAGAGCTTGATTATACTCGAGATCGTCCATACGTTCTCTTAGTCTACGAATCTCTGCCATAGTAAGACGTTTGGGATCATAGTTTGTGACAATTACCGTACTTGAATTAGGTGGAATATACATGTCTCCGAGAATGAGAACTCCTACAGGAAATGGAGGCATAGGAGCAATCACACTCGGAGTACCCTGTAGAATTTTAATTTCCCCGTCTTTAGTAAGGTAAAAAATATCTCTTCGTTCTAGATAAAATTCATAAGTCGTTTGGAAATTTGAACCGTTTATCGGACGGTCCCCAGCCAGGAAATGAACTTTGTCTGTACCATTATCGTCATAAAGTTCATAATCAGTATCGAGAATCATTACCTTGGTATAAACCAGTGTAATTTGATAAGAAGCACCACTTCCCGGCTCCGAACCTCCGGGGGACCAATCTACGTTGTTCCCATTTAGTACATAATCTGCCGGAGAAACATAACCAGTAATAGATGTGATAGAACTAACTGGTGTATATTGAGCAGGAATGGCATCCATTGTATTAGGAGTACTCCCCCGAGTCATTTGAAACGTAGCAGAAACCTGTGCAGTTAATTGATTAATCTGTTTGACCGGTTGACTATTGAGCGTATACAGATCTACCCCAGTAGTATATGTCTTAGTTTCATTTGTTACAGTCTGAACGGTTTTAGCTTTTGGGAAATCAGTCTTGATCGGGGAGGGTCTACGGATTTCCCATCCTAATACATATCCGGTCCCAGCTTCATTAATCAAAGTAAGATTATCCGTATCTTTTTCGATTACTGATCCGGTAAGACCACTTACGGTATAACTACCGCTTTCATCATTAGTCCTTCGAGCCAACCAACCGGCTATCGAATCTGACTCAAATGTTGATTTTTCAATCTTTAGTTGTCCATCGATAAATATATAAATTGGATAAGCCGTAACATCATCAAGTACCCAAGTGGGGTCAACCTTAAGTCGATCTGCACCGGGTAATCCGAAATTTTCACCCCCTGCAGGATCAAGGAGATCAGGATCCGTACTAGATTGAATAATAGTTTCCTCTAATTTAACTCCGAGAACTTCAGTACCAGTACCAGTTATATTGATAACAGTATCAGGTAAACTGTGGATAACTCCCGCTACAAATATATCTGTAGCAGGAATAGTTATCTCAGTACCTTTGATTACTAAGGCGCCCCCACGTACAATACTACCGTCATTGAAGAGTGTTTGTCCGAGTCGCTGAATCTTATACAGCACTAATGTCAGAAATTCATTAAGCTCTTGTTGCTGAAGATCAACCCCACAATTAAATAGTATTTGATGATACATTTTCACGGGGTCAAATTGGTCCCAATATTCACGTCCCGTAGTAGGGTTTATCCGCTGGGTCATCTATTTCACCACCTTAGAATTCATAGATGATATTGATTCTTTGTCGAGTATTCGCCGAACGTGGGTAGGGAAGAGTATTCTGTACCAATTCTGGACATCCTGCATTTTGAACTTCAGCAGGGAGTGCATAAGTTCTTTCCGACGGAACCCCCCCAGCAAGAACGAGGGAACTAAAAACGATCAATTGTCTAAAGGTTGTATACGGAAGTGTATTATCAAGAAGAGCGGTAAGATAAACATATTTTGCTCCTTGGGTATAGGCTTGAACTTGTTGGACCTCTGACCATTTAGTGACATTCCCTGCTTCATCGATAACCTCGATTGCTCCGCCGGCATCTGGAATAACCAACTTCTTAGTTTCTACTTTCTTAAATCCGATAGGTTCTGTAAGAGCGGTAACTTGCTCCCACCAAATATTGTTTTCAGGATGATTGATGGGGTCGTACACGGGCGGTTCATCCGGATCTCCCCAAGCTGTAGACTTACCAATACCTATCCAGATCATAGTATTATTAACAAATTCAATTGCCCTTCTAATTCTACTATATAAAGTGCATACCATGGACATTAGTAATCAACTCCTCGTACTTCAACTTTTATTCTCCACCCCATTTGGAGATAAGGTACTTCAATATTGTCTTCCCATGGATATGAAGTAAAGGCTTCCATACACGGGGACCAACCCAAGTATCGAGTAGCGATTGCCTGAACATCAAATAGCCATGCAATATTGAGTTCGATAAATCTATCCTCCGAAACCAATTGTACTAGAGAACCAAATTCATAACTCAAATCAAACGGAAATTGTCTCAAATCCTCATCTGATCGAACACCGTCTACAATATGTGTTATATAGAGAGTTTTTCCCGCTGAAAGGAGTTTAAGCAAGGTTCTCTCAATGAAGTCTGGTTTGACGTGTGTCAAAACATCTATCACATGATAATCCCAATATTCATAATTGATAATTTTGTCAGTACCTGAGAGTTTTGATTTACCAACTACAAAAAGATTTTTCCAGGGTTCATAAACAATTGCCTGACCCTGACTCTGACTTCTTAAAGCTGAAATAATCGAAGAAAGAGTATTCCTTTGCCGTAACATTTCACTCTGAATACGAAATCTATATGATTCATCCGTTTCGCCTGTATGGCGTGGAATTCTATAATCTACTCCGTGGAAATCAAGGTAAAAATCTTCTGCGGTAGCAACAGTCAATCCATTCTTAGCCTTTTTAATTTCCGTATCAAGACGATCAAATATTTTCTGACATGCAATCATAATTGTAGTGAATATCGGTGCTCCATCATCATCGACCCAAGATGATGGAATTTTCTCAAGCAGTGACAAAGTTTATCACCCCCGCGCGCAAGATCTTTGACGCCTGTCCGAGAACATCCGCGACAGGAGTGGTGAGAACTACATTTTTAACTCCGTTGACTCCCATGACTACTGCAATCAATTCAGCTCGATACAACGAAGCACCCATTTCCTTGGTAATAAGAAATGCTTGAATTGCATTAGATACATTAAGGAAAACCTCAGCTTCGAGATAACTGTCTTCTAATGTTAAAGTTCCTCCAATATCAACAGTTTGAGTTTGGGCAGCTAATACTTCGACTTGTTCTCCAGCAGCTCGCCAGTTTACATCAATGTCTGTCTGGATTTCAGCAAGAAGTTCAGGAGAGGGCGTACCACCTCCAGTATCAATAAATAACTTAGTATATCCAGAATGTACTTTCTGGATAGCTGCATTACTTACATTAACATGCCTAAGCGCCCCAGTTACTAAGGCAGGAGCAGTTGCTCTAGCCATGTTTGAAAGTTCAAGGTAAAATCTGTTTCTTAATTGGTCATCTGTTTCTCCATCAAATCCGTTTGAAAAAACTGGGTGTGTAATATTGATTGTTTCCGTAGCTGTGGGAATAATGGTATCGATAGTATTGGAAAGAACATTTCCACTTGCCCCAGTTAATTTAGCAACGACGTTTACTGTAATCTCTGTTTGTCCGGTGGTAAATAGTGCATCAGTAGGATTATAAAATTCAGTATTGTCGGATGAACATCTAAACGTAGTATTTTTGGAGATTAACCTCGGTCCAGTACTTGTTAATCTTGTAAGTGTTAATGTTCCTGAAGCAGCCAAAGCAGGTTTACGGAAAATATTATAGTCTTTTAATCGATCATCCAAATCCTCATCCGTTGCTGTATGTATAAAAAAGATTTTTAGAATCCGAGAAAGTTGATAGACTAATTCCATCCCGATGGAAGAGGAGCCCCCGAGATGAGCATCCAAAACAGACCCCTCATGGTAATCAGTAAGTTTGGAATCTCTACTCTCGACTTCAGTTTTAGCAATCTGATATAACTGCTCAAAATTCGGTAAAGTAACTCCTGCCATCTATTTCACCACCTCAAATTGGTACTCCACAGAAACCCCGGTGACTTTAACAGAAATTTCTATCATACAGACATCCATCGTCCAATCTGCCCGAGCGAAATTTACCTTAGAAATCCGTTTCTCTCTTACCACATTCATAGTTATTGCATTGGCTAATTTTTGCCGATTCGAGGGAGTGGCAGGAAGATTCATATATCGATAAACTCCAACCCCATAATCAGGTCGATGTTGTAACTCTCCGGGATTAGTTATAAACCGTCGATATAGAGCCTCTTTCAAATTTGCAAGACCGTCAATAGTACAAACGTCTCCCCTTGCGGAATATCGATAATCCCCAATTAGGAGGACGTCAGTCCCATAGTCGACTAACATATTGATTCCTCCTCAGCCACTGAATACCTTAGATGAACCACTAGTAATTGTTCCACTATGGGAACCGTGTAATGGACAGGAAACTTGGACTGAATCACCCAACCGAGCTACCGCTGCTGTTCCCCCACAGAAGTTTATCTTTTCTGCATCTAGATTTACAATTTCCGAGACCGTAGCATTTACTGTACCTTCTACATTCAAAGTAATATCACCCTTAACGTGAATCTCAACATCACCCTCTGTAATGTCGATCTCTACGTTATGCCCAGCCTTAGTTATCATGAGAAATTTATCTTGGGCAACTTTCTCTGGAATTTTGTCAATAGCATTATTGAATCGAAGAATACAAACTCCTCGATTCAAATCACCGTTAGGAAATACACATAAAACCTCATCCTCAATTTCAGGAAGAATGTATAAACCGAAGCCGTTCCCTGCATAAATCCAATTCATCCTTACTAGAGGTTTCTCCCCTGTTGGATGAAGGGTGACTTTCAAAAGGATTTCGTCTTTTTCAATAATTATCTCATCAACAATTGCGACGGAACAATGAATTTCATCATTCCCAAACATCTTCTTAAATGCACCAAGAGAAAATTCCGCAAGGGGCATTTTAGCTCACCCCCAGATAATTAACGAGACTTACACTAAGTTTATATCCCTCTTCATTAGTCCATTCATGCTGAATCTTTTGTGCATAAAATATTCTATCTAACTTAACAACATTTTGAGATATTTCGGAAGCAACCTGAGAATTAAAACCTTTATTAACTAGAAAATCCATAATCTGTGAGTAAGGCATACTATTAATTATCTTTTTAAATCTGTCCCCAATGGTAACAGAAATAGGGTCCCCATTTCTAAGTCGAATTACACTTTCTTTACTCTCAAAGGAATATAGATCGGAAGTTTCAAATTCTCCTTCAATTTGTTTACGATGTAATTGATTCCATATACCTTCGGCAATTTCTTTTAAAATAGCAATATCCTGTACATTACTAATTATGAAAGTTGTAAATTCATAGGTTTTTACATCCTGACTTTCATCCGCTGCTTGTTGAGGACGAGAAGAAGCAGCCTTCTTGACTTCAATATTTACGGTCTGACTATTTACTCGCATATTCTTAGAAGGGACTACCATTTCATCCTTCTCGACGGGAGGGTCTGGATAAGTCGCCCGAAGAGTTGTTTTTGTAATCGGGTCATAAGATCGTACCTCTACATTTAAGCCCGTCTGCTTAGCAAATGACTTACGAAACTTCAATGTATTCAGGTTAATTCCGTAAACGAAGTTAGTAGACTTAGTGCTAGGATACATATTTCGGGGCTTATTGATTATTAACTGCTCTAATTTAATATAGCAAATAAATCCGGCCTGGATACAAATATCATAAATTAGATCCCAATAACTATCTTCGTTACGGGGTGTATGCTCCTCGTAGGATCTAAGTTTAATTTGAGATAAGGTGGGGAGGGCTTCCGCACTCTCGTTAACTACTTCAATTTTAGCGAAGGAAGGATCATGGTTAAGAATCCATCGGAAAGCTTCATCTAATTTCATATCCAATGGAACATTTCCATGAAACCATTTAGTGTCAAGTAAAATTCCAGTGAAATCTCTCCCACGGAGCTGTAAAACTTGATCCTCTTCTTCAAATTGAATCTCAAAATCGTCAACGAATCCAGTTAATAAACAATCATCCGGTTCATTGGTAATTAGCTCTCCATATTTATCTGTTGTCCCCATCCAGATTCCCACACCACAGGATCTAATTGTTCGGGGATCAACTGGAAAAGCATTATAGTCTAACCTTATTTCAAATTCATCTGCTTGTTGATAAGAATTTAGTTCAACCTTTGCGAACCGAGGAAGAATCTCTAATAGATAATACTTTTCGGAATTCTCTTCGAAATTCATTCGGAGCGAGATTCTACAGCTTGGATAATAAATCATTTCGGGATCACCAACTTCTGACCCATGTTAATTACAGAATCTTTAAGACCATTAAGATTGGCAATCTCCATCCACCTACGGGCGTCACCTAAGAATTTTTGAGCAAGTTGAGCCAAAGTCTCACCATGGGAAACTATATGCAAAATCTGTTGAGGTGTTACTAAGGAATTAAGATTTAGTATTGATCGAAAATCTTGTTTCAAACAATTTAACTGATTATATATTTCAGCAAAATAAGAGAGTTCTTTCAGATTCTCCGTAACAAGATTATATACATCTCGGAGCACTGATTTGATTTTATTCAATCCCTTAGCAGCCTGAGCTGCCATCGAAGCTAACGTGGAAACTGTCATTTTCTTTGCTTCTTCTTCAATCTGTTCGACACAGTCCTTAATTTGATCAAGTTGATCTTCAATTACGGAGGGAAGTTGAAATTCGGTCCTTATACTTTCTAACGCTTCGATCTGTTTCTTCATCTTTTCAATATCAATCTCATAAATAGGTAACATCATCATGTTAACCTGTTCATGAGCCAGTCTGAAAATATTGAATCTAATTTTATATCCTATATCATGTACAGTTTTTATACTGGGTGTAACTTCTTCCACCATTCCAATAAATATCTGATTAAAATACTCAAGGGTTACTTCTTCTGCAGTCTCACGCATAGTTTGTAAATCTTCGATCATAGTTAGAGCATATCCAGCTTTATGATGGAATTTATCTTTGAACTCCCCCGAAAATTCAATCGTACCATGTTTAGTATTTAAAACTTGAACAATAGGATCCGGATTACCCGGGTAGTGAGATTTCTTTAATACCGTCGTCGAAGTATATGAAAGAGGGGGTTCCGGAAGATCATGATTATCTAGTTCAATCTCCATTGAACTGTTTCGTAAGATAAGTGGAAACATCTATTTCACCTCTTTCACCGGGGAGTACCTTGGTAAGGCATTGCCCTACGCGGTTGGACGGGTTTACTTGCAATTCTATTTAACAGTTCAACGGTAGCAAAAGCTACCCGATCAGGTTCATAATTTTCCTTGAATTCCTGATGAATATGAACACCGCCATTGATATTGGTAACATTGAAAGGTACATCGGGTTCACCAAAAGCATTTAACTTAGGTTCGCCCCAAGCTTTAAGTCCCTTAGTAAATTCCCCAAAATAATCTCGAGAATCTTTTTTAAACTGATATCCCGTAAAACCTTTTTCATAGGCATCCCATAGATTTTTGAGATATTTCTTAGGATTGATTATAGCATTAAGCAGATTCTTTAACCCTTCCATTGAAAATGTATATTTAAGAAGACTCCATAATCCAGCGAAATGCTTAACGGTCGTTTGGATAACAAATGTAAGTGTATCTAACCAGTATGCAAGTGCATGAACAAGGAGTCCCCCAATTAGATTGACAAGTTTACCACCCCAGGTCCAGATAAACTTAATCGCGGGACTCAGAGAGTCAACTATCTGAATTACGGTTGCGATAAATTTATTGATGGAGCTCTTGAAATGATCTGCACACTTCAGGGTATTATTTAAGAATCCCATTATCAAAGCAGAGATTAGTGCTACAACAGCTAAAATAATGAGGAGAACCTTCGCGAATACAGCCAGTGCAGGACCAGCTTTCGAAAGAGCAGCTGTTAGTCCACCCTGACGGAAGAGATTCAAGAATTTACCGAGCGTAGGATACATAGCCATAAATGCAAGATTAGGATATCCAGCTTTTGATAATTGACTTGCTTCTCCCGCACGTTTGGTCCAATCAGAAGTTTTCTGATACATCCCTCTAAAATTAGAAACCCCGTATAGCATTTGAGTAACTCTATATGCACCAAATAATAACAACATTTTCTTAATTTCGTCACGATGGTCGATTAGATATTTTATAGTGTTTTTAATAATGATAAAAGCCTTAGCTAATTTATTTCCGACAGCATCTGCGAATTTAAAAATCGCATCTCGATTTGCTGTAATCCATTTTAATACATCCTTGAGCATATCTTTCCATGTTTCAAATAAAGGTTTTCCCGCACGCCCCAATGCAATTTGGCCTACGTCAATAATAGTTGTCCACAGACCTCTCCCAGACATTTCAAATTGATCTGCAGCAACTTTATATCTTTCCATTGCTTTCACGAGAAGATCGAATCGAGCAGTGGGAGCTAAGGCATTGAAGGCTTTAGCCCCTCCCCCGGGACTTCCAAGTAACCGATATAGTTTAACGTCAATACCTGCTACACCAGTTAAAGAACTCATCATATCTCTAGAAGCTTGTGGGAAGTCAACTCCGAGGACAGTGGCAGCATTAACAACCAAGCCCGTAAAATATCGAAGATCTTCGGGACCTTTCCCCATTCTCAACATAGGATCAGCAATTTGTTTAGCAATGTCTATGAAATCTCTAGTAGTACCAACAGACTTAGCAGCATCTAACTGGAAGTTTTTAATTAGTCGATTTGTTTCTGCAAAAGCAGCATTATATTTTTCTATACCTATCAATAATTGTCCAGTATCCAAACTTCTATAGCGTCTTGCAGCATTGAAAATAGCACCCATTCCAATGTTTGCCTGTTCAATTTCGGCATTGTAATCATATAGTCCTTTTTTGAGCTGGGTCAGCAATAGAAAAGCACCAATAGTACCTCCTGTTGCTAAGAGGGTACCCATTGCTGACCTCGTCCTATAAATTTGACCGTTCAAGCCCGAATATGCAGCAGCCATCCGACCAACCGCACGAGTAGCACGGTCGTCTACAACGAATCTATTTATAATATTGTAGACGGTCTGCATTATTCAGCCCCCTGAACTGTCTTCCACTTTATTTTCTTTTTCAATCCAGAAAGATAGACCCTTTAGAGTTCTCTTTCTTTCCATAATTGTCATTTTTCTGATTACAGGTAAGGATTGATTTCCATACCTCATGATATAAGTTATTTCCCTCCAGAATTCGGTTTCATAGTCTTGAAAAAATCTTCATCCTCTGTATCCGAGGGAACATGTAATTTATTGTACAGAGCTTCTACTTGCCGAGTTTCTTTTACCGAGAAATAATTATCCCAAACCTGGAGTTCCTGATAGGAAACAGGTTTATCGTCAACTTCTACGATCATCATTTTAAGAAATTCCTGAACAAGAAGTCGCTGGGAAGAAGGAGCTTGTAGATCTACCTTACTCCCCAGCGCTTTCAAGGCAACATCCTCATCATTAGTGGTAATTTCTCGAACTTTAACCCTTCTACCCGAAAACAGAGTCGCTTCATACAACACAGTAATTGCCCCCTTTAGTTTTAGAAGATTTTACGCCGCTCATCCGCCTGGAATTCGATCTTTTTCTTGACTTTCTCGTCCCTACCAGAAGCAGTCTTGGAATAGCGCATCTGAATCCCATAATATACCCAGGCTGCTTTTGTACCATCCCGGTAGTTTTCTTGATCATGAATAACAATCTCTTCATAATCAATACGTGACAGATTCTCAGTGATCAATGCATCGATAAGATCATCAATGGCAGCATTGACGACCTCAACTTCAAAGTCTCCAGACCAACCCTTATGATTAACATCTCCGATGGACGGAACATTCCCCAAGTAACTACTTCGAGTGAAGTCCGCATCCTGTTTAACATTAAAGTTCGATACTTCAACGACGTTGACCAGAGTCCCATTCCGGAATAAACGAATCTGTGTATCTTTACCTTGAATAGCTTTACTGGAGGCCATTATGCAGCACTCCCTTCTTCAGTAATAACAACAGTCTCTCCAACTTGTGCATGGAGGACGATGTAACGCATTGAACTGTATAGTCTAACATAAATCAAAATATGAAATTCTCCATTAGCCATGGTCGAAGGAGTATTCATACTTTCCCCATCTACCAAAAATCCCTGAATGCGTTTCTTATTTCTTAGACTCTCCAAATACTTAGTTACCGCACCGAGACAATCCGTAGTAACATCTTCAGTCATCGGCATATTCTGGTAGGGTTTAAGCCCCGTACCAACATCATTTGTAATTAGATCACACATTCTCCTACGGAATACCATACAGGTTGCTGAATCAAGACTAAGTGTAACCCCTGATTTGATTTTGTAGCCTAGATCCTTATCGAACTCAAAAGCCATGATTCCTCGGTTCTTAAGCTCGATATAATCCAGACGAGTAAGATTCGTGAATTCAAGTCCCTTGATTCCAGCAAGGTATTGGGCAGCAGCCACACATGCGGGATCCCATTCCTCAGGAATCAAACTAAGGACAGAAGCGGCCCAAGCAGCCGGATTACTTAGTTCGGTAGTATCATTCTGATAGTTGTATTGGTAAACCCAGGGCCAAGCAAGAACACCTCGGTCGAGAGCATTTCGATAGGTATCTGCAGCCGTAAGAGCAGCAGCTTTTGCTGTTCCAACTGCCTCGTGAAGAACTGGAATCCGATCCCCCATCGCATTACAATGCGCTATGAGAGCGGTGTTTACAGTGGATGTTGAACGATCTGTAAATACAATGGTGATTCCCTCATAAGCTTCCAATTTAGCAAGAGCTGCAGTATAATTGGCGTCGGAGGGGGTCCCGTCTTCTCCCTGAGTAAGAGTAACTTCCTGACCTGCACCTGATACATTGGGAATAGCCGTTGCTCCCTCGGCTTTAGTTAAATTGATAAAATCTCCTGTAATCGGAAATGAATCAAGGTTAATCCCCAACCAGGTTTGAGTCCTGGTTCCGAGGGTAACCGTAAGATTGAATTTGGTATTGTCTCCTACAACAGCCGTTGCCTTCATCTTAACTTGATTCCCATAAGCACCCTCATAGGGAACCTCACCTTTAACCGAATTAGCAGGTGTAGGAGTAGCAGCATCCACTAAATAACCAAAAGCGGCTTTAGCAGTATCTGTCTCAATTCTTTGAACCACAAGGTTAGAGAACCGTTTACTAAGGAGTGATTTGAAACCCGAAAAGTTCCCCGACCCAAAGGTGTTGAGAAGATGAGCTGCACCACCAATGGCTGTCGGTTCATAGGGACCCATTTCGAATTGCCCCACAATTGCTACCACCGCGGAACCCCGGGTAGTAATTCTTCCAGGTGGACGGATTTCATCGATGTAAACGCCATCTAATGCCGTCCACTCAGAAGGGTTGTTAGTACGAAGAGGTTTAGCCATTCAGTAGACCCTCCTTTTAGAATATTTGTTTTTCTTCTGTTTCAGATGGATTGGGATTGGCAAAATTGAGATTGACGCCAATCTTGTTATGCAGGAATAGTTTTAGTAGTGCATATTCGTCCTTAGTTGCGACAAATGAAGTCGAACACATCATTGGTATTATTGCACGATATTGACTTTGGAGAACTTCACTACCTGTTTGTCTCATTTGTATTTCACCGTTAACTTGGTAATTAGCATGGATATTGTAGTAGTTTACAAGATTTATATTGATATCTGAGGAATGTCCGGGATTGGAGGTAAAAGCATTCATTGCAATTTCTGTGAAATAAGCCCGTTGTTCCTCAGTAACACACCATATATCAAGTTGTAATGGAATTTCGATATCTGCAATAATATATCGAGTAACTAAGGTAGCTACAGTACCCGACTTAGGTTGGTACTCAAGTAATTCTGGATATCTTAAATGGAATCGGATTGTCGGAGCAAGAATACTTAAAGTTGGTTCTACTAAGGGTTCATTAGGTCTCGGCCATCTTTCTAATACCTTTAATTCTTGAGGAAGCTGTGTTCGGAAGTAATTAGCTAATTCGTAGATAACATTCATTACTAATTTCATATAGGTACCAGTAATCAAATCTGGCATTTCTGCAATGATTCTAGTGGAAAGGAGTTTATTCCGACCAGATATACCAGCATTAGTACGAATAGCATAATCTCTTCTATTAATCCATACATCTAATTCAATTTGACCTAGTCGACTACCGTCGAGACCAGCATTTAATCTAATTGTTGGAAGACGGCTAGTTGTAATCCCTACCCCCAATCTAGCACTCTTAAGTGCAGTACGTGAAACCCCCACAATTAGATTTATCTGACCAAAGAAAACATTCACACCAGCTATTGATACCTCTAAATATATCTGACCAAATCGTTCTTGATTATCAAGACCAACTTGTAACCTAACTTGAGGAAGTCGACTATTCGATAATCCTATATTTAATTTTATAGCGGGTTCTCTCTGCCCAAGCCTACCAGCATATAAACATATTTGACCTAATTTACTTGTAGACAGACCAACTATTATTCGAGTATTCGGAAGTAGTGCTCTATCTAGTCCTGTATTAAGCTTTATT
>Ga0105092_10001166_pt1 | contig 14001 bp, 7 predicted proteins | sample PPLLak2March2015_FD_87021 | JGI IMG/M metagenome (GOLD analysis project Ga0105092, IMG submission 87021) | Freshwater sediment microbial communities from Prairie Pothole Lake near Jamestown, North Dakota, USA - PPLs Lake P7 Core (1) Depth... | ecosystem: Environmental > Aquatic > Freshwater >... | reverse complement strand
TTGCATGCTGCAATTCACGTACATTTCCAGGCCATGAATGTGATATGAGCTTTTGCATCGCCTGTGAATTCAGCCGGCATATTTTTTTTGCATACTTGTAGCTGTACTTTTTCAAAAAGTATTCGATGAGTTCAGGAATGTCTTCCTTTCTTTCGCGGAGCGGCGGAAGTTCGATCTGAATCGTATTGATCCGGTAAAGAAGATCCTGTCGGAACATACCCTCTTCCACCATGGAGAACAGATTCTTGTTGGTGGCACAGATCAGCCTAATGTTAATGGGGATTCTTTTCACAGAGCCGATCGGGGTAAACTCGCGGTTTTGTAATACCGACAATATTTTGGCCTGCATGGGCAAAGAAAGATTGCCGATCTCATCAAGAAAAACAGTCCCCCCGTCAGCCACCTCCAAATGTCCTGTCTTATTCTCAAAAGCATCCGTAAATGAACCTTTCCTGTGCCCAAACAATTCACTTTCGAAAAGGGTTTCCGGCAGGGATGCCAGATCAACTGTTACGAAAATTTCTGAATTCCTGGCTGAATTCAGATGTATCTGTCGGGCTGCAATCTCTTTTCCTGTACCGTTCTCACCGAGTATCAGAATGTTTGCGTCAGTTGCGGCAACCTTGTCAATTGTCTGGAAAACCTGCCGTATGGCGGGGGATCTGCCCCGGCAGACCTCGGTATCCCGGATGATCCTTTCCTCCAGGTGTTTAGTCTTGTTTTTCAGGGATCTGATTTCCAAACGGGATTCCCTTATTTTCAGCGCGTTGAAAAAGGAGGACAGGATCCGTTCCTCATCCCACGATTTCTGGATAAAATCAGTGGCTCCCTCCCTGATGGCCTTTACTGCCAGTTCAATATCTCCAAACCCGGTTATTAATACCACTGTGGCCGAAGGATCAAATTCCAGGATCCGCTTCATCCAGTATAGTCCTTCATTACCACTGTTCACTCCTGCTGCAAAATTCATGTCGAGCAGGATAAGATCAAAGGTGCTCTGCTGAAGTATACCGGGAATCAGGTTTGGATTGCGCAGTGTTATGATCTCTCCGGCATGGGGGGACAGGAATAGTTTCAGGCCTTCCAGCAATTCTTTGTTATCATCGACAATCAGAATACGGGGTTTTTGTTTCATGATCCGTAATGAATCCGCTCAAATCAAATATCTGCAAATTTGACGAGAAATCCGACAACAGTGTTTAATTTTCCGACAACCTGAACCAGGGAATGTGTCATAAATACCATATAAATAGCAAGATACGTTATTGGCATGAATAATGGAAATTGGTTTGAAAATCAATCTCACCATGTTTATTAATTATTTCCGCACTGCTTTCCGAAATATCTTGCGGCATAAGGCATATTCCATAATTATTGTGTTGGGTTTGACAATTGGAGTAGCCACTTTCGGACTGATTCTCCAGTATGTCAACCATGAACTTTCCTGTGACCGGTTCAATGAGCATTTCAGATCAACCTACCGCCTGGAGCATGGTGAATGGGCACTTAACGGAACTGCATACGGACCTGAAATTGCCGCCCAATTCCCGGAAATAATATCATCGAGCCGTGTATCCGTGTGGGAAGGAGCAGCGGTAACCATAAAAAAAGGCAACGATCTCCTGAAACTGGAAAACATGATCTATGCGGACTCCGGTTTCTTTAAAGTATTTTCAATGCGGTTTATTAAAGGGAACCCTGAGCATTCATTGGACTTGCCCAATTCGATCGTTCTCACGGAAAGCACGGCAAAGAAAATTTTTGGGAATGAAGATCCGATGAATAAGTCCTTTATGGTGAATAACAAAGTGACATTGACGGTAACCGGGATTATCCGGGACGTTAACAGGTTTCATTTAAAGGTAAATGCAATATCTTCATTTGTAACGCTCATGGAATACTATGACAGACCTGGTTTCCTTACCCAGCATGACATGTGGAATTACTACACATATTTTACACTGAAAGAAAACGCCGATCCTGATTTCCTTGCAAATAAGATCAACGGTTTTTATAAAGGCCGGCACATTTGGCAGGAAATGGAGCCGGATTTTTTATTGCGGCCTCTGGGGGATTTATATTTTACCCATGTCAAGATTGATATGCCACAGACAAGAGCCAACCGCCGCATGCTCCTGTATTATTTGTTAATCGGTATTATTGTCCTGGCAATTGCCTGCGTGAATTTCATCAATCTTACCATTGCCAGGGCAACGACTCGTTCGCGTGAGATTGGCGTCCGCAAAGTAATGGGAGCCAAGAGAAACAACCTGTTGACCCAATTCCTCGGAGAATCAATTATTTACGCCTTTATCGCCACTGAGTTTTCACTTGTCCTTATGGATATTTTGCAGCCGGGTTTTAATAGCCTTGTACAAAGAAATTTGAGCTTGTTTTTATTGGATTGGCCATGGATCGTATTCCTGGTACTTGTTCTGCCAATATTGATTGGTTTAATTGCGGGGATCTACCCGGCCTTTTATCTTACGCGGTTTAAGCCGGTAATAACCCTGAAAAATGAGAAAACGCGGGGCAGGGGGTCTCTCTTTTTCAGAAGGATCCTTATTGTTGGTCAGTTCACCATTTCGATCGTCCTGATCATTGCAACCCTTACCGTACACAAACAGCTCGGATTCCTGCAAAACACAGACCTGGGTTTTACAAGGGAAAATATCATCAATATTAACCTCAATGCTTCCCTTCAGAAGCACCTGGAATTGTTCAGGTCAGAATTACTTCGTGACGCTAATATCAAAGCGGTTTCCTGGTCAACCCAGTCTATGGAAAGCATAACCCAGCAGAATTCCATCCTTATCGGGGAGGAAAGAAAGCAGTATACTTTCCTGGGAATGGATTCTGAGTTTCTGCCCCTTATGGATGTGAAAATCAAGGAAGGAAGAGTTTTCCAGCCGAACAGTCCTGCTGATTCCGGCAAAGTCATACTGAATGAGGAAGCCGTAAATTACTTTGGCCTGAAGGAACCTGTAACCGGACAATTTCTGGGAACAGGTCCTGACCGGTATGAAATTATTGGGGTAGTAAGGAATTTTCACTATAATTCGCTTCGCAGTCCAATCGGGCCATTGGTAATGGCACTGCAGGGGGATTGGCTTTTTGCAGCGAACATAAAGGTTAATGCAATGAATTTTGCCGGATCAATCCAAAATATGAAGAAAATTTGGAATTCTCTTTGCCCGGAATATCTTTTTGAATACAGGTTCCTTGATAAAAGCTATGAAAAGCTATATAGCAGTGAATTGAATTTTGGCAAGCTTTGCCTTTATCTTGCCCTGCTGGCCATCTTTATTGCATCCATCGGATTGCTCGGACTTTCCTCCTTCCTTGCGGAGCAGAGGATCAAGGAAATAGGTGTCCGCAAAGCTATGGGTGATTCAACCCGGGGAATTATCCGTCTGTTTTCCGCGGAATTTTTAAAATGGGTTTTACTATCAGGCATTATAGCAATTCCTGTGGCATTGTATATTATGAATACCTGGCTTAATGGATTTGCTTACAGGGTAAAAGTTGACGGCTATATTCTGGCCGGATCCTGCTTAATTGCCATGCTTATTGCATTATGCACAGTTATGGGACAAACCTATAAAATTGCCTCCCGTAATCCCGTTGAAGCTTTGCGGTATGAATAGTATTATTCTGAACCCTTAGCATCGTCCCAAATTTTACATTTCGTATCCGATCATTTCATGCATGCCTTTTTCACGTATATTTGCGCGAAAATTTCAAGAAAGGAATGCCATTACTTCCCGATTTTTCTGACAGGCGGACGCTTGAGAAATATTCATCCTCTGTTTCCCTGTCAGACATGGAGATATATATTTTCCCGGAATTGCTCTATCCGTTAGTGATTGCCAATATTATGAGCCCGATCATCTGGTCGTGGCGCGAAGATCCATGGTTCAATGATATTTTGAAAAAATCTTTTGTATACAAAATAAACCGGATCAAGCAATTCATCATGGATCATTACGTGTTCAACCTCGACCTGGAAACATGGGGACTTACCACCAAGGATAAGGAGAAGGCACGTTTCGGAAGTTTTTTAGATATGGATATTTTAAAGCAATCCAATGCGTTGTTTGGATACGAAGGCGACAAGTATTATTTTGACATCGATATCCGGCGTCATTTTGGCCTGGATGCATACACTTCGGATGTGATCCCGTACTGGAAAACCGAGACTATTGAAGCCATGACCGGGTTTCAGTATAAGGACGCCTGTATGGGCGGAGCCGGTGAATGTGTTTCATTTACAACTTTATATGCTGCGGCCTTGTTCGTGATCGGCCGTATTCCGCTGGAAAATATTTTTTTGATCGGTACACCACTGCATTCCCAGAATTTTATCAATCTGGGTGATGGGGTTCTGACCAACAACCGGCGGATCGTCACCAAACGAATGTGGTTCAATGGTACTTCAATGTCTGCCAAAGCAAGGAGGGCACTTGAAAATGAAAAAATTACCATTGTTTCCCATATCTCCGGATATATACACCACCTGTTCGAAACGGCTACCATCAACAGAAATGATTATCTCCAGTTCAGCCAGAAACTGAAAGGGTTTCTCACAATCGAACTCACACCGGCCGTTTTCATAAATTTCCTGCGGTATCATATGAGTTTTAAAAAGTGCTTTCAATACAGGCATTTTTTAAATGGTCATAACTACTATATCCCCCTGGAAACCTTATTTGAATATGAGCATCATTCACGCAACAGCTTTTCCGAACCTACGCGCGATGCCCTGATGGAAGAAATTGATGATGAGGAGTTCAGCCATTCACCCATTCGCAGCAGGATTGTGCTTCAGGATGCGGAAGGATACCTGGAAGATTGCAAAGGTGAGCCAATTGATTGCGTAAGGAAAAAATTCCTGGAACACACGAGAAAATCGGACTGCAGCCAGGAAGAAAATATAACCAGGCTCTTTTCTGAATTGTCAGCATTCCTGAATGTACAACCACAACTGCCTGATCCCGGAAAAAAATACCTTCCGGATGAAGTTCTGGACATATCCCCGGTAATGAACCGGCAGGAAATAATGGATCTCATTGCCGAAAAGGCTGAAAGTAGCGAGGTGGCTCTTCTTTCCCTGTATACTTTCAGGCAAATGGACAAGATCCACTGGAAACCATTTATAAAGGCAGCCCTTGAGCGAAATCCGGTTTCAGTTGAAAATCTGGCCGGAAAGGATGTCGAAGCGGTTTACCAGTTGATATCAGAAATGCCCGATATTTCAATATATGATGGACCGAGGCTTGCCCAACCTGATGAGGTGTGGAATTTCAGACGCGGGGATGGTGTGGAAAAGGCTTTGCTGTTGGCAAATTATCTTTATCTGGGAAAACAGGAAAAAGATCTTTACCTTAATATTGAAAAGGAAAGCGTTGTATTGGAAGCAGGGGGTATGAAGTTTTTTTTCACATCAACAAAGAATCTGGTGAAGAAATTAAATCTGGCAGAGCAGGTTTTAGGCCAATGATTTCGATTGGTTGATTATATTCATTTATATTTCGTCCCTGACGGGACGTGGGTCTGCGGGTTAACGGTTTTCTACCGATATGATTTCCCTATGGGACAATTGAAAAAGGAAATCAAGAATAGCCACCGGGTTATGGGGATCAACCAATTGTCCAAACAGGTCCCTTTAGGGATCACATATCGGTAGAAAAAAGCCAGGTGCGGATCCAATATGTGCCGTCAGGTACAATATATCACGCGTCGATTGGCAGCTAATGTTCAGAATATTTCGTCCCTGACGGGACTCTGGTCTGCGGATTAATGATTTTCTACCGATATGATGTCCCGGCTGGGACAATTGAAAAAGGAAATCAAGAATAGCCCCCGGGTTATGGGGATCAACCAATTGTCCAAACAGGTCCCTTTAGGGATCACAAATCGGTAGAAAAATGCCATGGAGTGATAGGGTTGTCCAGCCTCCAGCCTCCAGCCTACAGCCTCCCCCTTACCTCTCCCGCAAACTTTTTTATTTCAGCGGTTTCCTTTCTGACCTGCAGAATAAAACTGTTATCTTCAATGCTCCCGATCGTTGCTTTCATCTCGGCCTGGTTACGGAATGTGGTGAACCGGAAAGGATTATCAAAGTCCTTTTTGCGCGTAAGGTATACCTGGTCGCAGATATATTCCTGGATAGAGACCATTTTGTCAAGAGCCGATTCCCAATCTGATTCATTCAGCATATCTGTTCCATATAGTTGACAAAGGGTGGCAAAAGCATGTTTCTGCTTGTCATGCCCGTATTTATTCCACAGATCATCATAGCGGCCATGGATTGATTTCCAGGTACCAAGCTTTCCTGTGCCGATGTCGGACCGCAGGGAATCCAGATCTCTTTGAAGCATAACCTGTCCTCCCATATTCACCCAATCAGTTTCCCTTTTTCCCCGCAGATCCGCACACATTTGCACGAACGACCTGCCCTGGTTGTTGCGCAGGTAAGAAAGGAGATTGGTCACAGCATAGTAATGAAGCATATCATGATATGCCCCGTATGCCTGCTGCGATTTCAGGATCACCACCTTACGCCTGGAGTTCTCCATGTTTTCCCCCAATATTTCCAGTCCGGTTGCTTTATCCGGTTCATGGAGAAGAAGATTTCGCCCTGCTGCGGACAAGGCATCCGTATTTTTTTTAGTTGGTTTCCTATCGGATTGTGAGGAAGCGGCGACAGCCGTCCATATTTCCAGAAGCCTCACCGCATGGAATATTTCCTCTGCAGTATCAGGCGCCAGGGGTTCGAATTCAATGTGCTGGGTTTTAACTTTTCGTTTGTCCCGATTTCCGAATTTCCATGTATTGCGGGATAATGCGTACATATTGTACATCCACCAGTACGCCGGCATTACCTCCAGCTGGTCCTTTGCGACATTGTTGCTGAGCAGGGAAAAGGGCAAAGGAATATCCAACTCGGACGGGTAATCCGATTTGGAAAGCAAAACAAAAGATGCAAAACGGCAGGAGTGTTTAATACTGGTGCACAAGCCGGGCCAGAATCCACGCCCGGCCTGGATTTCGTTGTCATTCGCCCGGCTGTTGTGATTTGAACCAATTGTGGCCCCGGCAGCCATGTTGCTTTGTCCCATTACCACCGATGCGATCAGGAATGAATTGTTATGGTGCTGTTCGTGGGCAGGAAAGATCAGGTTGTTGAGCACTTCACAGCATGAAATGGTTGAGTTGTCGCCGAGGAAAGAATGGATCAGCCTGGCTCCGTATTTGAGATTGGAATTATTGCCAAGAATAAATTTTACGGCCTTGCATCCGTAAAAAATATGGCATCCGTAACCGATTATCCCGTTAACAAGTTCAACGCCTTCACCAATCTGGGTCGGTTCTTCGGGCGATGAGTTGATCGTCAGGTTTTTCAGCTTGTTCGCCCCTTTTATATAACAATGCGTACCGATCTTAACATCCTTCAATATCAGCGAGTTTTTTATTACACACTGGCTCCCGGTTGTTCCATAATATCCTCTTCTGTTATCAACGCTGTTCTGGGTTATGGTAACCAGTGCTTTCTGAAGGTTCGAATCATCACGGTATTTCGACCATAGGAAGGCATCTGCGGTGATCATACCGTCAAATGGAAGCACCCGCCGGCAACCTGTTTCATTCATCAGGTCAAGCCAGGTCCTGACGTGTTCCGGCTCTCCCTCCTTAAGGATACCATTCCCGAATTTAGCATGATCTGTGGTATCCATTTCATGGATATTGAACAGGATATTGCGATTCCCGATGATATAATAGGCAAGGAAATGAACATCATGGATGGCAACATCATCGCCTATATCACAGGAAATGACCAGGCTGTTGGTTATTCCAGCCGGAACTTTCAGGTCATGATGCTGAAGGATGATATTCCGGAGGCGGCCGATCCGGACAAGGCCAAAGAACCGGGAATTTTTGATCTGGTTGGCATCAAATTCGCCGGTCACAAGGATCTCATCCCAATTGTCGGCTGTATTGTTGTTTTTCACAAGTCTTTCCACCTCATCTGATCTCAATTGCCGCCATCCGGATGCCGGCGGAACGGATTGTGTATTGCGCAGGTAATATTCGTCATTACCCTGGGGCAGACAATCTGCCGGTATAAAATTCCGGCCCATATTTTCAGGTACTACAATTTTGACTTCATCCATGGCATTTTTTTTCTATAACACTATCAAAGTTATTGCTTTTCAGTGACAGGGCATCCTTAAAACACACCTGGTTTCAAACCTCATTTGTTGAGCCATTCCCTGAATGAAGGGGTCCTGTTAAAACTTACCAGCACTTCCTCCTCAAACCCCGGCGCCAATTCCAGTTTAATGCGGCTTTTACTGAGCGAGTATATGGATTGAATTGATTTGATTGATACAATCATTTTCCGGTTAATCCGGTAGAAATCATCAGGATTTATCAATTCTTCCAGTTTGTCCAGGGAGTATTCCGTCGGGTACCTCCGGTTTTCGAATGTACAGAGGAATACCGCCTTTTCAATGAAATAGAAATAAGCAATCTGAACAACCGGAATTGACCGGATGCGACTGCCTGCCTGGATCATAAACCGCTGCCTGTATTCCTTTCTTTGCTGCGACGAGTTGATCAGGTCCATAATGGCTGAATAATCGGTTTCATGGCTAACCAGGCTCCTGAATTTTCGGATGGCAGCTTTTAATTCCGATTCATCAATTGGTTTCAGGAGGTAATCTATTCCGTTTGCCTTGAAGGCCTTTATCGCGTATTGATCATAAGCGGTGGTAAAAATGACAGGTGCTTTTATTGATACGGATTCAAATATTTCAAACGATTTTCCATCCCCGAGTTCAATATCCATAAATATCAGATCAGCCTGATTTGATGACAGCCACGACATTGCCTGTTTTACCGAAGCCAGAATGGCCATGATACGGGCTTCCGGTTCGATCTTCAGGATGAGTTTCTCAAGATTGACTGCCGTTATTTTCTCATCCTCAATAATAACTATGTTCAGGCTATTCATCATTCAGCAAAGGTATTATAGCGGTATATTGGTTGTTCTCCACCTTGAAAACGGGAATTATATTGGTGTAATGTGAATACCTGTCCGCCAGGTTTTTCAGCCCCAAACCGCTTTCAGGATTGGAGGACTTTTTAACTGGATTATAATTGTTCGTTATAATCAGTAATTCATTTTTTCCCCTGATAGAAAGGATAAGCGGATTTTCTTCTGAAATTTCATTGTGTTTGATGGCATTCTCAACAAGGAGCTGAAGTGACAGGGGTGGAAGGAACAATTGGAGACAGTCGGCATCTATTTCTATGGAATGGACAAATCCCTTATCAAACCTGATTTTCTGCAGATACAGGTATGAATTAAGAAAATTCAATTCTTCCCGGAGGCTCACGATAAGCCTGTCTTTTGAATCCAGAACATACCGGTATATTCTGGAGAATTCCCTGGTGAAAACAATTGCCTTTTCAGGGTCGTTCTGAATCAGGGAGCTGAGCGCATTCAGGCAATTAAACAGAAAATGGGGGTTAATCTGGCTCGTTAGGGCTGCATAACGTACTTCCGCATTGGTCCTCCTGAGCTGTTCGGATTCAATTAGCGAGTTTTTCCATTTTCCAAGAAAAAAAGCGATCTCTACCAGTGCAACCACAATAACATTCATTATAATGGCGATCATGATATTGTCAAACAGCGCTGTGTTAACCGGGGATTGCTCACTTTGCAGAAAATAGACAAAAGCAGTAAAAACCAGGAACATTACAATACCCGAAATTCCGGAAGTGATCAGCAGTTCTTTCAGGATGCGCCCAACGTGCGAACCTGACTCCTTTTGCTGAAGTTTATTTACAATGCGTATATTGAAAAAATAGATACAAAAGGAAACAGTAAAGGAAAAAACGAATCCAAGCAGGTAAGCATTCACCACGATTACCTGGTGCGAAAAAATTGCTTTGAGAAAAAAAACAAAGGGTATCAGTATACCGATAACCAGACTGGCCAACGTGGCTTCAAGCAGGAAAGAAAATTTTTTATAAAACAGGCGCATCATGATTTATCCTATAAATTTAAATAATTTCAGAACACGATCCTGTACTGCATCATAGGAAAAATCCTCAGCTGGCTGACAAATTCAGTCTTCCCTGTTTTCCTGTTGTATTGCATGTATAGGGGATTTTCACGGTTAGTAATATTCTGAACATCAAAAGCGAATTCCTGGGAGAATTTCCGGTTATCCATGCGATATGCAATCCTGAGATCGAGACGGAAATAGTCCCTGAATTTTTCAGTATAGGCACGAGCTTCATTATATACGGTCTCTCGTTTCAGGGCTGATTGTATAAGATCAATGGGTGTATATCGCTGACCGCCTGCAGCTGTAAGTTTAACATCCGCTGAAATAAAACTTTTCCTGGCTTCATTTTTACCTGTTAATTTGAATTCCTTACCGGCGAGGCCATTGAAAACGTATCCGCCGTCAAAGGCCGTTGATCTTTCAATTCCATCACTACCTTTGTATTTTGAGTCGAATACCGAAGTCGTTACCAGGTAATAAAATCCTTTATTCATAAATCTTTCCAGGGTGATTTCAAATCCCATATTTTTGCCGCTGCCGCCATTTACCAGTGTATCAGGAATTGTGAATTGAAATGAATTGTTGTTCAGCATGGAAAAGCTGCCGGGCTTATTTTCGATAACGGCATTGTATAAATGCTGGTAATATCCTTCCACTTTTAATCGCGTAAATGGACTGATCTGCCAATCCCATGATGCAATAAAATGATCAGCCTTCACCATTTCAAGCTTCTTGTTGGGCTGAATATATTCATGGGCATTCAGATCAAGCCTGCGGAAATAAACAAACATGGGCAGCATTTTGCTGTGGTTGCCATAGCCGATGCTGATGGAATGCTTCAAAAAGGGTTTGTATTTGAGCGCTAGGCGTGGTTCTGCGTTCCATTCATGGTTTAATGCAAGGGCTACTATATGAATCCCTCCGTTGACAGAAAGAAATTCATTCAATTTAAAGTTAAATTCTCCGTATCCCCTGAATAGCATTGTACTTCCACGGTCATTGTACATATTAAAAAAGGAATTGTATTTGCTGAGATATACGCTGTCCTTCAGGGAAAAATGAATGCCTCTCACTTCACCTCCAAACCGGGTGCTTAGCCGGCTGTTGAATTTACTGCTGATGCTGAGGTTGGCAGAATAGTTTTGCGAACGGAAATCGTTCATTTCAAATAACCGGACGAAATTCGGGTTTACCAGGACTGTATCAATTATCGACCGGTTCTGCAGGACATCCGCTGAAAGGGTTAGTTCTCCGTAGGATTTTTCACCCAACCGCCTGAAGTAACTAAGTCCGGCCACCCCCTGCCGGTTGTTATTGTAAATGTCAAACCCCTCATTTTCATAAAAGTTGTCATCTTCCGATGAGTCCTTCTTACTGTATAGCAAGTCAATGGCACTTAAACCTGCGAGACCGAAGAGTGAAATTTTCCCCTTTCCGAAACCGGAGGTGACCTTGAAGCTCACATCCTGGTATTCGGGGATTGCAGTTCCCGTTCCGATACTGATCCCCAGGAGGTGGAACAATCCAAGCGTGGAATACCTGTAATTGATGAGGTATGAGGCATTATTCTTCTTTGAAATGGGCCCTTCGGCGCCCAGCTCAAAACCATTAAAACCCACCTGGCCAAGAAATTCATGTTTATCATGGTTGCCTTCCCGCATTTTCAGGTCAAACACACCTGAAATTGCATTTCCATATTCAGCGGCAAAGGCGCCTGTGAGAAAATCACTGTTACTTAGGGTATTGTTATTAAGCATGCCAACAGGTCCGCCTGTTGCCCCCATAAATCCGAAATGATTGGGATTGGAAATCTCTACTCCCTCAAGTTGCCAGAGCAACCCGTTCGGTGAATTGCCACGGATTATGATCTCATTGGTTGCATCATTGCCTGCAGCCACTCCCGCATAATTAATGGCCATACGGGCCACATCATTGCGAGCGCCTGCATAACGCTGTGTTTCTTCAATTGAGAAGGTCCGTGAACTTACTGCGGACATGGTGTTGATGGTGGCGCTTTTATTCTCATTGGCTTTCACCACCACTTCATGGATGCTGGTAACCGTCTCCTCAATTTCTATGTTCAGTACCAGTTCTTTTCCCGATGTGAGGTTGAGATTATCCATGCAAAGCGGCTCGTATCCGAGGTACCTGACGCAAAGCCCTATGCGTCCTGTCTCTATGTTTTGCAGCCTGAAATTCCCGTTTTCATCCGAGGTGGTTCCCCTCACCGGATTTGTATCCATAATGTATATGGTTGCCCCCGGTAGGGTAATTTTCGACTGCTTGTCAATAATTGTCCCTTTAATGGTCTGCACTATTTTTTGGGCTTTTAATGCCGGGTTGAAATGTATTGCCAGAATCATGAAAAAGATTGTGGCAAGTGTTTTTGCTTTCATGTTGCTTATGATTTTGGATCAAAGGAACAACACCTTAAATTATGAACAAAAAATAAAAGCATGAGCGTGGAAAATATCATCCTGAATGTGAAATATTAGATTTGTATAAGAATTTTATGGCTAGACGCAACCATTCTTTCAGCCGGGACATCTTCAATTATCATCCTGTACATCTGTAAATTAAACAAATGAAATATCTCCTTTCTCTTTTCCTTTCAGGATGCATGATCTTTTCCCATGCTCAGCATTTTACGATCGGACTCAGAAACGGAATAAACTTTTCTGATTACCGTGGTCATTTTACCACAGGCAAATGGGAGCATAGACCTGGCGCACTTACCGGCTTATTTTTGAAATATGATGCGGGTTCCGTTTTAAGTTTGGAAACCGGGTTGGATTATACCACCCAAAGTTACCATCATATAGCCTACAGTCACACACAGTCTGATTATGGGGTATATCCGGCCAACATGATCGCGCCTCCGTCACTGAGCGATGAAAAATGGGATGTGGATTTTTTTCGGATCCCAGTATTGATTACCCTTTCCACGCCTACTAAATTAAAGTTCTCTGTGTCAGCCGGGTTTTATCTGGCTGTCAATTCAAAGCAGGAATATTTTTCCGACGGATATCCATACATCGTTTATGATCAGTATATTAATCCAGTCTCATATTCTGAACCAGGGTTGCCTCATTTTGACAATGGGTTTCTATATGCTGCCTCGTTATCCTATCCGGCAAATGAACACTTGGATATCTCCCTTTCCGGGCGCTATATTACAGGCCATAAACCTTTTTTCAGACCGGATGAAGGCCGGACAGGAGCATCTGAGATCGCACTCGGAATTGGCTATCGTTTAGGTAAAAAGAAAAGATATTCAGACAGGGATATTCCGAATGATACAATTCGGTCAAGATTTTCGATCAATCCCATATTCGGGCTCAGTTTCAGTTATTTGAACACCCCGGGCTTTTCGTCCGGATATAAATCCCGGGAGAGTTTCTCGGCCGGCTTTCAACTGGAATACAGGCTTGATCCTTACGTTTCCCTGAAAGCCGGATTGATTTTTGACAGGAGAGGTTACAGGTTGGATGACAGCAGTTCATATTTCTTCAGGACTTCAATCCAAAAAAACCAACCACAATATGAAGTTAAAACCAAGGTTGGCCTTGATTATGCGGTTATTCCTTTAATATTAAAATTTCAAACCGGACGTCGTGTTGATGGATATCTGGAAAGCGGTCCCTATTTCGGGATGCTCCTCAACGCAAGGACTGTGGGAACAGCCGAAACCGAGATGTCTTATCCCGGAAGCTTTATCCGCCATGAGATCAATGTTTATGATGATATTGAAGGGGTTATAAAAAGCATGGACTTCGGATGGATTCTTGGGGGTGGTTTTCAATATTCATTGCCCCGGGGCATTTCTTTGAATATTGGATTGCAGTGCGATTTTGGGCTGGTAAATATATTTTCGGAAGACGGCGAAGATCAGAATTCAGGAAAGGATGAAAGTATGGCCTTC
>Ga0105092_10001165_pt1 | contig 14011 bp, 13 predicted proteins | sample PPLLak2March2015_FD_87021 | JGI IMG/M metagenome (GOLD analysis project Ga0105092, IMG submission 87021) | Freshwater sediment microbial communities from Prairie Pothole Lake near Jamestown, North Dakota, USA - PPLs Lake P7 Core (1) Depth... | ecosystem: Environmental > Aquatic > Freshwater >... | reverse complement strand
TAGACTTGACCCCTCAGGCCCCTCGCTGGCCAGGGATTTGGAGAATCAAAACCGATCGCTGACAGTAAAGGTCCGCAGGGTGCTGCACTGAATCGCCGCGTTGAACCTCCCGGAAGGACTCGTAAGATGGATCGTCAATCACCTTATTGCTCGATCCGATGTAACCGAACGACAGTTTGCTCGCGGTGTTTGGTTCCTTATCCGGGCGCGTCTCACGGATCGTGTCCGTCCAAGTGACGGCGCGGCGGACCGCGACCAGATTCGCGTAGGCCAGTAGTTTGCGGTCGGATTGAAAATCAAGCTCCGGCCGGCGTATGAATCGTTTGTCCTCGATTTTGCCGAAGTCGAAGTTATAGACAAATGTTGCGACCACAACGTCCCCACGCCGCACCTTCTGCTCCGGGAATCCCCCGGCGATCCCGACCAATAGCACCCAGCGTGATTTCCATTTCCCCAAAGCCCATTGGAGGGCCGCAGCGGTTTCCGTTTCACCCTTTCCCGTCTGGACACAAACCACCCTGTGCCGCCCGAGCTGTCCGATCGTTGCGATCAGCGGTCCGTCCGCTCCGACCTGTTGATGTTTTGTTAGACTACGGCTCATTATTTCGTATTCGGCGATAATTGGGCAGGCTATGATTAAGGGAACCGGTTGTTCTTCCGACACGGGCTGGACCGGCACTCTCTTGCGGCGGAGGTTGCTAAACCGGATTTTACACTGGCTATCGGTAGTTCTTATCGGCATCTCCACCTTGTGCGCTCCAGAAACTGCTTCGACACGGAGGTCCTGCGGGCGCTCTGAAACTACGATCTTCAGTGGATTCCCGTTAGTGACGGATTCCGCGATCAGAATATCTCCTTTGAAAACCTTGACCGTCGTTTCCGGAACGGGCTCGTCGTCCGCATCCACGACAACGATGTTCAGGAAGTGTTCGAGCGGGGGAAATGGAGCCGAAACAGCCGGGATAACTCTGGGAAATATCGGAGCAGAGGCAGGCTTTGCCTTTTCGGCCCTCAACGCCGATAAGAGGCGCTCTCTGGCCTTGATTTCATCAAGGTCAACCAACTCGATGCATACGACGGTAGCTAGGAAACCGGTGGTTTGCACACTCTCGACGACTACGGGAATTAAGCGCCTGTCGTGACCGGTCGGATCCAACTTCGTGACAGTTGTCCACTCGTCCCGTGAGTTTTGGCTCGTAACATACGCGTTCGAGAGCACGGCAATGGTCCCCTTGGCACGTGCTATGGCAGTTTGCGCCTGCAACACCCGGTTCGTTCCCGGCAAAAACTCCCAGTCCGCAATGGTCGCATAACCCGCGTTGGCGAGTTGCCACGCGATCCACTCGGCCCACAGTCGATCCCGAGCAGCGTAGCTGATGAAGAAGTCTCGATCTTTAGGGATAATATCCATTTGCCGCTTGCGGCTCTACGGATTACCTCAACAGTTGATGGGGAGATGCTTTTTAGGTCTTGGCCGACGAGGAGTCATGATTGCTCTCTGACTAGATATAGAACGCCACCGCCACGAACAAAAACTGCCAGAGATTGTGAGCTGATCAGGCCCCCCGCTTTTTGGAGGCGACAGTATCCGACAAGATAGCCTTATGTCAATGTTAGAGCGCGGCAGACTCAGATTTTTTGACAGGACTCGACTCTAAAAAGAACTGGAAGGCAACGGTCAGGTCTTTAGATTTGCGCTTTGTCTATGAGGATTCAGCTGATCGTCGAATGGTGCAGGCCCAGGAAGCTTGCCACCTCCATTTGGCTATAGCCGTGCGCTGTCCCTGGATGCTTTGGCTGGCTTCTTGCGAAAATAACTTTTCCAAACTCGGCCGCCCTACGAATCGTTGGCTTTGGATATCTCTCGAATCTGTTGTTTTTCTCTTACCAGGTGTCCGAGCCCCTCAGCAAACCGTTCGACAAGTCGCCGTCCGGTGTTTCGATAAGCAAGAGATGGTGAGCAATAGGCACAGCAGATCCAGGGCCAGCCGATGGGGTCAAGTCTAGAGTTGTGTATATTCCCTCTTCGTTGAGATTGGTACTTCACGGCACGACAATTTCGAATTCAGTTTCCCCGATATCACGTTATGAACCGGGGTGGAGCAGAGTACGCGATTTTTCCGGAAGGTGGCGATGGATCCGGTGAAGTGGTGTTGCGATCGAATGTGCCGGAGATAGCGGAATATTTCAAAACCAACGGCTATGCCCAGTGTAAGTTGGGAAATGCCGGGTCGTGGAGTCTAAGATACGGAAGAAGACCAAGTTGAAAGATTGAGAAAGATCGCAGCTAGTATACAACTCTAGACTTGACCCCTCAGGCCATTGTCTTGATGATACCCGAGTGGGAAGAACATAACTTTACCCGTCTGTTTTTGTTCCCTCTGATTTGCCTTCGGCGTTTCATAAGTGGTAGGCACAGCCATCTTCGACACTGTAGTCCGGACAAACCTCGATCTTTGAAGGGATTTGCCGCAAGATTATTGATAGATTTTCGCTGTCTGAGCGGTATTTTGCGCGGGTTTGGTGTCATTTGGATGAGAAGCATGCGACGTGATATACCGTGAATGCTGGCGATTCACTTAATACTCAGGCGCATTCGGCAGCATTGAGGTTTTGTGAAAATGGGTTTTGCCTCTACCGCAACTTATCGAATTCTTATATGGCTAGTTCTCGCCTCTGCATGTACTAATGTCACAGAAGAAAATCTGTTACCTAGTACCGACGATATTTCGAGTATGTGGGGTCCAGTTCAGCGTCTGGGCAATTACACTCCAACCAACGAGATTTCGGTAGAAGTGCTACCGAGTCAATTCAAGAAACGTGACTTCTTCGTTGGCGCCCCGCTTGTACTAAAACCATACAAAAACGATTCGAACCGCTATAGAGCATGGCCGAGCGAGAAGGCTACCAGTTCTACCGCTGCGGCGTCACTTCAGGTCGCCGATACCTACTACCTTGTACCACCAGCTTTGTTCAGTATTGTCTCTCCACCAATTCGCATAGATGTACTTCTTTGCGACAAAGACAAGACTTCATCAATTATCCGAATCGCAATCGAAGCCCTACTTCGCAGCATGAACTTTCAGGTGCAGTTCCCTGGATGGGATGAAGCCGGCTTTTTACACGCTACCAGACACACTCACGGGGAGATATTCACTGACATGCCAAAGCTCTATGAGGAAGTGCGGGTTGCCATTGGCGTTGACAAGCAGTGGAAAGACACCGGATTCATTTCGCTGATCTATCAGATAGACGCTGGTCCAAGACTGTCGGATCGAGACTCCTGGACAGAGAGAACACTCAGCCGCCCAGCACTAAAGTTTGCAGATGAGCTTCAGTGGAAGCTGCTGAACATAATCGCTTCGGCATTTGATAAGCATTGCGAAAACGTTGGGCCTGGGATACTCGGCGGCCCGAATGCGAAACTCACTGAGCAACAAATAAAAGATGCTAAGGAGCAGGCATACCGAAACCCCAGGAGGTAAGCAAAATGCCAAAGAAAAACTCCATCGACACGGCAATGCGAGTTGCATTGACAATCTACAATACTCTATTTGCATTCGCTCTCCTGCTCTTCTTTGGAGTTGCTCCGTTTGTCGGATTTCGAATCGCTGCCTCTGAGGCACTGGGAATTATTCAGGTGATTCTACCGATTTTCACGGGCTACATCGGTCTCATTTCAGGGTACTACTTTGGAACAAGGGAGAAGACAGGCTAATGAAGGTTTATCTAACTTCTTTCTCATTGTTCGCCCTCACTGTTGGGATGATTGTTTTTTCGGCAATCTTTCTGAGTGATGTCGGGATGACCTACGACCTGTATAAGACTTGGATGTCGATCCTGTTGAGTTTTACAACACTCATCTCGAACATGGCCATGTCTTACTACTTTGCAAAAGGCGAATCAGTTCAATCTGATGCGCGACCACGAAAGGAAGAGAACGCCCAACCTGCGCAGTGATTGCTTTCAAGCCCGCGCGGAACTTTTTTTAACCCCGAAAATCCGACTGTGGAAAACGCCAACAGTATACCCACAGTGCTAGGCTACCGGGGGTACGAACGGGGCACAGTTGTTTCGAGAGAGGGTTACGGCTCGCTGAAATTGTGGCTGGTGGCCAAGTATTCGATTAATCCGAGTTAACCAACCAAAAGTGTATGGGTCACCTATTAGCCGGAAGGTCAAGTAGGCACAGACGTTCTCACGGAGAAGAATTTCCTTCTTCTCCTGATTTGGGAGATTGGGTCCAAGGGTCAGGTCTTTATATTTGCTCTTTTGTCGGCTGTGAGGATTCGGCTGATCGTCGAATAATGTAGGCCCAGGAAGTTTGCCACCTCGATCTCGCTATAACCGTGGCTGTAATGGCTTCGGCGATGAGCCGATCCTTGGTTGCTTTGCCTGGGCTTCTCTGTAAAACAGCTTCTCCAAACTCGGTCGCCCCACGAATCGTTGACCCTTGGGTATCTCGCGAATCTGTTGATTTTCTGTTACCAGGTGTCGGAGTCCCTCCGCTAACCTTCGACTCCCAACAGACTCTGGACCTCAAGATCATCCCAGATTGAAAGGTTGCCGATTCCGGGCTTGAACAAACTCGGAATACTTTTCTGGGCATTGGCCCTCCTCTGACCGAATGACTGAGGATTTCATCAACGTGAGGCACCCGTGAGGTCTACAAGCTCTGCTGGGCACGCCTTGGAGCGAAAGATAGCCAAGGAATCAAAGCCTGACCCCCCACCTTGAGCCTTAATCGACGGCCTCGGCGACGAGATCTGTCAACAAAAGATTTGCGCCCCCTTTTCTCTAGCCACGACTCTCAACCTTCGAGGGACCTAAGCTGTTTTCGACAAGTTAAGGCCATCGCGAGACCGAAAAGGCTTAAGAGTAATCCGATGATCGAAGCCGGCCCCATTTGGCCGCCCATCGAATATTCCATCATGAGAAGCGCGAGTGTTCTTGTAGAGGCCGAACTCAGGAGGACTATCGTGCTGATATCCCGCAGGCCCGCCATAAACACAATGAGACCCACCGTCACAAGCATCGGCGCGATCAGGGGTAGCACGATACGCCAATACGTACCGAGCCAGCCGGAGCCGCACACATGGGCCGCTTGCTCCAGTTCTTCATCGATCTGAATAAATGCGGTTTTTGTCATGTGCACACCGATCGGCATCTCCTTGATCAGCATAACCAGGACGAGCGCCCCGAAGCTACCGTAGAGGGGTGATAGGATGCGTACGGAAAGGAAGAGCCACAAAAACGCAAGCCCTAAGAGAAGACCGGGGATGGCCCAAGGGAGCCATACCAAAACGTTCAGCGTAGATTTAGCAACTATGCGGCCTCGAGCAAGTAGATAACCCAAAAGACCATATAGAAGAATAGCCAAGCCAGCCGTACCCGTTGCCAAGACAAAGGAGTTCCGGATGCCGGACAAAAAAACCGGATCGGTCGAAACGAGTATCCAATGCCGTGTTGTGAATGGATCTGAGACGTTAAAGTAGCCAAAAAGTCTCATTAAAGATCCGACGACGAGAATTCCCAGTGGCAAAAAAACGGCGACGGCGATGAAGAGAACAAGAAAAGCAACCAGGAACCATTTCCATCTTCCGACGTCTACCGGTCGAAAAGAGGTGGCACGTCCAGAGATCGTGGCGAACCGTCGCTCTCCGGTATAGTGTTGGTACAGTAGCGCGAGCATGAATAGGATGACGAGAAAAAAAGTGCTGACGGCCATAGCCTCAGGAAAAAGAGGAGGCTCTCCTTGGATGAGATCATAAATACGGGTGGCAAAAACATATATACCGCTTGGAGTGCCGAGGAGTTGCTCGATCTGAAACGCTTCCAAGCTTCGGATGAGCCCTGCCAGAAATACTGTGAGTAGAGCCGGCGCGAGGATAGGTAAGAGCACGCCTTTAAACGCTTCGAAAGTGTTGGCGCCACAAACCCAAGCGGCTTCTTCAAAGGAGGCTTCCATCTGGCGTAGTGCGGGGGTCAATAGGATCGTCATCACAGGAATTGTGCTCGCGGTTAGGTGAACCCAGATGATGCCGTAAACTGAAAAGATATTGAGCTTGAATCCAAAAGCCTGGATAACTTGGTTGATCAAACCGTATTGGGGATCTAAAAGCAGAATCCAGCCTATCGCCACAGGTAAGTCAGGTAAGAAGTAAGCGACCCATAAAGAAAATTCGATGAAGCCGCGTAGGGGAATACGAACACGAACCAGAAGCCATGAAATGAAGAAAGCGACAACTATACCGATCAAACAGCGAACGCTAAGTAAAAAGCTATAGCCAATGGAGCTTAGAGTACCAGGGCTGCTGAAAGCCTCTTGCCAGGCACGCAGCCCAAAACGCCAGTCCGTTTCTCCAGGATCAGCGCTATTGAGGCTGCCGAGAAGGATAAAAAAAATGGGAGTTAGGGTAAGAGCGGCAACTCCTAAAACTACTAGCGAGCCAAGCCATGCGTCGGTACGAAAAGGCCGCGCCGGTAGAAGTATCCTCGAAAACTCAACCGGGGCCATACGTTAACTTGCCCGCGATTAAAGCACTACCGGCCCAACAACTGGATGAGGTTTTTAACGACCTCCGGTCGTTTCTTCGCGTAATATTCGTAATCCATCGTGTCAATGTAATTAAAACCCGGCTTCGGGTATAACCATTCTGGCACTTTAACGTCTACGTCGGTTCGCCGACTGGGCCTGCCGGCGAAACGCGAAAAAATCTCCTGCCCCTCCTTTGACGCTAACCAATTCACTAAAACGATTGCGGCGTTCGGATGGGGGGCGTCCCTTAGTAACTTAATCATGCTCGAATCTCCTGAGAGATATCCTGCCGCGTCCTTCTGCGTCACCGCCGCGATTGGAAATCCTTCCCGACGAAACATATCCACTCTTTCATCCTCCAAACCTAATCCTATCCAGTAGGCCCCGCGGACAACCCAGTCGAGAAGTTGGGCGTGATTCCTGCTGAATGTTACTTTTTGATCTAAATATAACGCGCGAACGTAATCCTCCCCCAAGACAGATAAATAGTATGCAGCCTTGCCCTGACCGGAGCCGGATCGACGTGGTTCATGACTGGCAATCTTACCTTTATACTCCGATTTCAAGAGATCCTTGGCGGATCCTAAATCGGTCAGCTTTACATGGTCGGTATTAACGAACACCGTGCCTGAGACATATTCGACCGTCTGAAGAATATACTGACCTTCCGGATCCGTCCATTTTAGAAATCCTCCCTTCCAATTTTTGAGATCCAGGACTTCCGGTAGGAGCAGCCGCGATTTCAAAGGTTCGAGACATCCCTTCGGTCTCAGAGCGATCACTTCCGAATTCCCTCCGAGCATCACGTCGGTGCTCTGGCGGCGCGCAGCGCATTCCCTCGAAGCCACGGCAGTTGCTTCGCCCGACATAAGCACACGAAACTCAGCCTTGATGCCAAAGCGTTTTTCAAAGGCACTCGTTGCCGCTTGGCGAAATTCTGTTCGATCCACACTTGTTAGGAGAACGACTTCGCCCTCTTGGCGCGCCTTTGCCAAAATCGCATTCCAGTCCTCTTGACCAGCAGAGGAAGCCTCCCCGACGTGGAAAAAAATGATGGCGATACCGACTCCATATAAGAAAAATTTAATCATTCGATCTCCCAACGCCGTTGTTGTTGTCGAATGCAATATATATCCTTTCGGCGTTCGAGGGTTAAACGAAGCTTACCAACGGCGACCAGTCTGCTCTGCGAATTTTATCCGTCCGGTGCTGTACTCTTAGTTCTTTAGTTGGCTACCGAGAAATCTAAGAGCATTCTTGTATGCTATGTCTTCTTTCGCCTGTTGACTTAAATCCTCCCGGATCATTAGCAACTTGATTGTGTTCGATAACTCGCCGTTAGGATCAAATCTCCCCGTAATGTCGGGATGCGGATAATCGCTTCCCAACATTAGATTTTTAGAAGACACGTGCTCGCACAAATACCCCAGCGCTCTTTCTGAAGGTTCAATCGTAAAGAAAAAGTTGGAGTCCATATACTCAGTAGGATGCTTGGCGGTTTTTCTTGCTTTCTCATCCGAATCGTAGGTGTTCGAGAGCCGATCCAAGAACCAGGGTATCCAAGTGGCTCCGCCCTCCTGGAGACAGAACCGTAGCTTAGGGTACGCATCTAAGACTCCGCCAAATATCAGGGGACAGAGACTAACGAGATACTCCGCCAGGAATCCTGCAGTCTGGGACCAAGGCGACCTTAGGCGCCCGGGTTGGGTGACGCTCCCTTTGTCGAGATTAGTCGGATGAAGAATGATGGGAATATCGTTTTTCTCGGCATAATCGTAAATCGGCCAGAAATCATAATCGTCGAGGTTCTTTCCTCCTTGGTTGGTCTTGATAAAGAGAGAATGGAAACCTGTCTCCATGCACCGATTCGCCTCCTCCAGGGAGGCTCCGATATCCTGAGTGGGGAGAATCGCTGCGCCGAGAAACCTGTCCGGATGTTTCTTTAAAATATTGCCGATGGACTGGTTGGTGGATCTACACAGCGCTACACCCAGTTTTGGCTCGATCTCGTAGCAGATGGGGCTTAGACGGGGATTGAGCATTTGTAGCTCTATACCCAGTTTGTCCATGTCCTTTAGTCGGACCTCGGGATCGAAGTACCCATCCGTAGCTGTTTTCTTGAGTTCGAAAGTTGCGCTTTCGCGTCTCTGCGGTCTAGCGTCACCTCGGGAACGGGGTGGATTGACGAGAACCGTACGGCCCAATCGGTCAAATACCTGAATCGGCCGCATAGTACGAAACTCGTCGGGCAGATAATCCCACTGGTCGCGTGGTCCGATATGAGTATCCAGGTCGATAATCCTCATCGCTATAATAGCTCCTTTCTTTTCACCAATAGCACCCTCGTATCATGCGGCAAGAACACCGGTCAAGGATTTTCAAACAAGGGATTTTCAAACAAAGTCGGCAAACGTTGGGGTCGGGCCGGGCTAAGACTGTGTTGGTTCAAGGTTTGTTTGCCAGGGAGCGGTGTTATTTGGCCTTAGCGCCTCATTTTCCCTATCGAATTGGTCGCCATAAGTCGGCACCGGCGTTCCGAAAGAGTATAGAAACTGTCCGACACAGCAACCTGGCGCTGTTGTGCTCCAAAGCCCAATTCAATTTTAACTTTTCAAAAATCCCTCGCTGCCGACAGCGATCGACTCAGATCACCTTCAGGAGAAACTCTCACTCGTGACAACGATGGGTGATGTGCCAGACAGGGCCCGGGCGAAATGACAGTTGAGGCGCGCACTTCTCTGCCTTGAACTTTTCTACCAAAAAGCCGCTTTTGAGCGCATGTATCAGCATCATATTGGAGATTTACATGACTTCATTCCAACGTTGAGACAGCATTGATTTGACACATGCTATTCACATTTGTTACTCGGATCAATAGTAACTTATGCTCAAAGATAGCTTTTCAATACGCCGTAAAAATGGTTTGCATGAGTATGCGGCGTTTAAAGGGGTCGGCATACGGGAGAAATCAACGGCTACGGAAAACTTTTGCGCCTCCTCTAGCTGTCCGGCCGGCAAGAAACAAATACCTGAACTTGAAGCGAGCGATTTAATTGAAAGCCGAGCAATAAGAAATACAGAAAGAAGTCTCACATGCCTCATCTTTATCGAATCATTCGCCACCCTTATAATCTTCATGCGATCAGCGCTTTAATCATAGTGTTTTCACTGCTTGGGTCGTGGCCCGCCAAAGTTCTCTCGCAAGCGGACTTTTATGGCGGCAAGACGATTACGATTATTCAAGATAGCTCTCCCGGCGGTGTAGGTCATCAACGGACCAACGCTGTAATCGCTAGCTTAAAAAAACATATTCCCGGAAGTCCGAACATCGTAATCCAGTTTATGGAAGGAGCGGGAGGTAGAAAAGCGGCCAATTATCTCTTCAATAACGTGCGTCCAGACGGGCTTACTATCGGAAGAGTAGGTAGTGGTTTTGTGTCCAGTCCTATTCTTGGGCTTTCAGGTGTTCTCTATGACTTGAATAAATTCGTCTACCTTGGATCGGGCCACAGCGAAGGCTCTACGGCATTCTACACAAGAAAAGAGGTTGGCCTAGATAGCCTGGATAAACTCAGGAAAAGCATCGGCTTACGAATCGGCGGACAGTCCGTTGGTCACCCTAACTACATCGCGGCGCGGTTTTTCGCCTGGCTTCTTGACTTGAGGGAGCCTAAATTTGTCGTTGGCTATTCGGGAGCCGAGATCGACGTGGCCCTTGCACAAGGCGAGATCGATGCGCGGGCGAATAGCGTTGATGCAATTCTTCAGCGCAACCCGCAATTCATCAACGAAGGGTTGATGCACTTTCACGGCGTCGTTGAGGTTCCATTAGGGTTTCGTCCTAAAAATCCCGTTCTGGCCCGTCTGCCGGCGTTGCAGGATTTCACGAAAACAGAGAGAGAAAAGAGAGTTATCCAAATGTACGTCAGCTTCCTACAGTTTCTGCAGGCGTTTGTTTTGCCGCCCAATGTTCCACCGGATCGAGTAAAAATCTTAAAGGACGCCTTCGCAAAAGTCTGGAAAGACCAGGAGTTCCACGATAATTGGAAAACGATGACGCAGGGAGAGGCTTCTCCACTTATGCCGGATGAACTTGAGGCCATGGTCAAGGCTATCCCTAGAGAGCCACAAGACGTCAAGCTCTATAACTTGATTGCCGGCGAAGGTGCATTACCTAAACGGTAACGTTCACGGAAATCGCGTCGTTTTGAACCTAAGGAAGGCCCGCTCAAATGCTGCTTTAATGAGATGGTCGAAGTCATAAATTCTGTAATGAAACGAAATCGAGGAGGACGAGAGATGCCAAAAATTCGACATGTAGCGATCGCAAGTTCGGACCCTCAAAAACTGTCAGAGTTTTACAAAACCGCTTTCGGCATGAAGCAAGTGCAAGGGATGGGAGGTGCGATTTATCTTTCCGATGGTTCGATAAACCTCGCGTTGAACAAGGTTTATATCGGCCGGGAGGCGGGTATCTACCATTTCGGTGTAGAAGTGGAGAATATCGAGGAGTTGAAAAAAAAGTTGAAAGAGGCCGGAGCAAGCAGTGAGGTTCAAAAACGGCCGAGAAACCGTGAGGCCGAATTCCGAGTGTTCGATCCGGATGGGAATGCCATTGATCTTTCCATGCATGGTTGGCCCGTGTAGTACCCACGAGCCGGCCCTTTAGGCAGACCGCAATCCACACTCGAATCCATATTCGAAGAAGGAGAATCAAAATGTCTAAACTTCGCCACCTGGCTATTGTAACCCCAAATCGCGAGCGACTGGTGAAATTCTACACAGCCGCTTTTGATCTAAAAGTTATTTATGGTCGTCCTCACAGCACACACCTTTCGGACGGAAACTTTAACCTCGCGATCGTGGACAAGATCGACGATATGAAACCGGGTTTTTACGCTATCGGCTTCGATGTTGATGATATTGCAGATTTGGCAGGATCTCTCAAAAAGGCGGGATCCAATTCGGACCTCACTGAAATGCCACAGGATCATGATGCTGAATATCGCGCGCTCGACCCCGAGGGGAATCGACTGGACCTGGCAGTCCAAGGCTGGTGCGTGGTGTGAACTCAACCAACGGGGGCTGACGTTGGGGTCGGACCAGGTTAAGCCTCTGTTGTTTCAAAGCTTGTTCTCCAGGGAAGAGCTTCATTTTCCCTATCGAACTGGTCGCCATAAGGCGGCACCGGGTCTCGAAGAAAATACAAACTGTCCGCCACCAAAACCTGGCGGTGTCGTGCTCTGAAACCCAATTCATTTTCACCTACTCAACAAATCCCTTGCTGCCGACCGCGATCGATTCTGAACAGCGATCGTCTCGTCGCGCTATGTCCCCGCTCGATCCTGCGTCGACCCATTCGCGATGCGCCTTTTGAAATCGTGACAACGATGGGTCATGTGCATATAGAGTGTCATGAGTTATTGTAAACTATTTCACCAATAATCCTTTCTGTCTTGGGGTCTCGATCGGCTCGTACTCGGGGTAGAGGCAGCTTACGATGGATGTATCGCGATTCAGGTTCAACTAGAGAATTCAGGAAAGTCTCACACTACGGGGCTACAAAAAGAATGCGCGAAGTTTCTTGTCGTTCATTTAAGGTGCATCCCTCAATTATCCGTTCGCTCCGCCTTTAGCTCCCGTACCAAGCTCCAATCCACTACGTGATTCAACGGGACATCTCGCGCAATTTTCAATCTCTCTTTGGTTAACTGCACGTTAGTCATTAGCCCTTTTTCTGATATTTGGCCGTCATCGGTGAATGAACGGATGGATGTATCGTAGGCCTTAGCTGCCTGAGAAGGGGAAATACTTAAAAAATCAGCCATCAGGTGGAGAGTCGCGTCCCGATTCTCTTTCATGAATCGTGTCCCTCTAAGGATCGCACGTATAACTTTCTTGACTTGTTCTCTGTTGCTCGCAAGCTTCTTTTCCGTCACGGAAACTCCTGAGATTGGCAGATCAATAACGTCTACAAAGTTAACTATGCGTTTTAATCCTTCTTCCTCACCTTTTACGGCGTAGGCAATGTCAATTGGTGTAGCATCTATAAGACCGCTCTGCAGAGCTGCCAAACGCATCGGACTCGACCCGCTAACCACGATCTTAATGTCTTTGTCAGGATCTAGTCCAAAATGCTTAACGGCTACGCGGGATAGGTATTCCATAGTACCCGCGAAGGAATCCACTCCAATTCTCTTACCCTTCAGATCTTTCCCTGATTTGATCTCGCTTCGGCCCATCAGCACGTGTAGCGGTCGATGAGCTACACCTGCGACGACCTTGATCGGAACGCCAGTTATCACAGCTCGAAGCGAAGAACCCCAGGATAGACTGTAGTCAATATCTCCGGCCACCAAGGCCATGACTGAGATCTGCGGTTGCATTTGAACTTTGAATACCTCTAGCCCCTCGTCTCTGAAAAAACCTCTTTTTAAAGAAACTACTACCGGGAACTCAAACAGTCCGGGGCTCAGGCTGGCCATCATAACGCGTTCGGCCGGTTGGAGCGGAGCCGGCACAGCAACGAACAAAAATAGGCCAATAAACCAAAAAGGAACCGCCAACAATTTAGTCATCCTTCCTCGTCAGTTACAATATGAGTAGCGCTGCTTCAGTAGATAATTCGCTGCATGAAAAACTATACTTCCCAACCCTGATCAGAAACCTCAACCAAGTTGCCATCGGGGTCTTTTAGCTGCCAAGTTTTATACGGGTTCCAAGCGGGAGCTCTGTGTATTTCAATCGGCGATTCACTAGGATATAGAAACGAGTCCGAATTGCTAATGCGCTTCGTAACGTCATCGATGCTCTTCACGTGAAATCCGATACCATCGAGCCCCAGGCTGCGTGTTAGGCGCGGTCGTGTATATGCCGAGATTGAATCTGCCATCAGACAAGTAGAGCGCTTTTATAAGGGTCTCAGGAACATTCACCCGTCTCAGTTCTTTTAAAGAGAGTACGGATTTGTAGAATTCTGCGAGACGTTCCGGATTGTTAGTTCTCAGGCCGACATAGTTGACGGAAGCGAAGTCGACTTTGGTTCCGGCGTCCCAGGATCCTTCCGCGAGCTCAAATAGGTTGCCATCAGGATCTGTAAAACGCCTTTCCTCATATCGCCCGTCTTGAGGACTCTTTTCGAGGTAGATAGGAGGACTCCATTCGGCAAGCCGTCTCTCAACCTCTGCCATGCTCTTCACCTGGAATCCTATGTGGTTCATGCCTACATCAGGCAATACTTCGTGACCATCTACAATTTTCGCGTATGAGGTGCCGGATCTAATCTGTAGGCAGTTTAGTTGAAAGGAACCATCTCCGATATAAAACGAGTAGGGGCTGTTTTGATATTTATTCCATACCTCCTGCATACCGAAAACGCGATTATAAAACCTTGCCAGTCTCCTGTTGTTTTTTGTGCACATCGCCATATGCCGAATCTCTCCCATAGTCCATCCTCCCTCACAGGAAAATTTG
>Ga0105092_10001164_pt1 | contig 14018 bp, 12 predicted proteins | sample PPLLak2March2015_FD_87021 | JGI IMG/M metagenome (GOLD analysis project Ga0105092, IMG submission 87021) | Freshwater sediment microbial communities from Prairie Pothole Lake near Jamestown, North Dakota, USA - PPLs Lake P7 Core (1) Depth... | ecosystem: Environmental > Aquatic > Freshwater >... | reverse complement strand
ATGAGCTCCCACAACTCCTCCGGTCGTGCTTGTCGCGCGGAATCGCCAGTCCCGTCGGCCGTTTCGGCCGCGATTCTATGGGCCGAAGTCCGACGAGAGGCGTGATAGGAGGGAGACAAGGCGCCGTCCAGTCCTCCGATCGGCTGGAGCTTTTCACGAATGCCGGGTGCGAGCTGGACGAGCTGCGCAATCGCATCGGGGCGACCCGTGAGATAGCGCGCCACGTCAAGAATCAGGCCTTCCTTCTGGGAGAGGGATACGCGGTTTTCGCCGAAGAGAAAGTCCCGTGGCTGGTCACCCGGCAACTCCTCCGGGACAGCTGCCAAATATCCCAGCACCTCGGGGAGCCGGTCGGGGAAGAACAGGGCGGCCTGTTGGACGAGTTGGCCGATAGCCGATCCCGCAGTGCGATCATTGAGCAGCGTGGGCGTAATCTTCAGCGTCTCATTGAACAATGCCCCGGCTTCTTCTTCGCGGCCCGCGTGATACATCTGGTTCACCAGATTGCTTCGCGTGAAGACGTCGGGATTCTCCCCTTCCATGGCCCTCAATCGCTCGAGGGCCCGGTCCGGATCCCGCTGAGCCAGCCAGTTGACCTGCTCTTTCTGCATCTGTTCCAGAATTTGCGGCCTGTTCGCAGCGCCTTCCGGGCCGCTTGGCCCGGGCCACGCCGCCACGTACTCTTCGACCGCCGCCGCGTCGACTTCTCGCAGGGCGGACAGCAATGAGTGTGCGGAATTCGTGACGTGCTGGTACTCGTTCGGGTCCTGCGACTGTTCCGCCAGGTCGCGAAGCTCCTCGATCAGTCCACGCAACTCAGTACCGGCGCGTTCCCGATCCAGGACGATCCACAGCTGACCTATTTCACCAAGCCAGATCTCCCAGACAACAGAGGCGGCCAATTTATGGGCCTCCTGCAGCGCCTGTCGAGCGTTCTTGAGTTCCTCGGGGCAAAGCCTCATCCTGTATGCCGTTCGCCGAAGTTCCCGATCGCCCGACTCAACCACCTGTAGCCGTGGCTGTTGCCCCAAGGCCGAGGCCAGGAAAAACCCGGTCAAAAGCACGACCGTCCCCCGTGGACATCCTTTAACGCGCATGATGCTCCTTCCAGGAAGGTGCTGTTGCTCTGTTAGACACCCAATGCGTCATTTTGTTTCAGCGATCAGGCCGCAAGCGTTCTGCGTCGGAGCGTGTGGTTCCTGAAGACGTTACTCCTATCGCTGACGTCGGCCGTTTGAAGTTCTCGACGACTCGGAGTACCTTCCTTCCTGAGTATGGATGACGTAAAGGTCCGGCTTTACGGCAACACGGCTGTCGCGACCGGCAACGTGACGGTGAAGGGCCAACGGGCTGGTCAAGATATCACCGGCCAGTATCGGGCTACCTGGGTGCTTGTGAAGAATCAGAACCGTTGGCAGCCGTGCAATCGCCCCCTGCCTGCTCCAAGGTTCTCTCTGAAGTCTCACACTTCAGCCGGTTTCACTCGGTGTCTGGGTTTCTGACTTCCGACTCCTGCTTTTTGAGATAGCCTGTGCGCGCGCGGATGCTCAATTCCGGATGCCCCTTCACTTCAACCTTTAGCGTCCGCCACCCGGCTGATCTGGAAGGTTCGGGGGCGAATGCCAGAGTGTAGATAAACCGCAGATCACGGGCGATTTCGGCATAGTATGCAGGCAATTCCTCGGGTTTTCGAAGGCTGTACATCTTTCCGCCGGTCTCGGAGGAAAGAACCCGCATCTGCTGCTCGGCCTTCAAAACGGCCGGATGCCTGGCGCCGCTGCGAGGCGGGAGGAAGACGTTGTAAATTAGGCAGTCCGACTCTTGAGCGACTTCACGCACCCGTGGGAACTTGATCTGCGAACCCTCGTTCGCGTCGAGCAGTTGGTTGTCGACACCATCGCTGAAAACCACGATTGCCTTCCGTCCGTTTAGGGGTCGAAGCGTCCGGAAGGCAGACATGAGCGCGTCGTAGAAGGCAGTCGTACTGTGCGGAGCTACGAATCCGAGCACGGACTTCACCCTTGCCGGGTCATTGGTGAAAGGCAGAATCAGCCGGCTGCCGGAACTGAAAGTCATGATCGCGATTCGGTCGGCCGGACCGAGCTGCCGGGAAAACTTCAAAGCCGAGTCCCGGAGGATTTGGATGAATGGCCCGGTGCTGGCACTCACGTCCATCAAAAGCAGCAGGTTGAAGGGCGTTTCGGCCGGAACGCAGGAACCAACGGACTGGAGAACCTCATCTTCGTAGAGGAGGAAATCCTCTTTTTGCAGTCCTGTCAGGGTGGAGCCGGTTCGCAAATCCCGAACCGAGGCGTTGACGTAAACCCACTCTGCAACGACCTTCAGCCGAAACCCGGTGTTCAGTGCGACGGATTCGGGAGAGTCCGCCGACGATGTCGCCGCGAACGAAGAGAGTAAAACCAGGACCGTGTACGAGAGTGCGAGGTAGCGCATCACGATAGCTCTCCATTGTTTGGGCAGTGGAACTGCGCAGTGTCCAAACGAATATGCGAGTTTTGGGGGAGAGGTTACGTCGATCCCGTGAAAAATTGTTTAGTTTACAGTGCGGAATGATTCTAAATCTGTTAGGAGCATCACGTCTACAGCAAGAAGGGGCGGGGGGGCGAAGGGGCCTAGGGCTTAAGCGTTAACTTAGCTGTAGGAGGCACTCGGAGCAAGGGCACCGGACCATATGTAGTGCGGCGGCAGAGGCTATTTGGCACCATCACGGCAGGGTTTCTTCCGCATGTTCGAGGATGGAACGTGGAACGGTCAGCCCTTGCTCCCGGGCGGCGCTAAGATTAACTATCAGCCTGATTCCTTTGAACTCGCCGAACGGAATCGCCGCCGGAGATTCTCCGTGAAGCACCCGGGTAGCAAGAACGCCAGCCTGTTGACCGGCGTCGAAGTTGTCGCGGGCCAGCACGATCGCTGCCCCGGTGCGCGCCTGACTGCTTTGGAAAGCAAAGACAGGAATTCGGGCCTGTCGGGCAGCGGAGGCGATCGTAGGGAAAGAGGCGGCCGTGAGATTCCCCGGAACCTGACAAATGGCGTCGATCTTTCTCATGCAGAGAGCGGAAGCGGCGTCACTCACCTCGGCGGTCGTGTCAGCGGACGTTGCTGTTACGCGCAAGCCCGCTTGGGCAGCCGCTTTCTCCAAATTCCTCATGTGAAAAATCATGTTCGGTTCGGCGGGCACGTAGACCAAGCCTAGATTCCGGGCGTGAGGGAGGACCTCCCGTATGAGGTCGATCATCTCGCTGTATGGAGCCAGGCCATAGACACCCGTGACATTGGGGAGGTGGTCTTCGTTGGTCCTTCCGACTCCGGCCGCGACCGGACTGGCGACGTACGTGAAGATAATCGCCTTTTTGAACTTTCGCGCGGCTGCCTGAAGGCTGGGGGTTGACGTGGTGATCAGCATGTCGGCCCGCTGTCCGGCCGCCGCATCGATCAGGCTATTGAGAGTTGCCACGTCGCCTTGGGCATTCAAAACTTCAACTGTGTAGTCGGTCCCTTCACGTAGGCCGCCGTGACGCAGCCCGTCCAGCACCCCGGCCTCCGCTTCCTCGACGTCCAAAACTCGGTTGTATTCGATTATGAAGACTCTCGCCTGGCGCTGTTCCTCGTTGTGTTTCCGATTCTGGCTGTCAGAAAGGAGGAGGATCGCTGAAGTGCCTGCGATTAACAGAAGCGCGAGAACGAGCCTGCGCATGCCCCTTATTTACCACATCTTCCTGATCGGAGCTGACAGAACTGTCACATTTCGCCCTGAACTTCGGAAACGGCGCACAGGTGTTGCAGCGAAGCGAGCGAAGAGGCGAAGCGCCAAGGGAGAAACCGCATCGGACGGGGGGACTTCTTTAGCCCGGGCTTTTCGGGTGACCCGGGCTAAAGAGGCGAAGCTCTCCGGGGACCAGGATTAGGAAGGGGAACCTGGTCCCCGGAGGCGATTCTGCCGCTACTCGGCGGCGACAGAAGCTCTTTGGAACGGCGCCGCTTTGGCAGCGACTTCTTTCTCGGCCTTCGACTTCCTCAGTTGGCATCCGAGACCGTAGGACTCGACCGTGGCGAGAAAGTAGGAGTTCGCATATCGATTGAAAGTGAGGGAGGCTCCGGACTTGGCGCCATAGCCAGGCATGCTGGCGGTCCGAAGTTGAGTCTTGCCATCGATCGTCCTCAGGGTTACAGCAGTGCCCAGGGCGGAGGCGCTGGTGGCCCGATCCATCTCCAGAATGTAGTTGCCCGCCGGGAGTGTCGTTTTGCCAATGTGAAAAGCGAAGGGGACATTCACCCGGAGAACGGTGGAAGTCATCGCATTCAGACAAAGACCCGAGATCAGCACCACGGAAACAACGACCGCCAACACCAACATGTTCTTTTTCATACTCTGCTCCCTTCGATCGGCCTTGATCCAAGGCCTTTAAACCTTCCCGGTTTCTGTCTGTCTGGCATGATCGCCAATTTCTAAATCTCTTGGTAACCGGACATTTCGTTTACCTGCCAATTAGAACGCCCGAACCCGGTGAGGAGTTTCTGAGGTTTGGGTGAGGTTAAGGCGACGGATCAACAACGCGCTAAAACTAAACGGGTTAGCAGCCAGGTGTCAGCCCTCCCCGTCAATGCCCGGCCGGTCTTGAAGTTCCCCCGGATGAGAGATAAAAGGGGTAAGGAAGCGAGGCAACATGGAAACAAGGACGGATGAAATCGCGGACGGGATCTTTCGGTTTTCGACTTACGTGGACCGGGCTGGCCTTGGGTTCAATCAATATCTGGTTCAAGCCGAACAGCCCCTGCTCTTCCACTGCGGGCTACGCGGGTTGTTCCCGCTCATCTCCAGTGCAATGGCCCGCGTGATGCCGATCAGCCGACTGCGTTGGGTTTGTTTTGGCCACGTGGAAGCTGACGAGCTTGGCGGCATGAATGACTGGCTTGAAGCGGCTCCCGAGGCCCAGGTCGCATTCGGCGCGATGGGATGCGCGGTTTCAGTCAACGATCTTGCCTCCCGGCTTCCGCGCCCGCTCAAGGACGGCGATGTGCTCGACCTGGGCAGCAGGAGAGTTCGCTACATCGCCACCCCGCACGTCCCGCATGGCTGGGACGCCGGGCTGTTGTTCGAGGAAACAACCCGGACGCTCCTGTGCGGCGACCTTTTTACCCGTATGGGTGAGGTTCCTCCTCGTACTTCCGACGACATTGTCGGCCCGGCCTTTGAAGCAGAGGGAGAGTACCTGGCCACGGCGCTAACCCCTCGGACCGCGCCTACAATCCTCGCCCTCACAAATCTCGCACCCAGGGTCCTGGCTCTCATGCACGGCTCGGCCTTCGAGGGGGACTGTAACCAGGCTCTCACGGACCTCGCCCGGGGGTACGACCTGCGCCTCAAACAGGCACTGGGATAGTCGCCCCGGACGCTGAAGACCGCGCGAACCTGGTGCGAAGATGGCGGCCGAGAAGGGGATGAGAAGGCAGACACTCTACTCGATCACCATCGGTCAGCGTTCTGGAAAAGTAACTGCGCCTGAACGGACTTTCTCTTCTAAGTGCTTCTCTATTCGGGTGTTGTCGTCCGTCTTCTTAGTCAGCGTCCCCCGTTTTTTCCCCGTTTTCCCCCCCGTTTTTTCCCTCAGCAGTGAAAAACTGGAGATTGAAGCAGCCCTGGCACTCTATATACCGACCGAGGAGCTGTTGACCAAAAGCGGAACTATGAACAGATTGGCGATAATGTCACACTCTCTTGGAAAATTCCGGGCTAACATAGGGCCGCGAGCCGTTTCTGTTCACCCCGCCACTTTTGTGACGGGCCACCTTGGAGGTGAGCCATGCTGTGCGTGATGCGTTCCTTTCTCGTTCTCGGCCTGTACCTGAGCCTGTCCGTTTTCATCTCGAGTCAATCGGCGCCTGCCTCTATGCAGGCACCAGAGCTCATCTACGGATCAACGTCTGTCGAGTGGCCTGCTTCAGTCCCTGACGGGAGTCTTTTGCTCACGGTGTCCGGCCCCCAGGGTTTGTATTTAAGGCAGGAACACCCGGCGGGGAACTGGGCAAGCTTCAGCTTGATCGACGAGCGGGACCAGCTGCGCCCCGACGGCGTGTACAAATGGGAATTGGTGGTTCAGGCCGGACGGGAGGCCGCAGGCCAGAGAACCCGATCCGGGTGGTTCCAGATCCAGGGAGGAAGAGTAGTCGGGGAAGGGACAGTGGAGAAGCAACCGGTCGTGGTTGAAGGTAACGCCCCTGGGAGCAGCGTCTATGTCGATCAGGAAGGCCGTGTCGGGATAGGCACGTCAGTGCCGGGGGCGCAGTTGCACCTCAAAGGTACGGCGCCGGCCCTTGCCATCGAGGACACGCAGGAAGGCGGACGCGAGTATCGGCTGCGGAGCCTCGAAAGCGGCGACGGGTCACTTGGGCTTATCGATCAAGCGACCGGGCAGGCCCGTTGGCTGGTCGATGGTGAAGGCCGGATGGGGATCAATACCACCAAGCCGACTTCCACGCTGACGGTTGACGGCTACATTGAAGCCACCAAAGGGTTCCTGGTCAACGGGAGGCCAGTGGGAGGGATCGGGTTCGGCCTGTTGGGAGGCAGCCAGCCACTTGTGACGGAAGGGGGGAGCAACAATTACTTTGGCACCGGTGCGGGAGCGGCGATGACGTCGGGGTACAGCAACTCTTTCTTCGGGGGCCACGCCGGTGAGGCAAATGCGAACGGATTCGGCAATTCTTTCTTCGGGGCGGAAGCCGGCAGAGCAAATACGAGCGGATACTTCAACGCCTACTTTGGCAACGGATCCGGCGCACACAGCACGACGGGGATTGGCAACGCATACTTCGGCAGCAATGCCGGGCAATTCAACGTCGGAGGATATGGCAATTCCTTCATCGGCCATTTGGCCGGCTACCGCAACACGGAGGGCGACTACAACTCCTTCGTCGGTCGGTCAGTTGGTGAAAACAACACCCTGGGCGGTTTCAACTGTTTCATCGGTGCCTTTGTCGGGGAACACAATACGGTCGAAGACAGGAACACTCTCGTCGGCACGTATGCCGACATAGACCCGGGTGTGTCGCCTGGTCAGTTTCCGGTTCACCATGCGACCGCCATCGGGTATGGATCTTATGTCAGCCGGTCGAACAGCCTGATCCTCGGAGGGGTGAACGGGTTCAACGACGTGACGTCGGAGACTTTCGTCGGCATTGGTACCCCCGCTCCCGACCGCCAACTGGTCGTGGAGGGCAGCCAGGCCCTGGGCAAGTTCCGTCGCTATAACGCCACCACGCCGTCCCACAGCCCGGCGTTCCTGTTCGAGCGGGCACGGGGAACGAATACGGCGCCCCTGGACATCGTTCCCGGTGATTACCTTGGCAAAGTCCAGTTTCGAGGCCGGGTGAGTGCGAATATGCCGGAATACGGGGCTCTGGTTTTCATCGCTTCCGATACCAATCAAAACGGCCGCTTCTCCTTTGTCGACCGGGACCTGGCGACGGAACGGATGGTAGTCCTCAACACCGGCAATGTCGGCATTGGGACCAATACGCCAACGGAGCTTCTTGACATCGCGGGGAATCTGCGAGTCAGAGGAACCATTCTCTTCGGCGCCCCGGCGTCCCCTGTTCCTGACTACGTCTTTCAGCCGGAGTATAGGCTGATGCCGCTCCGTGAACTGGAGCAGTATGTGAAGGCCGAGAGGCATCTGCCCAATGTCCCCAGCGCAAGCGCGATCCAGAGCAACGGCGTCAATCTGGGCGAGTTTCAGATGAAGCTGTTGGAGAAGATAGAGGAATTGACGCTTTACACACTGCAACAGGCCAACGTCATAGAGCGCCAGAATCATGAGACGAGTGCGCTCAAGGAAGAGGCGGCCGCGGAAGCCAGGGCGCTCAAGGAACGCATCAAGGCCCTTGAAGAGACCGTGAAGACGCTGGTCGGCAGGGACAACCGCGGGAGGTAGACAAGAACAAAGTATCAGGAGGGGAAGATCGGAATGGCGAGTGGTCGTCACCTATGATCCCAAGGTGTCTTCACGCACTCCTCGCCTTCCCGGCGTTTCGAGTGTTTCACAGTACCAACGCCGGCGATGTGAGAGCAGGCATAGAAAGACATGGCGTTCCTTTCATTCGTTAAGCACTTGGTGGACGAACCCAATCGCAATTGATCCTTCGCCCACCGCAGACGCCACCCGCTTGATACTGCCTGCCCGGACGTCCCCTACAGCAAAAACCCCGGGCCGACTCGTTTCAAGCAGATGGGGCAGGCGGCCGAGCGGCCAGTGCGCAGCAGCCAAGTCCTCAGGCAGCAGATCGGGACCGGTTTTGACAAATCCGCGTTCTATTGTACGCAGGCGCCCGTGGACCGCGACGCGTGCGATCTGCGCCGGGGCGAGCTTCGGAAACATCTTCTCAGCCGGCAAGCCCTGGGTCAGTGGAATGGGTCTGTCATGGTTAGGCATGGCGCGGCTTGAGGTCGTTGCGGAAGTCGGTCAGCCAGACCGACACGCAGTCAAGTTCAGGCGCGATCCGTGTCCGAGGAGGAGCGATCAGACGATTAATCCCAAGCTATCACGAAATGTGAAAAGTGCAAGAAAGCTCCCAAGGAAGAGGCCCCGACGCGCGTCGTGCAATAATAGGCATAGTAAATTCACTCCCCTCCGGCGGTCGCTCCCTTTCGGTCGGGACAAGCGGCGCCGGTCTGATGATTGAAAGGACTTCGATGAACATTGTCGGCATTGCAGGCAGCCTGCGGAAAGGTTCTTATAACGCCGCGCTCCTGCTCGCAGCGAGAGAGGCGGTTCCGGAGGGAACGAAGCTTGAGATCGAGTCGATTCGCGGTATCCCGCTCTATGACGGCGACGTGGAAACCGGGACGGGTGTTCCGGGCGTCGTTACAGACCTGAAGAATCGCATTGCGGCGTCAGGCGGTCTGCTCCTGGTCACGCCGGAATACAACAACTCAATCCCAGGCGTGTTCAAGAACGCGATTGACTGGCTGACCCGCCCGCCGGCCGACATCCCGCGTATTTTCGGCAACCGTCCGGTCGCGCTGATGGGCGCCACTCCCGGCCGAGGAGGAACGCTGCTGGCCCAGACGGCGTGGTTGCCGGTGCTGCGCACGCTTGGAACGAGACCCTGGTTTGGCCCCCGGCTACTCGTTAGTGGTGCTCACCGCGTGTTCGACGAGAGCGGCCGACTCGTCGACGAGCAGGTACGCTCGCAGCTTCGGAACTTCATGAGCGGATTCGCCGAATTCATCTCGAAGGGATGACCCAAGCTTGTCCAACCGGGTTTTGTCAGAAGTGAAACCCGAGCTTCGCAGTGGCTCCGCGGCGTAACGAAGTGGGTCCCGCTGAACGTCGACAAGAAATTGTGGAGCGCGAAGGCGTTCGCCAGGTGGAGCGTTAAAGCGGGGACGCTCTCCTATTGGCCCGCCTTGTCCGTCTGCAGCAACCTTTTGGCTAGCTCCTCAAGCGCGTTAATGCGCTCTTTGAGCACGGTTACTTCGGCCGCCGCCTCTTCCTTCTGACGGTCGATCTCCTGTTTTTGCTGTACGGTGTAAAGCGTGAGCTCCTCAATCTTCTCAAGCAGTTTCATCTGAAGCTCGCCAAGATTGACACCTTTTTCCTCGATCTCACTCGCCTTTGGAATAGCCTCGGCCGAATACACAACGATATCGACCCTGGCGGTGGCTGTCCCGAAACAGTAAAAAGCGAGCCCGGTAAACAAGCCGAGCCGTTGGCTACCTGGTTGAAGACCGCGTGTACTAAAGGCCTGTCCTGCAGGGGCAAAGCGGCGGCATAACGCAGACCAACCGGTTCCCCGAAGACAACGGCGCCGATGACGCCCGGACCGCTCGCTTCAGCTTTAAGCGACCCCACGTTGACCTTGGTCCCGGTGCTGGCTCCCAGACTGAATAACTGCCCCGCGTCCAACTCCCTGGCCTGAAGGGCCGGGAGAGTGACGCTCTGGGGGGCAGCCAGGTTCTGGCCATCTTCGCCGACGGGAGTCAGAGTGACTGTGCGCGAGAAGGCCGGGCCGCTAATCGCAGGGTCGAGATCATCGTGGTCCCGCCCGGTGGACCCGGCTCCTAGATTCGCGTCGGGGACTCGGGCGCAGTCGCAAGAGCGCACAGAGCCGGGCGCAGAGCTTTTGTCAAAATCCTTATGCCTCCAATCCCTCAGGCGTCCCTCGGGAGCGCAGGTGAGACGCCTGCGCTCCCGGGGCTCTGCTTCGTCAGAACGTCTGCAGTTGATTGAACGGAATGTCGATACGAGGCGGATCGGCCGTCTGAGTGCCAACAATGGTTCGCGAATGTGGCTGGAACCAGTAGTAGTTGTGGCCGTACTCGGCCTTGTACTCCTCACCGGTCTGGGGATCTTTGACGTCTGTCTCACTGCGCAGCATGTTGATCACGTTGCGCTGTCTTTCGTCAGCTGACCGCTGCCTGGCCCAATACGAATCCATCAGAATGTCCTGCATTTCCGCCCCGGCCTTCCGCTGGATCTCGGCCACCTGCATGCTCGCCTTCATGTTGTTGGCGAACCAGGTCTGATCCACCTGGAAGGTGCGGTACATGTGCGCGAGCACTTCTCCGGCAAGTCGAAGCTTTTCGGGAACGGCGAGGTATCCGTTCAGGTATTGCATGCTCCAGGTCGTTATTCCCGCCGCCGAGATCAGACTCGCCCCGCTGAAATAGCCTTCCATCTGCTTGCCCTGGTTGCGAGCGGTGAATTTGGCGTCTCCAAAGTGGTATCGAATGCTTGCCCCCATAATGGGGCCAAGGCGGGCGTTCATGACCTGGTCTATGTCAGGCCGGTCCTTGACCTCCCTTATCTGAACATCGGTGAAGAACTTGCCGAATCGGTCGGGAATATAACTCTGCAGATATTGAGCCCCGGTCATCCGATTTGCGAGCAGGGTGTTCTGGTTGTACCACCGTCCGACAACCCACCCGCCCGATTGCATCATCCGATCCGGCTCCCAGTAGGTCGGTATCTCCGCGTCTCCGTTCAGAATGACGCAATCCTGTTCGGGCGACGTGACGTTGATTATCGTGCGGGTCTCGGTTGTGGTTCGCCGCACAATCCCCCCATTCACCGTCCAGCCTTGCGGCACCTCGACTGTGAAGGCCCCTTCATTCGGGTCTCGGAATGAGACCCACCGAATTCCGGCCACCGCAGAGGCCTGTGGGGCTTGCTGAGGGGGTGCGAATCGAAAACTGGTAAGGATTCCAATCAGCGACGGCTTTTCCTTTTCGTACCGATCGGCCGGCGCCGCTATCGCGTAAAACATCCCGGCCATCCCGTAGATGGAACAGAGGACCGCGGCCTGAGCTGGCTGACCATTGCGGACGAACTTGACTGACGCCAGTGTCTGATCGGGAGCTGCCGGGTTCCGTTCGGCGCGAACGACAGTCGCGCCTGGAAAGAGCTTGGTCCCTCGGGCGGGTAGTTGTTGAAGCAGTTGACCCGACGTCAGTTTGGTGCGGTTGATGAAAGGCTGGACGACCACAAACTCCGACCGGTCCGCATTATGGATGAGTATCCACTGCTCGTCCAACTCGACTTTCCAGCCAGGCGGGTGACGAAGCACAAAGCCGCTCGGGTTCTCGTGTTGGACCCACCCGACCTGCTGGTTCGCTACTGAAACCATCCAACTGCAAGAACACCAGAATCCCACTCCGGCAATAAGCCAAATCGCGATTCTCATCTCCCCCCCAAAGCGATTGACGATTGATGATTGACGATTGACGCGCGCCAGGCGCGCCAGTCGTGAGGGCATACGCAGGGTTGTAAGGGCGAAACCGTGAACCGGCCAGCCACATATCCCAGCCCTGCGTCGCGGGAACCGGCGGAGTATCCTTAGGCCGGCCGAAGCCCTGACCCGGCCAGACCGGCCGGTTCGTAAAGATGTGCACCTCGCGCACCGGGCCGATCGCGCCATCCCGTATCCCTTCCGATACCAGCCGAACCCCCTCCATCTCGAAACCTATGCGCAGCCGTTCCCAAGGTGACTTCCGACGCAGAACCTCGACCCTCAGCGCGTCAGGAACCTCGATCTGTTTGGGGTCCAATCGCACAGGCAAAGCCCTTTCTCCAGCAAGCCCGGCTGGTGGGTGCAGCAATCATAAGTGAACTCCGTCAGCCATGCAAAGACCAAGTCGGAAGCCCTGTCACCATACGACGCCCGATTCCACAAACCTCGAAGGGCGGTACAGTAGCGCACGGCGTGTGCGGCTGTCGCCACATCAATGGGTAGCGATGTTGCCTCTCTCGGACGTCCGGAGTGACCCCCGTGACTTTTCCGCTCTCTGTCCCTTCCCCTTCGCTTGACGATGGCGTAGTCGGGTGGGATAATCCCACCAATGACGACAAAAGCTGACAACAAGAAACGAGTCGTTCTTCCGTCAGCACGGCCGGGCGACGTCTACGAAATTCAGAAGCAGGGAGAAGGGCGATACCTGCTTGTACGGCTCGAGCGACCCGAACCGGAAATGAAAATGTCCCGGGAAGCGTGCCTGCAGGCCATCAAGTCCAACCCGTTACGTCTCACGATGGATTGGGACCATTTGAAAGCCCTCACTCGGGAATCATGATCCTCCTTGACACGAATGTGCTGGTCTTCGCCGCTGACGCGCGGTCCCCATACCGTGCCTGGGCACATGAAATTATCGCCGACGCCGTCTCGTCAGACGCTGCCGCCATCAATGCAGTCAGCCTTGCCGAAATCTGCGTGGGCGACGCCGAGCCTGATACGGTGGCAGACCGCATCCGCATGTGGGGTATCGTGATCCTGGACGTTCCGGCTGCGGCCGCAGAAGCATGTGCCGTTGCCTACCTGGCTTATAGCTCTGCACGAAAGACACAATCCGGCAAGGACTCACCGAGGGTTCCGCTGCCGGACTTCTTTATCGGTGCCCATGCCCAGGTGATGGGATGGCCGCTCGCAACAGTAGACGAGGGGCGCTTCAGAACTTACTTTCCTGCCGTACCACTGAAGACACCAAGGGACCCGGGCTAGCGCAAGGTTAGATCAACCTCGCCCTCAGGGCTTTGGCGACGGCTTGGGTTGAGTGGACGTGGAGATTCTCGTTCACGGGCGCGGGAGTGAATTGGTCGGCACGGCTCTTAGCGCCCGCTGAACGGCGGGTACATCGCTGGCGGGCGGTCGAAGTCGACCTGCTCGATGTCGGTCCACGGCACATACTCGGGGCGCTGACCCTCGACGAAGATCAGCATGCCGCCATTCACGTCGCCGAGGTCTCCGGCGCGCTCGAGCTGCAGCTCCTCGCCGCTGTGGAGAATCACCGTGGCGCTCCGGGCGCCACGCTCTTCACGTCCGTGGGGGCGGAGCGAGACGATCAAGCCGAAGGGGATGGTGTAGGTCACGCCGTAGGCGGGGGCGTCGAGTGTGTCGGTGGTCTCGCTCTCGTCGAGGTCGTAGACCAGCCGTCCGGCCAAGCGGCGGCCGTCGCGGGTCGTGACGCTCCCGGTGAGCGGGTGACCCGGCGGGAAGTCGCCGTAGGCGGGGCCGCTGCCGCCGCCGTCCTCGCTGAAGTCGACGCGCTCGAAGGCGTCCCAGGAGATCAGCACGCGGCCGTAGCGCGGGTCGTCCACGTAGATCCCGCGGTTGCCCCGGCCGACTTCCTGGGTGCCGGAGAGCACGATCTCGCGGCCGTCGTGCTGCGTGACCCGAGAGCTATCGCGCGATTCACGTGCGATGGAGCGGATGGTGTCGAAACGCAGGCTGAGCTCACTGCCGGCATCGCGGCCGTCGAGCTCGTCGCGGCCGAGGCCCTCCTCCCGATTCCACTGCACGAAGCCGGTGAAGTCCCCCTGCCGCGTTTGCACCGTACCGTGCAGCCGGTCAGGAGCCGCGCCTGACCGGTCGTGGAAGAGGAGCTCGATCGAGCGGATCCACATGCTGTCGACATCCACGACGCCGCGCCTGCCGTCCCACACTCGTACGCCATCGTCGAAGTCGCTGGCGTCGGAGCGGTTGAGGTCCGTCACTGTCCCGCTCTT
>Ga0105092_10001162_pt1 | contig 14033 bp, 10 predicted proteins | sample PPLLak2March2015_FD_87021 | JGI IMG/M metagenome (GOLD analysis project Ga0105092, IMG submission 87021) | Freshwater sediment microbial communities from Prairie Pothole Lake near Jamestown, North Dakota, USA - PPLs Lake P7 Core (1) Depth... | ecosystem: Environmental > Aquatic > Freshwater >... | reverse complement strand
TCTCGCTAACAGAAAATGAGGCAGTTACAGGGTTAAAACCTGACTGCCTTTTTTCATTGAATACACAATTGAAATTCACCGAACGGGAACTAACAAGATGGAAGGTAAATGTATAGTAGGTATAGATGACTTTTCGATACCCCTTCATACCTATACAAATCTTATTTCATAAATTTGATCCAGTTCTTTTTCTGTCCAACAAATGATGGAAAAACTGGAATAACTCCATATCATGGTTTGTCAATGACCCGGCTGTAATAAAATTCTTTAAGCATAAAAATGGATAAACTAATAGGATATTTTAATACTTATCTCTCTTTAAGTGAAACTGAAAAAGCTGAATTAACAGCTCGTTTTACTAAAAGACAGATTAAACGCAGGCAGTTTATTCTTCAGGAAGGAGACGTTTGCACTCATTATGTGTTTGTAGTCGAAGGTTGTATGAAAATGTACAAAGTAGATGAGAACGGGAAAGAGCACAATCTTCAGTTTGCCGCAGAAAATGACTGGCTGGCAGATATTGACAGTTTGCATAACGAGAGACCCAGCAAGCTCTATATTGAGGCCATCGAACCCTCTCAAATTCTTCAAATTGCAAAAAGTGATTTGTGGTATTTGTACACACATTATCATAAATTCGATCGGATTTTCAGAGTAATGATTGAAAACAAGTTTATTGAATTGCAAAACAGGGTGTTACAAAATATAAGTTCAACTGCTTATGAAAGATATAATTCGTTTTTAGAACAATATCCTAATTTATCAAGACGGCTTCCTAATACACAAATTGCTTCCTATCTTGGCATAACACCTGAGTTTTTAAGTAAGATACGAGGTGTAATACATTGAATAAGTTTTTTCTCTTAATCTATATTAAGACTATTTCTTAATCAAGTTCATTGGTCGCTAAAAGACCTGTGGCTTACTTTTGTCTCATTGTTTAATCTTAATAAGATAAAAAATGAAAGACGAAAGAAAAGCTAAAATTGCCATCATTGGTCTTGGCAATATAGGACAGGCAATTGCAACGAATTTGGTTAAAAATAACCGTCCTGTTATTGTTGCAGCACGGGAAATAACCAAAGCCAATACTTTTGCTGAAAAATCAGGGGGCCTGGCTAAACCAATGGGAATAAACGAGGCAATTAAAGAAGCGACCATCATTATTCCGGCAATCTGGTTTAATACGCTGAACGGATTCTTCAATCAATTTGCAAATGAATTACAGGGTAAAATTATCATTGATGTGTCGAATCCAATTGCTCCGGATGGTAAAGGTGGTTTCTCCAAGATAATTGGTGAAAAAGAATCGGCAGGAGAACTGAATGCAAAGGCATTGCCAAAAAACGCAAAATTGGCTAAAGCATTGGGTTCGCTGGGAGCAGCATCGTTTCTTAATGCTTCTAATCAGTTACCTGAAAAAGCTGTTCTTTTTTATGCAACTGATGATACCAGTATTAATGGTGAAATTGAGGAACTCATTATTGATAATGGATTTGAACCAGTTAGAGTTGGTGGACTGAATCAATCTATCCGCATTGAGGTTTTTGGCGAATTGCACGAATTTGGAGCTCTTGGCAAAACCGTTACGCGTAAAGAAATAGTATCGAAAATTAACTAATAAAAGTCCTGAAAAATACAAATAGAATTCTGGCTTTGATGTTTGTTTTTACACAATACAGGATGCTGGTCATGGATTTTATGAATCACATAAGGATATTTTTAACTGACTCACATTTGATTTTCTGAATGATTAATCGTTTAAATACTAAATGAAAACAAAATTCATACTCGTACTGAAAATATTTGTAGTACTCATTACACTACAAACTGTTGTATCTGCTCAAAATAAAACAGAGATATTCATTAATTCGAATTCCGGTAACGATCAAAACTCCGGATCTACAGATCAGCCATTGAAATCGCTGTATGAGGCAGCCAAAAGGGTTAATCAGGCCAATGGCAAGGGATCAATTAACATATTTCTGTCTGAAGGTATATATGGTCTGGATGCGACCGTAACATTTCATCCGGCGAACTGGCACTTTACCAAAGAAGAACGGCTGACAATCCGGGCAGCAATTTTACCGGATGATGCTGATTGGAATCCCGGGAAGATGCCGGTTATTGTATCGACTATGCCACTTGATTTTAAACCTAATGGCAGACAGGATCCACTTGGCGGAACATCTTATGGTATTCAAATCGAGACCAGCCATGTAACGATACAAGGCCTTAGGATTTTAGGCACACCTGTACATGAAAGGCCTGAAGAGGGAATGGTAAGGAGAAATTATCCTATTGTACGGGAAGGCAGGGATCTTGACGATCTCAGAGTGACCCAGTGCCTTTTTATAGGAGACCAGAATGCAATTCCCAACCATCTTGCCATACTGGCAAGTGGCCAGGGGGTGATTGTTGATCACTGTGTCTTCTATCATTGTAAAGATGCTATTGTATTTTGGTTTTCTGACGAACCTGCAAGGAATTGTGAAGTACATCACAATCTGTTTATTGGCAATTATGGTGCTAACATTTGGTCATGGTCAGCGGCCGAAGATTTAAAATTTTACAATAATGTTATCGGGAATACCAATGTCTTTTGGATTTTAAACCGGGATGAAAAAACATCGTTATCGCTTTCAAATTCTCTGATCATTGGCTATAACGAGTTGGTTAACAAAGGCGGTGGCCCTGCAGGTTTTGGTGAAAAAGCCGACCCTGGTAAATTGAAATTTGGCAAAGATGTTATTATCAAAAAAGATGGCAATTTGCAGATAGAAGATAATCCTGTCAAACGGAACTATCTTCATGTTGTTCCCGGGACACCGGGTGCCGACTTAGGAGCAGGACTGTTCAATCAGTAACGTAGTCATGAATGAGAGTTGTTTATGGCATAGCAGAGACGGCAGATTTCAGCCCCGCTAAGTGGCAGTTTTCCAGGAAGTACGATTAATTATCCGAGTCGAAAAATTACCGGATAACGCCAACTGGCATCCTGGAGAAATGCCCTTTATGATATCCATAATGCCCTTTATGGTATCCACAATGCCCTTGTAATGCCAATGTAATCTGGGTGTATAGCGTGCAACGGGCATCACCTGCTATATCAATTTATGTTGCTTTCTGATATTCACTGATATTAAATCTTTATGAACTGTTTTGTGATAACACGATCTTCCGTAAATACTTTAATTAAATAAAAACCTGCAGGAAATTGACTCATGCTTATTTCAGTATGACCTGAATAAATTTTTGCCGAGTATATTTCAATGCCATTCAGGCTAAAGATGGATATGCCTGCTTCTGGGTATATACCAGGCATCAAAACATTCAAGTTATCAGAGACCGGATTTGGATATAGATTAATATAATTGGTTTCTGTTATTTTTTTTGTTGATGAAAAAATGTCTTCCTTCAGTTCAGAAACACCTCCAGGTGTACCAAACCACTTATTTTCTTTTGAATCTATTGCTATTGTCATGACCTGATTACCTAATAATCCATCCAGCATCGTGTAATTGGTCCATTTGGTTCCATCAAACCTGGAAACGCCATTGTAAGTCCCAAACCACTTATTTCCTGCTCTATCGATGGCAATATCAAATACGAAATTATTAGCGAGACCCTCCTCAATTGTGTAAGTTGACCATTTAACTCCATCGAATACTGACACCCCCTTGTCCGTTGCTATCCATATGTTGTCCAGGCTATCGGTAACAAGAGAATTGATTATTACCCCTGGCAATCCATCTTTAGACTCATAAACGCTTGTATCGGTCTGATCAATTTTTAGAACACTGATATAAGGTGCTGGAATACTATCAGCAAATAAATCTCTGATCAGACTGTTTCCAATCCATATGCTTCCTTCCTTACCAATTGCAAGTCCCCTGAACAGGAACTTCTCTTTTTTCAAAACAGTTGTCCAGTTGAACCCGTCAAATTTTGATACACCGCCTTCCGGGACCTCAAAAACCATGTCATAAAATATGGAGCTTGAACCAACGTATATGTTACCATCCGAATCATTTGCTATAACATCAACATAATAACTGATAAGACCATCCTGATCAGAATAATTGATCCACTTGTAGCCATCAAACATGGAGACACCACCGGTCTCGCTATTCAGATTGGCTGCACCAACCCAAATATTGCCATGGATATCTTCCTTAATAGCATGAACACTATTATCTATGAGTCCTGAATCAGTGGTATAGGTTATCCAATTTTCACCATCGAATTTTGTAATTCCCGCCTCTGTTCCAAACCACATGTTCCCCTTGCTGTCGGTAGCAATTTTGTAGATATAGTTACTGGGAAGTTTGCCTGAAGTGGAAAATTCCGTATAATTTACGAATGTTTGTGAAAATAGACTTTTGATCAAACAGATTAAGCAAATAAACAAATAGATTTTTTTCATGGCAATTTTGCGGTATAAATAAATATTATCATTGTTGTCATTATAGACAAGTTACGATATTTCGGGGGTTCCGCCAATATTATTTAACATCTGATTGCTGCTCATGAAGCAGTTGAAATCGACAAAACCAATCCAATTTTCAAAGAAATGCCGACCACAATTAAAGTCCATACTATGATGACTATTGGGGGAATGGCATAACTGCTGTTCTTCTGAAGAGGAGCTTCAGCCGGAAATATATTGGCATTCTACCCCTCATGCAGAATCACTAAAGTAATTCGCTGTAAAGAAAATCCCCCGGTACAACGGATCGGTATTTTATTTAATTTGGTATGTGAAATCAACCTGTTTTGGCTTTGAATGGGAATAACGATATTACCCAGGAATTATTGATCCGGCTTAAGAAGGGAGATATTCTCGCCTATGACCAGATTTACCACAGGTACAGTCATAAGTTATACTCATTCGTTTTTAGAATTCTGAAAGATGAGGCGGATTCGGAAGATATCGTACAGGAAGTTTTTATAAAAATCTGGGAGTTAAGAGAAAAACTTGATGATCATAAATTGTTGAATTCTCTCATTTTTACAATAGCCTACAATAATTCCATCAGTCTTATCCGAAAAAAAATCAGTAGTTCAAAGTATCGTGAACATCTGAGAAATGAATCAGTAATTCCGTTTGCAGATAATTCTTTCAGTGAAATTGAGTTTAATGAACTGAATCGTCAGGTTAAAAAGCTTATTGAGAGTTTACCTGAAAAGCAAAAACGTGTATATCTTTCTCATAGAGAACAAGGGTTGACTTATCCTGAAATTGCAGAAGAAATGGGTATATCGAGAAATATGGTTGAAAATCATATGGTAAAATCCTTAAAATATCTTCGACAGAACCTGAAGAATTTTTTAGTGGTAACCAGGTTTTTTCTCGGTATATTTTTTTTATAGCCTTTTAGATATTTAGTCTCTCCCCCACCTTCAGCTTATGGACTATGGCCTATAGCCTAACAGCCTCCAGCCTCCAGCCAAAAAATTTTAACCTTGAGATAGTGGTGTTGTCAATATCAAACGTATTACCTATTGTAGAAAAACATTTAGCTACAAAAATATTTCCTGACTGACTGAAACAGGAATAGTAATTAAAAGCTTTTCGAAATGACAAAAGATTCATTCATAAAGTATTTAAATGGTAATTGCACAGAAAAGGAATTTGCACAGTTTCTTACCTGGATAAAAGAAGAATCCCTTACAACCTCCGGGAAAAGGCTGGTAAAAGAAGTTTGGGATGAATTCGAACCTGAGGCCAGGCTCGTTGAACGATCAAAATACAATCGTATATTGGATAAAATCCACCACCAGATAAATATCAATCAACATTCAAACCAGCCTGTAATCCGGAGGTTCCCGGATAGAACCCGGATAATGTCTGTAATTACACGTGTTGCCGCCATCCTCTTATTGCCTGTTTTATCATTGTTAATTTATACCATACACTCAGAGAGAAATCAGTATGGTGAGAACAGTAACGATCTCGAAGTTCAGGCTCCCGCAGGATTTCGAATGAACATTGAGCTTGGCGATGGAACCCAGGTATGGTTAAACAATGGAAGCAAACTTAGATATCCCTATCGTTTTGCCGGAAAAACCCGTAAGGTATTTTTAACTGGTGAGGCTTACTTTAAAGTTGCACAAGACAAGAAGGTGCCATTTATTGTAGAGACAAATAATATGGATGTTATAGCTACCGGAACAACATTTAATGTCAGCGCTTATCCGGGTGAAGATATTGTTGAGACCACTCTTGTTGAAGGAAAAGTTATTCTTTATGACAAGGCCAGAAATCGCGAAATAAAAGATTTGTCCCCAAGCGAATGCCTGAAGTTCCATTCAGAAAAAAACAAATATACCCTGGAATCGGGGGAAATAATTGAGAAATATATTGGCTGGAAAGACGGTTTGCTGGTTTTCAAAAACGATTCCATTGCCGACATTGCCAGAAAACTGGAACAGTGGTATGGTGTTGATGTTAAAATAAAAGATGACAACGTAAAAGAATTTACATACACCGCCACTTTTTATGATGAGACACTATCCCAGGTGCTTGAGCTGATGTCATTGCCCAGTCCGGTAAGTTATAAACTGACTCCTCTCAAAAAGCTTGCTGACGGTACTTTTTCCAGGCAGAATGTAATTATAGCACTTAAAAAATAATATCCCTTAAACCCATTAACCTTTATTAAACCTAAAATATGAAAAGGAAAATACTGATTTGGAAACATTCGCAGGGCTTATTCATTTCCGGTATTTTAAAGACCCTTTCAAAGCCGGAACCATCAATTAAAATAATCCTGTTAATGATGTGTTTGACTGTCACAACTGCATCGTATTCACAGACCAGCAACATTTCCCTGGATCTCAAAAATGTCACAGTGAGGGCTGCATTGGACGAAGTTGAAAAACAGGGTGATATCTCTTTTTTATATTCTGATAAAATCGTGGATGTCACCAGAATTGTAAATGTCAGTTTACAGAAAGGCTCTGTAGAACAAGCGCTTAAACAGATTTTTGAAGGGACTGATGTAACATTTACCGTAAAAGGACGGCAAATCGTATTATCCTCCCCTGCTGCCCTGAATGTATCCGAACCATCGGTCAGCCAGGAATTTAATACGGTATCCGGTAAAGTGACCGACACCCTGGGAGCGCCTGTACAGGCAGTTTCAATAAGGATCAAAGGCACTTCAAAAGGAATCACCACCGATGAGAATGGAAATTATACGCTTGCAGGAGTTCCGTCGGACGCAACACTGATTTTCTCCTATGTCGGAATGACATCCCGGGAGATTGCAGTTACCGGCAGAAAAACGATTGATATAACCCTGCGGGAGGACAAAAAAGATATTGATGAAGTGGTTGTTATCGGGTATGGCACGATCAAGAAAAGGGACTTAACCGGGGCCGTATCCTCAGTTAAGGCTGCTGATGTAGATATTACCGCTGCTTCATCAATAGGTCACGCGTTAAAAGGAAAAGTGGCCGGAATGTCAGTCATTCAAAACAGTGCCCAGCCCGGGGGAGGCCTTGATATTTTAATTCGTGGCGCAGGTTCAGTTAATGCAAGCAATGACCCCTTATATATTGTTGACGGGTTCCCGATAGCCACACTTGATCAGCCCGGAAGCGGGAATGAAAGGCTTGACGCCGGAACTCAAAGCATTCTTAATTTTGTAAATCCAAATGATATCGCTTCGGTTGAGATACTTAAAGACGCTTCTGCCACTGCAATTTACGGAGCTCGGGCTGGGCACGGAGTGGTGCTGATTACAACCAAAAGAGGTATACGCGGAGCGCCTGTTGTAAGTTACAATATGTCTTATGGCATTCAACAGCATTCAAACATTTTTGATGTGTATGGTCTTAAAGAATGGATGTCAGAAAAAAACAATTCCAGTTGGGATATGTGGATGTTTGAAAATGAGGTCACACCGTATGGAAATAGTTCATTGGAATATGCTATGGAGAATCCCAAGAATGGGGTAAAATATAAATTGCCTTATACCGATGAAGAGATCAGTGATGCGGGAGAGGGTACTGACTGGGTTGATCTGATTACCCGCACCGGGAGCATTCAGCAACATAACCTGAGTGTTCAGGGCGGATCCGAGCTGACTAAATACATGGTATCCTTCAATTATTTTGACCAGAAAGGTATTATTAAAAATTCCGAGCTTAAACGCTTTACAGGCAAAGTCAACCTGGATCAAACACTTGGTAAATACTTTAAGATGGGTTTTAATCTTACGGCCAGCCGCATTGATAACGACAACACGCCTCTTGGCGATCAGCCATGGGAAAAATCAGGAATGCTGCGCGCTGCAGTTCAAATGGGACCTCATATTCAAGCGATAGATGAAAATGGTAATTACCCAATCAATCCGTTGTTGCCAACCCAGCCTAATCCCTATTCCTTGCTGACTGTTCAGGACAAAGGCTATATGGACAGAATTCTGAGCAATATTTTTATCTCATCCGAACCGGTTAAAAGGCTGATCTTGAAATTGAACGTAGGAACGGATATCGCTTACCAGGCCAGGAAAACATATATGCCAAAAACAACATTGCATGGTGCTCTTTCAGAAGGTATTGCGACTATTAACCAAAGCCTGAATGAACAGTATCTGCTTGAAGCCACTGCAAATTATTCTTTAAAACTTAATGAAAGCCACCAGATCGTGGTATTAGCCGGTGCATCAGCAGAAAAACGCAAGATGAACGGAAATAATGTTGGTAACAATCAATTTCTTACCGACGCATTCGCATGGAATAACCTTATCGCGGGTTCCGGTACAAAAGTAGTTGGCTCGTGGGGGGGCGAAGATAAAATGAGATCCTACTTTACCCGATTAAACTATTCGTTCTTAAACCGGTATTTGCTTACGGCAACTTTCAGAGCCGATGGCGCCAGCGTTTTTGGCAAAAATAATAAATGGGGCTATTTCCCATCGGTTGCTGTGGGATGGAATATTGCAGATGAATCCTTTATGCAATTTTTACGCCCGGCTTTTACCATGCTTAAATTGCGGGCAAGCTATGGACAGACCGGAAATTCAAGTATAGGAACGAATGCCTTTGCCGCCTATTATGCATCACCGGCCTGGAATACTCCTGATGCACAGCCGGAAATTGGCGTTTTCCCGCTGCGGCTTGAAAATCCGGATTTAAAATGGGAAACTACGACGGAAATGAACATTGGTTTGGATATAGCCCTCTTAAAGAACAGGATTTCAGGGTCATTCGAGTATTACCAGAGAATTATCTCTGACCTGTTGAACGATAAAATGTTAAACACATACCACGATCTTAGTCAGGTTATTGCAAATATCGGAAAAACCCAAAGCAAGGGTTTTGAGGCTATTATTAATACAAAGAATATCATCAGGATGAATTTTACCTGGTCAACTGATTTTACATTTTCACTTTACCGGGATCGCTGGCTTGAGCGAACCGGCGATTGGAAACCTAAAGTTTTTGAGAATGAAAATGATCCGATCAGGTCACAATATGCCAGGGTCGCCGTGGGTATTATGCAGGCAGGTGATGCCGCTCCTGTGGCTCAACCTATCTTAAAACCAGGACAAATAATCATTGAAGATATTGACGGTTACAAGGTTGATGAATATGGTGATCCCATATTTGAAAACGGGAGGTTTGTGCGTACCGGCTCTCCGGATGGAAAGATTGATGATGCGGATACAAGACTGATGGGAACATCAGACCCAGGGTATATAGCGGGTTTATCAAATCGTTTCACATATAAGGCTTTTGATCTCAGGGTTGATTTAAACGCGATGTTTGACCGGCAAATGATGGACCCGACAAACATGGCGTTTGGAGTGTCAGCCGATGGTATTGCCCAGTATGGGTACAATGGATTAAGGACATTAAATACCCGATGGACCCCCGACAACCCGTCAACAACCCAGCCAAGTTCATTTTTTGGCTGGTACCACAACTATACTTATGGCGATTGGTTTTATGAGAACGCATGGTTTATCCGCCTTCAGAACATCGCATTGGGTTATACGTTGGCAAGACCTCAGGCAAAATACAAAGTGTTTTCGAGTCTTCATCTCTATTTTGACGTGAATAATGTATTTGTATTTACACCCTACAAGGGACTTGATCCTGAAACCGATGCCTATGCAGCCGCATACCCGAATGCAAGAACATATACTTTCGGAATAGACGTAAAATTCTAATCACACCTGTAAAAACGAAAAAGATGAAAACAATATTAATAAATATAGGTGCAGTGGTAGTTCTGTCAATATTTTTTGGTTGCGCCAAATTGGATCCTTTAGACTATTCGGATATCAACCCTTCCATATTCCCGAAATCGGAAGCCGATATACAATCTCTTGTTTTATCGTGTTACTACCCTCTCAGAGGGAACTGGTGGGATGGCATTAATTCTGATTCGGAAAGGGGTCAGATGTTTGTTAACGAAAGTTGTACAGAGGTTTTAATGGGGAAATTCGGTGCACAAAAATTATGCTCCGAATTATCATTCAATGAAACAAACAATGAGGTAACATATTTTTACTATACCCGAGATGAACCTTACGGCTTCTTTGGCAAAATCAGCCGGTGTACCCTGGTGATGGATGCGATTGAAACCAGTAGTTTAAGCCAGGATGTAAAAAACAGGTACCTCGCTGAAGTTCGGTGTGCCAGGGGATACCTGTCCTATATTTTATTCGATATGTATGGCCCGCTGGTAATAGCTCCGCTGGAAGTATTAAAAAGTCCCCTGGTAGAAGCGCCTTTACCCCGTCTTTCAAATGCTGAGATGGTGAAATTTATAGAGGACGACCTGCTGTTTGCATCTGAATATCTTCCGCTTCCCAAGAATACCGAATATGGAAAGTTCAGCAAAGGCCTCGCCAAAACCCTGCTGATTCGCCTGTACCTTCATGAAACAGTGAATGATAAGGCATACTATGACAAAGTCGAAATCGTTGCCCGTGAATTAATGGGTTCAGAATTTGGATATTCCCTTGTGGAAGACTATCCATCTCTTTTTGAACTTGCAGGTATGGACATGAATAACCCGGAATACATTTTTGTGATCCCTTCATCGCAGGCCGGGCCGAATACTTCCCAATGGCTCATGATGGCCATGCCCCCGGATTCCGACTCACCTGTTAAAGGCTGGGGAACCGTTCAAAGTTCATGGTGGTTTTATGATACATTTGAACCGGCAGATACGCGAAAAACCTATCTCATCACCGAATATGTCAGTTCAGCTAACAGTCAGCTGGTGAACATGGAAAATCCCGGGGCTACTATGGATTTAGGGCCGATACCCCAGAAATACATGATGGATCCGACTGTTCCGGGTAATAGCGGTTTCAGCCAATTTGATATTGTTGAATACCGTTTCCCGGAAGTGCTGTTATCCTTAGCCGAAGCTATCGTAATGAAACCTTCAGGTTCAGTAAATACAGAGGCATTAGAACTGATGAACCAGATCAGGAGAAGGGCCGGGTTAGAAAATAAATTGCTATCTGACTTTCCGACAAACGAGTCATTTATTGATCAATTGCTAACCGAACGCAGCCATGAATTCTGGTGTGAGAATGGTCAGTACAGGGCTGACCTTATCAGGTTCGACAAATTATATGACCGCGTAATGCTGCTCAACAATAATGTGGCGCCCTATGCTTCAAAAGACAAATATCTTTATCCTCTTCCCCTTTCGGTAATTGTTGACGGAAAAGGACAGGTGAAACAAAATCCGGGCTATGCACAATAATATTACAACTATGAAACCTATTCTTTGGATCTTTTTCCTGATCTCAGTAATTGAAATCGGTAGCACGGCATGTTCAAAAAAACCTGCTGATGAACCGGTTATTCCAACGGCCGTCACCTATACACCGGACAATACAATATTTGCAAATCCGGAAAGAGGATTTTATAAATATACGGAATGTGAGGTAGGAACCGGCACGGGCTCTTTAAATGAATCCACCGTAAGGTCATGGCGGATTAACGATAATATTACCTTAATCTATAGAATATACTATATGAGAAACTTCCGGGAAGCTGCGCTTACCGAAAGTGTACTTGCAGGTATTGATAATGATTTTGCAGCGATGAGGAATGCCGGAATTAAATGTATACTGAGATTTGCTTATTCCGGGAATGAAAATGAAGCAGATGCTCCTGTATCTACCATTGTGACCCATTTAGACCAGTTGAAACCTCACCTTGAAAACAATGCCGATGTGATAGCGGTGCTACAAGCCGGATTCATAGGGGCATGGGGTGAAGGCTATTACTCGTCAAACGGGCTGAATTCATCAGCCGGCCGGTACCAGGTGTATGATAAGATATTGAAAACATTACCTTCCAGGCGAATGATGGAGGTACGGACGCCTGCTTACAAAAAGGAGTTTTTTCAACGCGCCACCAATCTTAGCCAGGATGAAGCATTTAACATGCAGGATATTGCAAGGATGGGTTTTCACAACGATTGCTTCCTGGCCAGTTCAGATGACTATGGAACTTACCAAAATGTAACAGCCGACAAAGCATACATTAACCGGGAATGCCTGTTCGTGCCTATTGGAGGTGAAACATGTCCTCCATCCGGTGTTGATCCTGCTGACGGTACTAAAGCGCAAAATGAAATGCGCTATTTGAGGTGGACATACCTGAACCAGGATTACTACCGGGGTGTCAATGATCTTTGGAAGCTGGACGGATCAATGGACAATATCATGCGCGAATTAGGCTATCGTTTTCAACTTCTTTCAGGAGAATATTCCGATAAAGTTGCCCCCGGCGGCGCTTTTTCAGCAAGGATAATTCTGAAAAACCTGGGTTATGCTGCGTTATACAATCCCCGGCTGGTGGAGTTGGTGCTTAAGAACACACAAACAGAAGAGGTATTTAAAGTAAATACAGGCATAGAACCCCGTTTGTGGAAACCCTCCATGGAAAGTGAAATAGATACTGTTATGGGAATTCCCCAGGACATACCGCCAGGAGAATATGAACTTTATTTGAATCTGCCTGATCCTGAAGAAGCCTTATACAATAACCCGGCTTATTCAATCCGGCTGGCAAATGAAAATGTATGGGAAGAAACTACCGGGTTTAACCGGCTTAATATTCTGATACAAATTGATTCCAAAAATAAGGGAGAGGTTTATTCCGGTAATCTCTTTTTTATTAAAAAATAGAAGACAGTTTAAATTCAACAACCATTATTAACTAAAAAACATCCCTATGAAAAAAATTACGTATCTGGCTCTCATGCTGGTTATCACCATGATTGCTGTTTTTACAGCCTGTAAAAAAGATGACCCTGATGATCCTAATGCCGGGAAAGCTACAATCGCAGATCTGGCTGTAACTCCGGACGCCGGCCTTCAATATGGCGATATTGTAAATCTTTCCGGATCTTTTTCTGATAAAACCGGATTGAAGTCTTACACTGTCAAAATGAATAATACTACCGGTGTTATTTTCGAAGAAACAAATATGCTGACAGGCAAGACATTTACACTCGATAAGGATATAACCATCCCTCTGCCAAAAAATGCTGTTGAAGGTGATATGACGGTAAGCATAACGGTTAAAAACAGTGCAGATCTATTGACTACCGAGGAAGTTACGATTAACAATCTCGCTCTTCCGACTATTGATAATATGTATCTGATTATCAATAATAAGGTTTACACAATGACCAAAAACGGCAGTGTTTTCGAGCTCGAAGATTTTATTCCTGTTGCGGGAGCAGGTAAAATATATACTAACTCTGACAAAAGCGGCCTGGCATGGGGTCTTGATGGCACGGAAATTATAGCCATGGGAAGCGGGGATATTGTTTTCGGTAAGGAAACTGAGGAGTATTTCAAGATTTCTTTTAACCCTGTAAGCTTTGATTTAACATTAGGTGAAGCCCAGCAATGGACTCCGATAAGTGATGGACTTTACATTCTGGGTAATATTTCCGGACATTGGGCCGATGGGAACATTTCCACTGAAAAAGCCAAAATGATGATGAGCGGCTTTAGTCTGGGAAACCGTAAAATGTG
>Ga0105092_10001161_pt1 | contig 14041 bp, 17 predicted proteins | sample PPLLak2March2015_FD_87021 | JGI IMG/M metagenome (GOLD analysis project Ga0105092, IMG submission 87021) | Freshwater sediment microbial communities from Prairie Pothole Lake near Jamestown, North Dakota, USA - PPLs Lake P7 Core (1) Depth... | ecosystem: Environmental > Aquatic > Freshwater >... | reverse complement strand
TGCTGGTAGATAATCTCTCCATCTTCATTCACTATCGCCAAACATGGGGCGCGGTAAATGCCATGATCGCTGGCAAACCTTTTCTGACGTTCGAAGTCGATGCGGTATAAAGGCAAGAAAGCTCGCGCAGATTCCGGCCAATTTTCAATTTGGCTCTCTGCTGATAGGACGATTCCCTGCATACATTCGCACGGTTCTTCCAATGTGAAAAATAACAAAGCAGGTTCGTCTTGCAATTGGAAAGGTTGAGTAACCAACGAATCCCATTGCAGCACGAACTTCAGGCCAGATACAATCAGTAATAATCCTCCAAATCCTAGGAGGAGGGCATGCCTTTGTTGGCGGGTCAGGCGATCCATAAGAAATAAAACCCCACCAAAATTACGATGACACCGCTGATTGTTTCCAAAGTATGGGACCAACGCCCAATAGTCTGCATCTGCTTCAAAGCTCCGGTAAAGGTCCCTGCCAGCACTACAGGTACTCCGCGTCCGAGAGCATATACAAACAGTAAAATTGCACCATAAAGCAGCGCCCCTTTCGCCATCACATAGGTCAGGATAGCTGCCAGTACAGGTGTCGCGCACTGCGAGGCCACCAATCCCGAAATCAGCCCTAATGCAAGTGCCCCGGGCACGCCTTTCAAACCGATCCTTTCGCGCAGACCGCTGAACCACCCGGGCAGGTTGAGATTGAGCACCCCCAGCATTTGCAGGCCGATCACAAAACAGATCCCGGCCACCAGGTAGTACCACCAGCGTTTCGTGACGCCGATCAAGCCGCCAATGGAGGCAGCAGCCACCCCTAACAGCATGAAGGTAATAGCCAATCCAAGGGCAAAAGCCAGCGACAAGGAAAAGGACCGCCAGCGGGGCAGATCGTGCGAGCCGCCTACATACCCCACGATCAAGGGGATCGTGGCGACATTGCAAGGTCCCAGGCTGGTAATGAGTCCGCCGAGGAAAACGAGGCCGATTCCCAGGAATGAAAAGCTGGATAGGATTTCCAGGTCAAACGGCATGCTCATTTCCCTCCTGCCAGGGCTGCCAGCGTATCACTGAGCTGTGCAGCCTCCATCACACCCACATGGGTGGTTGACTGACCGTTTTGGTCGTAGAAAATCAGGGTGGGAATATACTGCAGCCTCACTCGCTGCAAGAGAGGTTGGTTTTCTTCGTCGTACACATTGATATCTACAAGGGTGACGTCCTTTTCAAAATCCGGATATACCTGTGCAACGATCTCCATCATGAGGATGCACTGCTGGCAGTTATTCGCGTGGAAGAATGCGAACGTTGGCAGGCTCTTCTCAAGGGCAGTGTCTAGCTGAACTTCTGCTGGATCTGTGGAACCCGTAGAAGGGGATTCGGCCTTGGGCTTCTCTTTGAAAGCAAAAATGGTCAAGATCACCAGCGCCAACCCACTGATGACCAGGATTTGCGGCAGGCGGGAAGGCTTACGACGATGTTTTCGAAGCATACATTTTTCCTTTCAATGCCTGGCGGGCATCAGGTAGGAGGAGCAGCAGCAAGCTCTTGATGACTGCTTCTCCTTTTGGGATGCCAAATAAAGCCGCAGTTTGGTACAAGCGCATGACTACACGCACAATAGGCGTTTGCCGGACCGGATTAAGCTCTTGGGCAGAGGCAGATATAGGACTGGTTCCCGCGTAAAAAAACACAGTAAAACGAAAAGCAAAAAGAGCCGGGATTGCTTCAGGTTTTCCTCCACATTGATGTCGATACCCATGTTATAGAAATAATTTTCCCTTTTCAGCTCTTAAATAATGTTTTATACAACTTTCTATATGTTTTGCCGATTAGAAGAATTGCGTAGGAAGAGAACATTTACGCTCTCTTCCTGCGCAGCCTGGTACGTTTTATGAAGTGGATGAGCTTAATTTTTCAAGTGCGGCAGCCACTTTCTGCATCGCCTCTTCCGTAGGCATGTTGCGAAGATCAAGGGCAACCACTTGCTGATCAAAATCTGCCCCTACGGCAGCCATTGCATCCTTATACATCTTGCGCTGCATTTTCGGATCGCAGCCCCCAACCACGTAAGTCAGTCCTGGCTTGGCCAGGTCTTGCCAGAAACGATCGCCATCATCCACGCACAGTTGGGGATGGACAATCGTATATTCAACATCCAACTCGTTGCGGACATAATTGACCAGGCTCCAAACATTGAGTTGAGTAAAACCAGGGCAATCCCCGCGGCACATACATTGGATAAAACGAGGTAAAGTTTGTTCAGCCATTGGATTTTCCTTTCTTTTTCCTAATAAAAATCGCTGCTCACGCAGCAGGGGGATACTGCTGCCGCAATTCTTTGAAGATTAATTTAAAGGATTTGCGTTCGGGGAAGTTAATAGCGCCTTCCGTACACTGGAAACGGCAGCTCTCACAGTAAACTTCGCAATGGTAGGGATTGGCAACTTTTACTCTTCCAGTATCCTCACTGAAGGCATAGGCATCGTGCTTACAGGCGTCCACACACACACCACAGTCTATGCATAATTCTTCGTTTATTGTTGGGAACCAGGGAATCAATGTCCTGGGTATTCCCAGATAATCTTTCAATTCTGTGTCTGACATTGCAAACCAACCTTTCTATGAATTGGAAATCGGATTGTCCTTTACAGAAAGGAAAGTGTAGTAGGCGGTGAACGTTTTCTTCCTGGGCCATGCCCGCCAAAACGCTCGCAGCATAAGGTCCTATTAAAATGGCTGTTTTTACAGTGACACATCATCACGTATTCATGAGAAAAAGGTTACGTCATATTTCTTGCAGTCTGCGTAAAGTATGTCCTTCGATTGACGCAGGAGCTTATTCTTCGGATAACGCGAATAATGAGATCTGAAGATTATTGCTCCTGCCTGCTGATAAAAAGAGCATACGCACGGCGCAGGGCTACAGCATATTCTGCTTCGATGGCAGGTTGTCTTGGGATATAGTTATATTTACGCGCCATACCAACCAGCTCGTCATCAGATGTATCTTCAGGACGGCGTCTCAACGCGAACAACTGCTGGAAGACAGTATCCAGGTTGCTCATCCCTACTGAATCGCCTCGCTCTCCCACCTGGATATAGGTAATCCCACTAACCCTGGGAAGACAACAAGCTCCTGAACCTGGCGGTAATTTATCCATTTCTGCTTGGCCTCCTCTGGGCGGACCAGGTCCGCCCAGAATCGAACGCCAACTTACACCGAGCGCGGTAAACGATAAAGTCGGAATGATAATTTACGCAGCTTCCATTTCTGCATTCGCCAACCAGGTGGTAACTTCTGCCTGATTCGGAATACGCCCTGCACAGACCACTTTTTCATTGATAACCAGGCCCGGCGTCGACAGAATGGGGTACTTCATGATTTCGCTGTAATCGGTAACTTTGACAAATTCAGCTTCCATGCCCATCGTCTGAGCGGCTAGTTTAGCGATTGACTCGACTTTTTTGCAGTTGGGACAACCAGAACCAAGAATTTTTACTGTAAGCATTTGTTTGGACCTCCAATTAATTTATATTTTCCGACCAGGCATTCATTAGCCTGCTGCAACCTAATGAACGGATGCTCCGTGTTCAACAACTCGCCCCTGGCGGTTGTTTACGAACCATAATATACCTGCTAAAACTGCCAGGAAGGAGACGAGATAAAGGAAAACAACACCAATGCTTGTTCCATCAACCCAGGCACCGTAAATCAACCCTGCCAGGGTGCTGAACAGCGCCACCCAGCCAACATACACCCAGGCTTTAAGCTTTCCAATAATTGCCGCAGTGATCAGGATGCTCTGTAAGCTGAGCTCAGGATCTGAGATCAAGTAAGCAAGCAGGGGTCCGCGATGCATACCCAGGCTGAGGAACATCTGTGCGATAGGTACTTCCACCAGGGTGGGGAAATACATGAATACGCCGAAGATGACACCAACTACATTACCCACAACGCTGTTTTGACCAGCAACCGCTTCTATCCACTCGGGACGGATCAGCATCCGGATAATGCCCACTGCAAAAACTCCGACGATTAATAGCGGGAATATTTGTTTGACGAACTTCCAGGACTCCCACAAGAAGTCGCGGGTTTCATCCTCGGTCAGCACGGCCTTGATCATCCAACCCAGGAAGATAACCGAGAGCAGCACACCGAAGAACTTGCCGGTGAATGCGATGGTCAACCCACCTGTATGGGGCATCACGCCCAGAGATGCTACCAGCAGGGTCAGGCCGACCAGGGCTGTGGAAATCCAGGTCCAGGCATTGAAACCTTCGTGGATTTTTTCGACGCCTTTCCAGGAAGTAAGGCCAATGAGGACCAGCATCCCAATCAGCAGAGCACCTTGAGCGGTAACACCTTCCTCACCTCTCGCTGGGTCAAATGGCACAAGCCTGTACAGGAAGTCCTGGAACGGTTGGGCACCACTGAGGGGCAGTTCAATTTGAGCGTAAGCCTGCTTGAGAAAATCAAACTGGAACGTGCCCGCTACTAACAAGGCTACCAGTACCAACAAAAAGATTACCGCTGCCCGTCGCATGGCTGCCTGTCCGGCGAACAATGCGTCGGTTGCCTTATCGTGTTCTTTGTCCTCTCTGCGGAAGATCAGCGCCATGATGATACCGATGCCAATGCCAAAGGTTAAGGAGAGAAGAAGCCTGGCGATCGCCAGATCCATACCGATTACACCACCGGTGTAGACCAATGCCAGGATATTAATGGCTGGAGCGATAAATAAAAAGGTGATCGCTGGACCCAGCCCTGCACCTTTCTTGTAGATTCCCGCAAAGAGCGGAATGACCGTGCAGGAGCAGACGGCCAGTAGAAAACCTGCGGCTGCGGAGGCTGGGTAAGAAATGAACTTTGGCGTGCTGCGGCCGAGAAAGCGAGTCACTGTCTCTTTCGGGATAAGCGCAGTCATTGCACCGGCAATATAAAAAGCTGGCAGCAGGCACAGCAGCACATGAGCCGCCAGGTAAGAAGCAAGGTTCCCAACGCCGCTTTGAAAAAGCCTTCCTATAAGGCTAAGAAATTCCATTCGAGTCCTCTGTTAATGACAGGATCTGGGAAACGGGTATCGTCGAAGTGCAGCTCGGACAGCTGCACTCTGCAGGATTAGAGACTTCCAGCGCTTTCTGCGGTACTCCAGCTGCTTGAGCCGCCTGCAAAATAAGCTCCCGGACTTCCGGTTTTTTCAATTTGTAGTAAATAAATTTTCCTTCCCTGCGTGCACTAATCAATTTTTTCTCTCGCAGAAACATTAATTGCTGTGAGATATACGCCTGCCTGACCCCCAAAAGCGCCTCCAGATGGCATACACAGGCTTCCCTCATGCTAATTGCTAGCAAGATTTGTAAGCGTGCCGGTGTGCTTAAGGCCTCAAAAACATTACTTATCTTTTCATATGCATTCATATTCGTCATCCCGAACATATTATATAATCATATTCAAAAAATGGAATATGATAAATGTCACAATAAGAAAATTTCATTTGGCATATCATTTTCATTTAGCAACGGATCCATACCGCCAGTGTTATACTTCTCGGAATCCATTACAAGGACACGAATCATGAGCAAAGCCGTATGAACATAATCGATAAGCAGTTCGCTTTTCTGTTCCCCGGGCAGGGATCGCAATCTGTCGGCATGGGTAAAGAGCTGGCGAAAAATTTTCCAACAGCCCGGCTGACTTTTGAGGAAGGGGATCATATCCTTGGTTTTTCACTCTCGAGCCTCGCCTGGGAGGGTCCAGAGGCTGGACTAAATGACACCATCAACACCCAACCCGCCCTGATGGTTCATTCTATTGCTTCGCTCCGCGTTCTGAACGAGCTGCACCCCCAGTTGAAACCTGTTTTTACTGCCGGGCATTCGATGGGCGAATTGAGCGCGCTCGTCGCTGCAGGTTCGCTGCCTTTCTCTGAAGCACTGCGCCTGGTTCGTACCCGCGGCGAGTTAATGAAGAGAGCCGGAGTCGTGTCTCCGGGAGGAATGGCGGCAATCATTGGGATGGATATCCCTACCCTTGAAGAGGTTTGCATGAAGGCCAGCCTGCCCGATGAAATCGTTCAGGTCGCAAACGACAATTCCCCCGGACAGGTGGTCATCTCAGGCGCCAGTCCTGCATTGCAGCGTGCCTTAAAGCTGGCTCAAGAAGCAGGTGCGCGCCGGGCAATTCCCCTGGCAGTCAGCATCGCCGCACACTCACCGTTGATGATCAACGCCCAGGAAGACTTCAACCAGGCAGTAGCTGCTGCACCTATCTGCAGTCCAACCGTTCCCTTGATCGGAAACGTTACTGCCCTGCCGCTTGAAGACGCCGGTGCAGTTCGCTCCGACTTACGCCTCCAGCTCACCTCTCGGGTTCGCTGGGTGGAGAGCATACGTTATATGGCATCCCAGGGCTGCCAGTATTTCATGGAAATCGGAAACGGATCGGTGCTTTCAGGGCTCGTGAAACGGATCGAGCCGCAGGCACAAACCCTTACCGTCGGTTCGCCCGTAGATTTTGAGCGGTTGGTTTAGGATTCTATTGAAACAGTCAACGGATATTTTTCTGCGTACGGTATAATAAATTGATCGCTGCGCCTCATTGCGCGGCGAGTGAACTTTGAATAAAGGAGCCATATATGCCCGAATCCCCCAGCCTGTCTCTCGAAGGGCGCGTCGCAATCGTCACCGGTGCATCTCGAGGGATCGGACGAGCGATAGCAATCGAGCTTGCACGGCGAAATGCGTCCGTTATCGTCAACTACAATCGTTCACCTGAAAAAGCCGAGGAAGTGGTCGCTCAGATCGGGGCAGAAGGCGGAAAAGCACAGGCAGTGCAAGGGGATGTTTCAAGTTTCGAGCAAGCCCAGGCGCTGGTGAAAGCGGCAGTTGATATGTTTGGCGGTTTGGACATTTTAGTCAACAATGCAGGCATTACTCGTGATACCTTAATCATGATGATGGGGGAAGCAGACTGGGATGAGGTTATCAGCACGAATCTGAAAAGCACCTTCAACTGCTCGAAAGCAGCTATCCGGCATATGATGCGGAAGCGGTACGGAAGGATCATTAACATTACATCTGTTTCAGGTCAAATGGGGAATGCCGGCCAGACGAACTATTCAGCTTCAAAAGCAGGTCAGATCGGATTCACCAAAGCCCTAGCCCGAGAAGTTGCAAGCCGCAATATTACTGTGAATGCTGTTGCTGCAGGGTATATTGATACAGAGATATGGGCAAACGTACCTGCGGAAATGCAAGAAGCTGCCCAAAAGCTTATCCCACTCGCTAGAAAAGGATTTCCTGAAGAGATTGCCTACGCGGTTGCCTTCCTGGCCTCTGATCAGGCGGCATATATTACAGGCCAGATACTGGGCATAGATGGCGGAATGGCAATGATGTAGGAGCTATTGGAGGAGATATGGCATACGAACAAAATTTACCGGGGAAGACAACCATTGCACCCGATGTACTTCACACAATCGCTCGTTTGTCTGCATTAAATATTGATGGTGTAAGCCATATGAGCAGTGTTCCTTCGGGAAAAGGTAAAGGCCTTTTCAAACGTGGAACAAGTGAAGGTGTAGTTATCGACATCCAGGATGGGGTTGTATTTGCAGACCTCTATCTCATCCTGAAAAATGGGTACAACATTCGCGAGGTCAGCCGCCAGATCCAACGAGAAGTAGCTCGCGCTATTTCCGAAATGGTTGGAATGCAGGTCGGGCGTGTCAATATTCATGTGGAGGATATTGAATTTCCAACCGAGGTTGAGGCGTAAAAATATATGAAACCCAGGACCAGGGCCCGTAGTACAGCTCTGCAAGCACTTTACGAGATCGATATTACCGGGCATCCCCCTGGAATTGTCCTGGAAGAACGATTGAAAGAAGCCGATCTGGAGATCAAGCTTCAGGATTTTGCTCGACAGATCGTAATGGGAGTAGTACCTTTGACTGTCAAGCTCGACCTACTCATTGCCGAGCACGCACCCGAATGGCCGCTCGATCAGGTTGCAACGATCGATCGCAACATATTAAGGATTGCCTTGTGGGAAATGGCTGTCGATGGGCAGACTCCCGTAAAAGTTGCAATTAATGAAGCCGTCGAGCTGGGAAAAGTCTTCGGTTCAGACAGCACACCACGGTTCGTAAATGGCGTACTGGGCAGCCTGGCAACTCGTCAACAAGAGATCACCCAGGCACTGAAGCAAAGTAAAAGCGACGGCGACAATACTGGAAGTTGATGGTTTCTGAACTATGGATATCCTGGGTATAGGCCCTCTCGAACTCGTTTTTATTTTTCTTATCGCATTGATCATTCTTGGGCCTCAAGAAATGGCCCGGGTCGGCAAGATTGCTGGTCGTTTCTTGCGAAAAATCATGATCTCTCCTACCTGGAAAGAAATTCGAAACCTTCCATACCGGATCATCCGAGAAGCCGGCATCGACGAAATTCAGGAAGAACTAAAAGGACCTGCAAAAAAGGCTCCCCGGCGCGATTCCGTTGTGCTTCCAACTCCTGCGAGCAAAAGCGAAGCGTCTTCAAAAGTAAGCGAAGCGTCGTCGAACGCAAGCGGAGCGTCGTCGAACGCAAGCGGAGCGTCGTCAAACGTAAGCGAAGCGTCGTCACGCGTAAGCGGAGCGTCGACACAGTCGCCGAGGAATATTGGAGTACAGGATAGCGTCGCAACTGAGTGGATTACACCTGCGGCAGCGGCGGAAGCAGCACCCGATGCCTGGACAACCCCTCCATCTGATGAAAAGATGGAATCACCCGAAGAAGAAAAAATCCAATCGAAAGGTCTGGAAGATAGCTGAATATGGGCAAAGTCTTACGCATCTTTGGGCGCATCGCCACCTCTCCCTTCCGCGCACTTAGTTCAATGTTTGGCAGCACACGAGAGCTTCTTTTCGAGCAGCCTGATGACACCCCGCTTCTCGGTGTTATAGAAAAGACTTTCGCTCAACCTTCCGATCTCCTGGAACACGTTGTCGATTTGCGTAAACGGCTGCTCTGGGCTGTGCTGGGATTAGCCGTCACAACAGGTATTTCCTTTACGTTTGCCCCGCAGATCATTGACCTGCTTGCCGGTCCTATCGGTGGGATGAATGAACTGGTGGCGATCGATGTGACCGAACCAATATCCGTTTTCATGCGGGTCTCGCTGCTTTCAGGCTTTGCTCTTGCATTGCCGTGGATTGCCTTCCAGATCTGGTTATTTGCCGCACCCGGGCTGATGCTCCGCACTCGATGGTCCACCCTGTACTCTATCCCCCTGGTCGTGTTGTTCTTTCTTGGGGGTATGTTTTTCTCTTATAAAGTGCTCCTCCCCACAGCACTACCTTACTTGCTGTCCTTTATGGGCATTACCACCATCCCGAGACCAGCCTCATATATTTCTTTTGTAACCAGTCTACTGTTTTGGGTAGGAATCGCCTTTGAATTCCCGTTTGTCATTTTCATCCTCGCACGTCTTGGTTTTGTTAAAGGGACCACACTGGCGAAACAGTGGCGCCTTGCCTTTGTCATCATTGCTATCGCGGCGGCTGCAATCACTCCGACTGTTGACCCGGTTAACATGTCGCTCTTGATGGGACCGCTGCTCGTCTTGTATGCTCTCAGCGTCCTTCTCGCATTCTTAGCACAGGGGGCACGCAAAAATGAAGAAAGAAAGAAGGAACAAGCAGCACAACGAGAACAACAAGAAGCACGCTAAGGAAGCAAATCTATCGATGCGACTGTAATGGATGCGTATCAAATGCCACAACAATTACAAATCACACCCGATTCCATTGTGAGTCTGCGTGAAGTTACGCATAAGAATCTAAGTGATGTCATTGAGCTGAGTGATACCCTCTCTGAGGCACACCGGCATATGGTTGCATCAAATGCCGTTTCGATAGCCCAGGCTCACTTTTCTCCTCACGCCTGGTTCCAGGCTATCTATGCAGATGAAGTACCTGTCGGTTTCTTGATGCTGCATATTGGTGCGGATGATCATTGGATTGATTATGGCGGGTTTTTTCTTTGGAGAATGATGATTGCTGCTCCATACCAACGAATGGGCTTTGGGAAAAGGGCTCTGGAGCTGGTCATTGATCATATCGCCAGGCAGGGAGTAGATGAGCTGCGCACGAGCTGTGGTGAAGGTGAAGGCAGCCCGGAAGGTTTTTACCGCAGCCTTGGGTTCGAGAGTGATGGGGACATGTATGATGATGAGGTTGGGCTTACACTGAAGTTCTAACCAGTTTAACAAAATAGAGGGGGTGTAGGACGTATGGAAATTCTCCAGTCCACACTGGAACCATCGAGCGTAAACCTCGAGAGGAATAGAAAACATAACAACAGCCTGGCCGAGGAACTGCGTAGCAGGCTTAAGCTTGTCCGGCTGGGAGGTGGAGAGAAGTACCGCCAGCGTCACGAGGCGCAGGGGAAGCTCTTCGTCCGCGAGCGCATCGACCGCTTGTTGGATCCGGGCTCCCCGTTCCTTGAGCTATCACCATTAGCCGCCTGGGGAATCTATCGAGATCAGGCGCCTGGAGCCGGTATCGTTACCGGGATAGGTCGAGTTGCTGGACGCGAGGTGATGATCGTTGCAAATGACGCCACGGTCAAAGGCGGCTCATATTACCCTCTGACGGTTAAAAAGCATCTACGTGCTCAGGCAATTGCGGAACAGAATCATCTACCCTGTCTATACCTGGTCGATTCCGGTGGAGCGTTCCTGCCCATGCAGGATGAAGTCTTCCCAGACGCGGATCATTTCGGGCGCATCTTCTACAACCAGGCTCGTATGAGCGCCAAAGGCATTCCGCAAATTGCTGCTGTGATGGGTTCCTGTACAGCCGGCGGAGCTTATGTCCCGGCCATGAGCGATGAAGCAGTCATTGTAAAAGGGACAGGGACGATCTTCCTGGGCGGGCCTCCCCTGGTCAAAGCAGCAACCGGTGAAGATGTCACTGCCGAAGATTTGGGAGGCGCCGACGTGCACACTCGCCTCTCCGGAGTTGCAGACCATTTCGCAGAGAACGACGAACATGCGATCGAAATCATGCGCTCCATTTTAGTGACGCTGCCCCGCCGGACCTTTTCTGGCCCATCCTTTCTTGACCGCCTGGAGACAACACCGCCGGAAGAGCCTCTATACCCTGCAGATGAGATTTACAACATTATTCCAGCAACCTTTCGAGAAAGCTATGATGTACATGAGATCATCGCCCGCCTCGTCGACGGCAGCGTCTTTCGAGAGTTCAAAGCCAGGTACGGTATTACCCTGGTGTGCGGCTTCGCCCGAATTCACGGCTACCCGGTTGGGATCATTGGCAACAATGGGGTTCTCTTCAGTGAAAGTGCTTTAAAAGGCTCTCACTTCATTGAGCTTTGCGAACAGCGAGGGATCCCGCTGGTATTTCTACAAAACATCACCGGTTTTATGGTTGGCAGGGAGTACGAAGCAGGTGGCATTGCCAAAGACGGAGCCAAGATGGTCCATGCCGTGGCGAATGTAAGCGTACCAAAACTCACCATCATCATCGGAGGATCATTTGGGGCAGGCAACTACGGGATGAGCGGCAGGGCTTATGAACCGGCATTTTTGTGGATGTGGCCGAACGCTCGAATCAGTGTGATGGGCGGAGAACAGGCTGCTAACGTTCTCCTGACCATCAAGCAGGACCAGCTTGAAAGGGAAAGAAAGCCTCGCCTGACGGATGATGAAACAAACGAATTCCAACAGCCGATCCTTGAAAAGTATGAAAAAGAGGGAAGCCCTTACTACTCAAGCGCCCGACTTTGGGATGACGGAATCCTCGACCCCGCAGAAACCCGCCAGGTTCTCGCGCTTGCACTGTCTGTAGTGCTGAACGCTCCCAGGCAGGCTGGAGGATGGGGTGTATTTCGTATGTAGGCATTGATTCGCATAGTTACAGCCAGGAATTAAGATGTTATTTGGGAGGGAAAATGGATATTCTTGTATTAGGCGGTACGCGCTTTTTGGGAAGGCATATTGTAGAAGCTGCTCGAGAACACGGGCACAAGGTCACATTGTTCAACCGAGGGGTTTCCAACCCGGAATTATTTCCGGATCTTGAGAAAATTCACGGAAACCGTGCCGAAGACCTGGATCTGTTTGGCTCGCGGAAATGGGATGCAGTCATCGATACTTCAGGTTATGTCCCCAGGGTGGTGCGGAAGTCGGTCATGAAGCTTCAGAACCTGGCGGATCATTATACGTTTATCTCGTCCATCTCCGTTTACGCAAATCCCAGCCAGCCAAATCTTACCGAGGAATCACCACTCGAAAAGCCACCGGATGGTGTGGAAAGTGAAGATATCGAGCAGTATTATGGGGCGCTGAAAGTCTTATGCGAGGATGAAGTGACGACCGGGTTTGGGTATAGTGCCCTGATCGTCCGCGCTGGGTTGATCGTCGGCCCGCATGATCCAACCGACCGGTTTACTTACTGGCCCTGGCGGATTGATATCGGTGGAGATGTGCTTGTGCCAGGTCAGCCCGGGTGGAAAACTCAATTCATCGATGCGCGAGATCTGGCAGACTGGATCATCCGCCTGATTGAAAAAGGTCAGGGTGGAACTTTTAATGCCACCGGTCCCGAGCAGCCGCTGCCGATTGAAAGGCTGCTAGAAATCTGCGAAAAGGTCAGCGGGACAGATGCAGGAATCACGTGGGTCAGCGAAGATTTCCTGCTTAAAAATAACATACAACCATGGATGGAGCTTCCATTGTGGCTTCCTGGAGAGTCTCACCAGGGACTGCAGTCCGCCAGCATCGAGCAGGCTCTCGCTCAAGGCCTGGCTTTCAGATCCCTGGAGTCAACCGTCCGTGACACGCTCGTCTGGGCGCGTTCCCGCCCGCCTGAATACCAGTGGCGTGCAGGTATGCCGTTAGACAAAGAAGCAGAGCTTTTGCACCAATGGCACACGCGCACGGAAGTTTCCGGTCAGGTGGAAGAATAAGGAATGTTCGAGAAGATACTGATCGCCAACCGTGGGGAGATAGCCGTCAGGGTCATCCATGCTTGCAGAGAGATGGGAATCGCGAGTGTAGCTGTCTATTCACAAGCCGACCGCCGAGCGCTCCATACCCGCCTGGCAGATGAGGCTGTCTTCATCGGACCATCAGAAGCGGATCAATCCTATCTCTCATTCGATAAGATCCTTACAGCCGCCAGGCAGACTGGAGCACAAGCAGTCCACCCCGGTTACGGTTTCCTGTCAGAGAATGCGGATTTTGCCCAGGCTGCTGCCGATGCCGGTCTTGTGTTTATCGGCCCTCCTCCGTCTGCTGTCCGTGCAATGGGTGATAAAGCCTCTGCCCGCCGCCTCGTCCAGGTAGTGGGGGTACCAGTGACTCCCGGCTACGAGGGGCTTGACGATCTTGAATCACTCGCGAGAGAGGCTGGCATATTAGGGTTCCCTCTTCTGGTAAAAGCCGCGGCTGGTGGCGGCGGGAAAGGAATGAGAGTCGTTTGGGAAAAAGCAGAGTTCGAGGAGGCGGCTGCGGCTGCCCGTCGAGAAGCCCTTCATTCTTTTGGCGACGATCACCTGATACTCGAGCGCTATATTCCAAAAGCTCACCACGTGGAGTTTCAGGTGCTCGGCGATCAGCACGGCAATCTGCTTCATTTATTTGAAAGGGAATGCTCTGTCCAACGCAGGCATCAAAAAATCATCGAAGAAACCCCTTCAATGCTGCTGGATGATAATTTACGTTCGAGGATGGGCGAATCTGCAGTGGCAGCTGCACGTGCAGCCGGCTACCAGAACGCCGGGACAGTGGAATTTATTGTCGATCCTGAAACCCGGCAGTTTTTTTTCTTAGAGATGAACACACGCTTGCAGGTTGAACACCCCATCACCGAATTGCTGACCGGCATCGACCTGGTCCAATGGCAGATCAGGATCGCTGCCGGGGAACCGCTGTCCTTCGCTCAGGAAGAAACCTTGCCGCGAGGTCATTCCATTGAGTGCCGCCTGTATGCTGAAGACCCGTCGATCAACTTTTTGCCTGCCAGTGGTCCGCTGCTTCGTTT
>Ga0105092_10001157_pt1 | contig 14066 bp, 7 predicted proteins | sample PPLLak2March2015_FD_87021 | JGI IMG/M metagenome (GOLD analysis project Ga0105092, IMG submission 87021) | Freshwater sediment microbial communities from Prairie Pothole Lake near Jamestown, North Dakota, USA - PPLs Lake P7 Core (1) Depth... | ecosystem: Environmental > Aquatic > Freshwater >... | reverse complement strand
TCGAGAACCATGAACTCCCCGAGGGTGAGGCGCGCTCGCGCTTTGTCGTGACCAGACAGGAGTCGCAGGCGGACATATCGTCCCCTTGAGCCCGCGGGGAAAGGGAACTTCTGGGGGCCGGAGTTGGGGGCAAGACTGCCGTGCATCACTTCGGCAAAATCCGACTCTCGCGGTCCGGTGCTTGATATGGCAACGGTGAAGTCTCGAGCTGGTGTCATGGTCGCGGCAAGGTCAGACGGTGCCCGCGGATTCCCGTTGTCCATCACCACTTCCCGCAGGTCATGCACGCCGTCAGGATCCAGCTTGAAAACAAACTCGTGTCCGGGTTGGCGGCAAGCGTCACGCAGGGCAAGCACCGCGACGTCGCGCCAGAAGGCCGGTTTGCCATCCGGGCCTTTCGGCGCTTCAGCCGGAGGGGCCGGGAAAGGCAGGGTGAGGTCGACCGGCTTACCTCCCTCGATCTCGGCTTGCGTCTGATACAACCCCATGCTTGCGTGGCGCGGCTCGATCCAGTGACCCCCCAAGTCCCAGCTGCTGACAACCGATAAGTCGACCTGGAGACCCAGTCGCTTTGCCTGGCCTGCCGATTCCTGGAGTTGATTCAGCCAGGCATCACTGAGGAAGGCAGGGCCCGCCGGCGGCACTGCCGATCGGTCGCCCCTGGCCCCCATGTCGAACAGCAGGACACCGCCGATGCCCGCATCTTTCATCGCCTCGAGCTCGGCTTCTGCCGTCCGGGGGTCGACGTAGCCATTCAGCCAGAGCCAGTAGACGTGGGGGCGGGCTTCGGGTGGCGGGTTCTGGAAACCACGAGCGAGCTCGTCACTTTGCTGAGAGCGCACGATGCCTGCGCTCCCGGCAGAAAGCGCCAGCCCTATCGCCAGCGCAGCTTTCGTCAGTTTTCGCATATTGCCCCTCACTCCGTCACAATCACGCTCTCGATGCCAAGCGCTTCCGCCACGCGGCGCAGCGAGTCCGCCCGCCGGCCAATGCCGAGGGCGAAATGATGAGTCGGTCCCTCGGCCACCCACCGTTTCAGAAAGGTTCGGACATCCGGCTGAAAAAAGCCGCGCGTGTTAGTGTTTCCCGTTGCCGGGATGGGCCCGGCGACGCTATCGCCTTCCGCCAGCACAAAGCGGAATCGGCCCCCGGCGTCGACCCCGATGCTCAGCATCGTTATCGGCCCTTGCTTGAGCTTGAACTCGACGCTGGCGCCGCTGCCTGGCTTCCCGTGGTATTTGATCAGGCTTCGCAGCACGGGCTTGCCGTCCGCAATATTGATATGGTGCGGCCCGTCATGGCCGACGAGGACGAAACCTCCCCGGAAGTCAATCGGATGGAACTCCGCAAAGCTGCCCCCGATCCCCAGCCGATCCATCAGGAGCATGGCGATACACGTCTTCAAATCGGATTCCCCGCACATCGGAAAGCCGGCCGCGGTCAGCAGCGAATTGCCGACAATCAGATTGGTGACGATGTTGCGAAGAGGGCTGCCTGGTTCGCCTTCGTAGTAGTAAGCCAGCCCGTCCAGACGGTGAAGGTCCACGAACTTGTCCAGGGAGACGGCGACTCGCGCGGCTGTCGCCAGATGTTCCTGTGTCAGTCGGGTGGTCACCGGATCCGGCCCCGGATCAGGCGTGTCAAAGAGAGCGAGGATCTCGTCAGTCTTGCGGGCGATTTCTGCCGACGTCACCTCCCGGCTGAGCCGTAAGAGGTCGTCAGCCTCGGTTTGGACGACATGGCAGCCGAATGCCGCCGTCAGTGCCGCCTGGTCGGTCTGCATGTCGAGCATGTGCTCGATGGGATGGCCGAAGTGCCCGATGCGGGCGCGTTTCACGTCGTGCAGCGCCATCGCGACGTCGCACCAGTCAGTGATTTCCGCGTCCGCTTCCGGATCTTCCTCCAGGGTTCCGAGGATGACGTCAGGCGCCCGTTTTCCCATGCGGATCGCAACGCCCGTGAACTCCGGGACGGAGCAGAAATCGTCGTTGGCCAGCTGCATATGCGTGGTCGAGCGCGCATAGTCGAGGGCGGGCAAAGGTTGCAGAGCGACGAGGACGACCGGAACGTCGACACTGCGGATCACAGCGGCGAACGTGGCGGAGGTCGCGTACGTCAGCATGTCGCAGAAGACCAGGTCCAGATCCGCGCCTTTGAGCCGGGGGATCAGGCTGTAGGCATCCTCTGCCTTGTCGACGATCCCGAAGTTACAGGCTGTTACCCCGGTTTTCTGGACCTTCCGCACCAGCACTTCGAGCTTAGCCTGCAGTTCCTCCAACAGGCCGGGGAACTGCTTCCAGTAAACGTGATAGCCGACGCCGAAAAGTCCCACTCGGGCCGTCCGCGGCTTGCGTCTTTCCACTTTCATTGTTGTCGTCTCCGTAGTTCTCAACCAGGGACACCAGGGACAGAAGGGACACAAGGGACAGAAGGGACAGAAGGCACTTCCAGCCGTCCCTGGTGTCTCTTGTGTCCCTGGCGTCCCTTTTGTCCCTTCAATCGCTCCCTTTCTGCGATGCCAGAATCAGCCACGCGGCCGGGTACACCAGCGCTGAAACCACGAAGACCGGCGTGAAAGAGTAATGATCGATGACCGGCCCGACGACCAGGTTGGAGAGCATCCCGGCGATCCCTCCCGCGGTTCCGGTCATTCCGACCGCAGTCCCCACTTCCTCCGGCTTCACGGTGTCGCCGATGAGCGTAACGAAATTCGCAATCCATATGCCGTGGGCAAGCATAAGCACCGACATAAGGGCAATCGCGAGGCCGGCGCTGCCGGCTGCCGAGGCGAGCCCCGAAGCGGGCGTGAGCAGCGCTGCCGCAAGCATGGCTGCCAGGCGGGCCCGGCGAACCGGCCAGCCCCGGGCAACCAGCATATCCGAGGCGCGCCCGGCCGCGATGTTTGTCACCCCGAGCACGAAGAAGGGTATCCAGAACAGAGACCCGATCTCACCGAGAGAAAGACCCCGCTGGCGTGCCAGGTATTGGGGGATCCAAAACATGTAGAAATAGAAAACGGGATCGAAACAGAACCGCGCAAGGAGCAGCCGGCGGACCTCAGGCCGGGCGAGCAGCGCCGAGAAGCTCGCCCTCGGCCGCCTCGCTTTCGCCTCGAAAGCCGGAAGACCGCGAAAGGCAAGCTGCCAGGCAACCAGCCAGATAAGCCCGAGCACCGCTGTCCCGACGAAAGCACCGCGCCACCCAAACGCGCCTGCCCACCAGGCGCACAGCGGCGGGGCGACGACGGCGCCGAAGGCCGACCCACCGTTCGCCAGGCCGACCGCAAACGCGCGCCGCTCGGGCCGGGACCATTCAACGGCTCCTTTCGTCGCGGCAGGGAAACAGGCCCCCTCGCCGACACCCAGGAAGAACCGCGCCGTCGCCAGGCTCCAGGCGCCCGTCGCGAAGGAATGGGCGGCGCTCGCGACCGACCAGATTCCAAGCGACAAGGCCAGCCCGCGCTTTGTTCCGAGCAGGTCCATCAGCCGGCCGCCAAGCCCGAACATCACCGTGTAGCTCAGAACGAAGGCGAAAACGATCCGGGAATAGGTGGTATTCGACATCCCGAATTCAGACGTTATGGACGGAGCCAAGACGCTCAGGACCTGGCGGTCCAGCAAGCTGAGGGCCGTGGCCAGAAAGAGGAGGAAGCACAGAGGCCATGCCCTGGTCGGCGGGATGCCGCCCGGACCGGCGCCGGAGTCAAACAATCTGCTTGACGGGCTCTGGCGCCCGGTGTTCAAATTATGAACTTCAGAGTTCATTTTTCTGAAATTGTTTTTATGCCAGACGACAGGAAGAAGTCAAGGACGAAGTCGGAAAAGAAGGACCGCAAGGACCTCAAGGACCTCAAGGACAGCAGGGACCGGAAAGAGGCGGGCCGAGGCAGTCGCGTCGGGGCGAGCACCCTGGAGAAGGGGCTGACCGTTCTTGAAGCTGTGGAAAAGGCCGGCGAACCCGTCACCATCCGTGAGGTCGCGGTCAGAACCGGGATTCAACGCCTGGCCGTCTATCGACTGCTCTCGACCTTGGAGGAACGCGGCTATGTCCGGCGCCTGGAAGACAAGCGTTACCGGGCGACTTTCGGGCGTCGCCGGGTCCTGGTTGGGTATGCAGCGCCTCTGACGGGCACCCCTTTCCGGGCCGAGCTTGCCGCCTCGATCGAGCGGGCCGCTGCCCAGGCGGGCGTTGAGCTGGTCATGCTGGGAAACCAGGAAGACGATGCGGTCACGGCCTTGGCCAACGCCGCCACGCTCCTTGATCGCCGGGTGGATGTCGCCATCCTCTTCCAGCCGCGAGAGTCGCTCGGGCACCTGGTGGCCGACCGGTTCTTCAATGCCGGCACCACCTTCATTACCGTCGAACACCCGATTCAGGGGGGCGTCTATTACGGGGCGAACAATTTTCAGGCGGGAAAGCTGGGCGGACAGGTCCTCGGCCGGTTTGCCACGGAGGCGTGGGAAGGCCGCTTCGACCTGTTGGTGCTGCTTGAGGCGGGCTTTGCGGGAACCAGTGTTCAAGCCCGGGTCACGGGGGCTCTTGCCGGTGCCCGCGAGCTTGTCGGTGATATTCCAGACTCCAAGTTGATCCACCTCGAAGGCGAGGCTCACCGGGAATCGAGCCGTGAGGCGGTCGCCGCCCTCCTTCGAAAGCTCCCGCCCGGCAGGCGGCTGCTGGTTTCGGGCTTCAACGATCCGAGCGCGGTCGGGGCGGTGGAGGCGGTCCGCGCGGCCGGCCGCGAACGAGATACCGCCGTCGTCGGGCAAAACGCCACACGGGAAGGGCGGACTGAGATTCGGAGAAAGCGGAGCTGCTTTATTGCCTCAGTCGCTTACTTCCCGGAACGCTACGGCCCGAGGCTTCTGGATCTCGCTTCAGCCATCGCCCGCAAGGACCCGGTACCTCCGGCTGTTTACACCGAACACCTGGTCCTGGATAGGAACAACGTGGACGAAGTCTACCCGGACGAGGAGTGAAGCTGGGCGCCGCTGGGAGCGGGCGAGAATGCGAGCTAACATAAGACTGACTAATGACTTATAGCCATGCGTCGACCGGCCTGAGGGCCTCGAAGGTGGAGGCGTCCGCTGGGAGCGCAGGCGTCTCGCCTGCACTGGCGCAAGGCGCGTCTCGCCCCGTCCGCGCTGCTGGTACAACCGATTTTGCCAGCGGCGCGGACGGGGCGGGACGCCCCTTGCCCCAGTGCAGGCGAGACGCCTGCGCTCCCAGCGGACGCCAGAACTATTGGCTGCAGAGAGGACAGATTGCGATGCGGATTAATTCGATGGTGCTCCGGATTGTGGTTGTTGGCGCTTTCTCCCTCCTGCTCCTCGCTGCCGGCTTTGTCAGCAGGCAGCAGTCAGCCGTCAGCCCTCCCGCTTACCGTGACTCTCGCCAGCCAATCGACAGGCGGGTGGACGATCTGCTCAGCCGGATGACGCTCGAAGAGAAGGTCGGGCAGATCAACATGCCGTGCGTCTACATGGACGAGTTTGGCCGCGATATCGCCGGCAAGAGGGAGGGTGTCCGGCGTTTCGTAACCGGGAATCTTCTCGGGATCGGGCCGGGCGGCGGCTTTTTCACCCTGGCCAACGAAATCGTGCCGGAAGGGACCAGGCGGCAAGCCGAGCTCTTCAACGAGCTCCAGAAACTGGCGCTCGAAAAGACGCGGCTTGGAATCCCGCTCATGCAGGTTGAAGAGGGGACGCACGGATTCATGGCTCCCGGTGCCACGATCTTTCCCGAGGGACTTGGCCTGGGCGCCTCCTGGAACATGGATCTGATCCGCGATGTGTACGCGGCGGCCGCCCGGGAGGCGAGGGCTGTCGGCGTGCACCAGTTGTTCACCCTCGTGATCGAACCGAATCGGGACCCAAGGCACGGGCGAAACCAGCAGACCTTCAGCGAAGACCCTTACCTGTGTTCGGAGATCGCTCTTCGCCTGGTCGAAGGTGCTCAGGGCCGGGACATTTCATTCGGCGACAAAGTGATTGCCGGGCTCTGTCATTTCCCAGGCCAGACACAGGGCCTCAACGGGATCAACCGGGGGACGATGGATCTCTCCGAGCGGACGTTGCGCGAAGTGTTTCTGCCCCCGTGGATCGCGGGAATCAAGAAGGCAGGCGCACTCGGTGTCATGGCCACTCACCCCTCGATAAACGGCTATCCGAATCACGGTTCCGAGCACCATCTGACGCGGATCCTGCGTGAAGAGCTGGGGTTCAGGGGCAATGTTCTGAGTGAGGGGAGCAACACCGGGACGCTGCTCTACGAGCGTGTCGTGGCAACCGAAAAAGAGGCGGGTCCCATCGTCCTCAAAGCCGGAGTCGACGTGAACGTCACCTTCGAATCGGGCTACATGCAGGACATGATCGCAAACGTCCGGGAGGGAATAGTCCCGATGGACCTTCTGGACCGGGCGGTCCGGCGGGTCCTTCGTCTGAAATTTGAGCTTGGCCTTTTCGAGAATCCTTTTGTCGATCCTGGCCGGGCCGTCGGCGTCGTCCACTCGGAAAGCCATCGGCGACTGGCCGAGCAGGCCGCCCGGGAAGGGATCGTATTGCTGAAGAACGACAGGAACCTGCTCCCGCTGAGCAAACAATTGCGTTCCATAGCCGTGATCGGGCCGAATGCCGATGACAGCGAGAATCTGCTCGGGGATTACATCCCGAAAACCCTTTTGAACAAAACGTCAACATTCCTTGACGAAATCCGCAAGAAGCTGTCAGCCGAGACGCGCATCGAGTACGTCAAGGGTTGCCACGTCCTCAGTACGGACCTCGACGAGATCAAACAGGCGGCGGAGGCGGCGCGAAAATCGGACATCGCGGTTCTGGTGGTAGGTGAGGACGAAAAGACCGACGGCGAGAGTGACGATTCCGTCGACCTGCATCTGACCGGGTTGCAGAACGAACTGATCAGGGCGGTTTACGAAACAGGAACGCCGACGGTGCTCGTGCTGGTGAGCGGCCGGCCTCTCGCCCTCCCGTGGGCGGCGGAGCACGTTCCGGCGATCGTGGAAACGTGGATGTGCGGTGAGGGAGGCGCCCGGGCGGCGGCGGATGTGCTCTTCGGGGACTGCAACCCCAGTGGAAAGCTTCCCATTACGTTCCCCCGCCACGTGGGCCAGATGCCCTTCTACTACAATTACAAACCGGCGAAGCTGATGCGCCGGCAGCGGGCCTACGTCACCATGCCTTTGACCCCACTCTTCGAGTTCGGCCGTGGTTTGAGTTACACGAAATTCGAGTACAGCAACCTTGAGATCGGGCCAACGCAGATTGGTCCGGCCGGCGACGTGAGGGTGAGCCTTGACCTGCGGAACGCGAGTGACCGGGACGGGAGCGAAGTGGTCCAACTCTACCTTGACGACGTCATCAGCTCCGTCGTTACTCCGGTGATCGAGTTGAAGGGCTTCAGGAAGGTCTTCCTGAAAGCGGGGGAACACAAGAGGGTCGAGTTCGTGCTTGGGCGGGAACATCTCTCGTTGCTGGATGGCAACCTGCAACCGAAGGTCGAGCCCGGGGTCTTCAACGTCATGGTCGGCAGCTCGTGTGAAGACATCCGCCTCCGGGGGAAGTTCGAGGTGGTCGCCCGGTAATCGGGGCATATGTTCCCCCTTCCCTTCGCCTTCGAACCGGTGAAACAAGTCCCCGGCTTCGGGTGAAGTGAAGGCGGTGTCGCTGAAATCGGCTGTAAGGGCGGGAAGGAGGAGTGCTGACAGGATTTACGGGACTGACAGATTCGCGGAGCCTGTTTATCCTGTAAATCCAGTCAGCAGCCCTCCTTCCCGCCCTTGCAGCTGTTACTTCCTCACCACCTCATACATCATCCTTGCGCCGCCCGCCGGGTCGCCGGCGACGTCGAGCGTGAAATTCAGAGCGTCGCCTTCAACTCGCGCCGGTACTTCGGCCACGCGTTTCCCCGTGACCGACAGGGCCCAAACCCGGTACTTGCCGGGTGATTTCAGGCGCAGGCTGACTTCCGCCTTGCCCGCCCGGACCAGGTAGGGCAGGCCGCCCCAGTCTTGCAGGGTCTGGCGAGCCGGCTCGGCATACTGAATGCCGCTATTCTGTAGATCGGTGAGGTGAGTGACGAGCAGGCGGCGGCTTTTCCCGATCGGGTTTCGATCGAGTGCGCTGACCCAGACAGTGGCGTCGCTGCCTGTCAACGACACCTTCACTCCTCCCTTCGGGGCTTCCACGCTCTGGCCGGCGGACGCGTAGCCCCCCGCCGTCCGTAGAGTGTCGAGGACGAGGCGGTCGCCAGGTCCGTCGATCGTCACTTCGCCGGTCTCGCTCCGGAACGATCTTTGTCCGGGATCGAGAATGGCGTTGGCTGGGAATAGCTTACGCTCCTGCAGCGCCGTCACCAGAGACTGATCGTCGACGCTGTAAGGTGCCGACCCGAGAACCAGGTTCGCCGGGTAGGCGGAGGCGGGTGTCTGCCAGCCCAACGGCAAGATCGCACTGTGCGAGGTAGACTTTTCAGGGGATGGCAGGACCTGAGTTCCAATTCTGGTTATCCACGCGAGCCAATGCCACCGAGGCGCAAGATTCGGGATTCGGCCCGTCGGCTGAGCGAGGTCCGCATCAGTCATGACCAGAGCGACGCTCTTCGGGGCCATTTGGAGATCGCCGCGCAGGAACAGGCACAGGGAAGCGCGCTCGGCGGCCTGGCCGAGCGGATCGGTAGCCATGTCGAAGTATCCCATCCGGGTCGGGGTGAACATGGCCTCGCGGCTGTGACTGTACGCGAACCGCCAAATCCCGCCCCAGCCCTGGAGCGCCACTAATGCCCCCGTCAGGATGCCGCCGACGCCACGGAACCGGCCTGGCGCCGAGTAGTTGTACTCGGTGACGGTGAACGGCTTGTCAAACAGGCGGGTAAACGTGATTCCCCGGCCTCCCGCTGCTCCTCCTGCGATCGGGCTCGTGTTAGGGCACCGGCTCGGCAGGCGCCAGGGGGACTGAAGAAACTGGGGATGATCGACGTAGAAGTGCTCGTCCACATAGTCGTAGGTCATGCGTGCCGCCTGATCCGTGGTGAAACGGGTCCAGGAGCTGGCATTGCTCAAGAGCGCCTGGCAGCCGAGCTCCTGGCGCAGGAATGACTGCATCCGCTTGACCATGTGCCGTTCCGTGTCGGCGAAGAAGAGGACGCAGTCCCTCGTCCGCCGGTTCTCGTCCTGAAGTCTCTGAGGCAGCCCCACGGACTGTGAAGCTGGGTCTTCGCCCTCCTGGAGCTCCGCGCCCCACGCCGTGCTGAGAGATTCGCGGTTGGGATAGCGTTTTACCAGCCACCGATTCCACGCGAGCTTCCACTCGGGGATCGTCAGAATCTCCTTGATGAAATTTCCATAATTGCCTTCGTTGATCAGGGCAATCCACGCAAGTGCTGGTTCCTTGGCGTAGCTGTGGCCGGTATATGGGTTAACGTGCCCCAGCAAGGCACGCGTGAACGCTTTCCAGTTTTCAAAAGCGCGATCGTGGACCGGAACCATTATTTTGAACGTGTTCATCGGGATCGCGCCGTCTTGATCGATCCCAATCTCCCGGTAGGGGACCGGGCGGGAGACGTACAAGTCCGTGGTCAGGTAGATGCCTCGTCGGATGAGGCTCGCCATGAGGTAGTCGAACTGGTCGATCTTTTCCGGGTCAAAGGAAATCGAGTCCGGCTGCCCCTGCGTCAAATCGCGTTCGTAGTGATGGATCCGAACCGTGTTATAGCCGAGACGCACCAGCCTGTCCGCCAACCGGATCGACTCTTCCTTGGATATGTAGTGCGCGCCAAAACACAGGTTCACGCCATAGAACCGGCGAGGCTGGTTCGGCGAATCGGCAAAGGCGAACTGTCCGTCGGATCGGGCGATTACACGGCCGTGTTTGCCGGCCGGCCGATCCACGAGATCCAGGGCTGAAAAGTCGAGGGCCGAGCCCTGCTCGATGTCGAGGCCGGGCTTGAGGGGAATCCAATCGTCACCGGCAGTGATGACCGTAGGCGGCTGGGCAGGTTGAGTCGCCGGGGCTTGAGCCGGCGAAACTGCGGTAATCCCAAGAGTGGACGCAAGCGCGATTCCAAGATAGAAGAGTCTGTCTTTCATTGTCGGCACCCCTCGGCGGCCGATTCTAACAGAAGCCTACGCAAGTTCTCACAGAACCGCGCACGACGCGCCGTCTGCTACTCCGTCCTGAGCGCCGAAGACGGGCTCAGGCGAGAGGCCTTCCAGGCGGGAACCGCGAGGGCTAAAACTCCGGCACAAACGAGAAGCACCGCGACGATTACGAAAACCGGCCAGTCAAGGGGCTTCACGTTGTACAGCATGCCAGAAAGAAAACGTGTGAGCCCAACGGCGCCAGCCAAACCCAGGCAGAGCCCGGCCGCGACCAGCTTCAGTCCGCCGGTCGCGATCTGCCTGAACACTTGGGTCCGCTCGGCGCCAATCGCCATCCGGATTCCGATTTCCCGGGTTCGCGAACTGACCTGATAAGCCAGGACACCGTACAGCCCGAGAGCCGCTAGAATAAGCGCCACGCCTCCGAAGCCGAGCATCAGCAGAGTGTTCAGGCGGTCCGCTACAACGGATGTGGCAAGAGATTCCCGCATGGTTCCCACGGCAAAGACCGGCTGGTCGCGGTCGATTTCACTCAAGACCCGCCGGACGACGGGGATCATGACGCCGGGTGGGACGGCGGTCTTTATGGCCCACCCGATCCGTTCGACCGGGGATTGGTCGAACGGCACGTACAGGGCGGCCTTTGGTTCATCCAACGGTCCACCCTCCCGGATGCTGTCGACCACTCCAACAACGGTTGTCCACCGTTCCTCGAAAAAGACACGGCGGCCCACTGCTTTTCCGGGCGGAAACAACCGTTCCGCCAAGCTCCGATCCAGGATCAGGACCGGCGCGCTTTGTGCATTGTCTCGATGGTCAAACCTCCGCCCGTAGAGCAGGGAAATCCCGAGCGTCTCCAGAAACCCGGGGCCGACGATTTTGTACGAGGCTGTGCCCGGCGCCTCCTTCCTCTGTCCGTCGGCCGTCTCGTATTCAAATCCTCTAACACCAAAGCCCCAGTTGCTGAAAGTGAGATTGTTGGTGGTGCCGACCAGTTCAACTCCGGGGATGGCGCGGAGCCGGTCTTCAGCCTCGCGCGCAAAGCGGATCTTGTCCTCAGCCGTCTTGTAGCGAGCCGAAGAGAGAACCGTCTGCGCCGTTACGATATTCTCTGTCCTGAATCCCAGTTCAACGCGGGTCAACAACCAGTAGCTCTTCATGAGAAGACCGGCGCCGATCACGAGGATCGCCGAAAGCGAGACCTGCACGATCACCATGGCGCTCCTCAGACGGAGCGAGGCGGAGGAGTAAGTGGTGCCCGAGGCTCCCTCTTTGAGGGCACTTCCGAAGTTGACGCGTGAGCTTCTGAGAGCAGGAACCAGTCCGAACACAAACACCGACAAAAGCGCCACCACAAGAGCGAAACCGAGCACATGCCAGTCGATGCTGATTTCTGCCATCCGCGGCAGGCTTTCAGGGAACTCACTCTGGAGGAGGCGTATGGCTGCCTGCGCCAAAAGCATGCCAACCACCGTAGCCGCCACGGCAAGCAAAAGGCTCTCGATGAGGAACTGCCGAATGACTCGAAAACGGCCGGCGCCAATGGCCATTCGGACAGCGACCTCCCTGGCCCGCAAGGTTCCCCTGGTCAGCAGGAGGCTGGCCGTGTTCAGGCAGGCGATCAGGAGTACGAAGAGGACCGCTCCCATGAGGGCCAGCAGGCGAGGTCGGGTGTCGCCCACCAGATGGTCCTGAAGCGTCTGGAGTCTGACCTTGAGGTGTTCACGGGCCTCGGGGTAGGACTTTTCCAGGCGTCGGGAGATCACGTCAATCTCCGCCTGCGCTTTTTGGAGCGTCACTCCTGGCTTCACTCGACCGAGCACCCGGAAAAGGCTGCCCGTGCGCCTGCGTGCTAAACGCAGAAGCTCCGGGTGGTGAGGATCCAGCGGAATCCAGACATCGCTCTCCGCGAAGCTCGCCGTCGCGGCTGGGACTACGCCGCAGATTTCGTAAGCCTGATCATCAAGGCGGATCCCGCGTCCAATCACTCGAGGGTCGCTGCCGAATCCTTTCTCCCAAGTAGCCTGACTGAGAACGGCGACCCGCGAAGTCGCTCGGGTCTCAGTCGGGAAGGCGGAGCCGATCAGCGGCTTCACCCCGAGAACACGAAAGAAATCAGGCGTTACGCGGTACCCGCGAAGCCGCAGAGGGCTGTTCCCTCCCGCCAGGTTCATTTCGGTGTAGTCAGACGCGGTGAGATCGACGAAGGTTTGTTGCTGCTTCCTCCAGTCTTCGAAGTTCGGGAACGAAACCATGGGGAGTTCCCCATAGGGTGTGTTGCGAAGAAAAATCACGATCTGATCGGGGTCGGGAAGATCCAACGGGTTGATCAGAACGCCGTTCACGACAGTGAAGATGGAAATGCTCGAGGCTATTCCGAGGGTCAGGGCCAAAATGGCGATGACCGTAAAGCCCGGATTGCGGGCCAGGGAGCGGGCGGCGAAACGTACATCTTTGGCGAGCGATTCCGGGATGAATCTCCAGTTGACAACCCTCTTATTGCCTGAAGCTTCTGCTCCCCCCCTGTCCATTGGCCTTCCCTCCTGATACTCCCTGCGTCTGCCGGCATTACGGCCTATTCCCGGCCGGCTTTCCCTTGCTCCAGGGTTTGACTCCGTGTGCGCTCAGAAAGTTCCTCAACTCGGGATCCGCTTCTTTGCCTTTCAGCAGTTGCCTTTTGGATGCAAGGCGATAGAGAAAAGGTCATTCGCGAACCGGAGGGAATAGGCGTCAACCGCCAGGCGTGACAAGCCGACCGGCGGACGGTAGATTGGAGTATGGAGTCTTTACACCCTGATTGGGGGCAAGTAGGCTCGAATCTGTTCACCCTCCTTGCTGCTTACGTCCTGGCCTTGCCCATTGCGTGGGACCGCGAGCTCCAGGCACGGTCAGCCGGGCTGCGAACTTTCCCGCTCGTGGCACTGGCGAGCTGCGCCCTGGTTCTGATCGGTAAGCTCATAATGCCTGACAGTCCGGGCAGCCAGGCTCGCCTGATCCAGGGGTTAATGACAGGTGTCGGATTTATCGGCGGCGGGGCCATCCTGAAACACGGCATGACGGTCGAAGGGACCGCCACTGCCGCAAGCGTGTGGAGCACCGGGGTCGTGGGGATCGCCGTCGCCTATTCTCGTTATGAAATCGCGATCATCCTTGCCGTCTTGAATTTTGCGACCCTGCGCCTTCTCACCCCTCTGAAGCGTCGGCTGAACCCGCTTATTGATGATCGCGACGAAGACGACGGTGAACCCAAGGGACAAGGGACACAAAGGACACAAGGGACACAAGGGACACAAGGGACGTCAAGATGACATTTTCGGCCGTCCCTTCTGTCCCTTCTGTCCCTTGTGTCCCTTCTGTCCCTTCTGCCTACACCTCGCACATCTTCATCATGCGATCCAGGGTTTCGAGTGGCTCCTTTGTCGGGGTGTACTCGTGGGATAGATATCCCTGGTAGCCGAGATCCGCGATGGCGCGGCAGATGGCCGGGTAATACAGTTCCTGGGTCTCGTCGAACTCATGACGCCCCGGGTTTCCGGCCGTATGGAAGTGTCCGATGTACTGGATGTTCTGCTTGATCGTCCGGATCACGTCCCCTTCCATGATCTGCATGTGATAGATGTCGTAGAGCAGCTTAACCCGGGGCGAGTTGACCCTTTTGCACACCTCCGCTCCCCAGGCGGTGTGATCGCACATGTAACCAGCGTGATCCACCTTGCTGTTGAGCAGTTCCATGCAGAGCGTGATATTTTGGTCTTCCGCCGCCGCCTTCACCTTGTTCAGGAAGAGGACGCAGTTGTCCAGCCCCTGCTCGTCCGAGATTCCAGCCCGATCGCCGGCCATTATGATGACGTTCGGAGCCCCGGCCGCGGCCGATTGCTTGATCAGATCCAGGACGGCGGTTTCCAGCTTGGCGTGGTTCTTGGGATCGTTGACGCCGCTCTTGATCGACCCGCCT
>Ga0105092_10001156_pt1 | contig 14076 bp, 11 predicted proteins | sample PPLLak2March2015_FD_87021 | JGI IMG/M metagenome (GOLD analysis project Ga0105092, IMG submission 87021) | Freshwater sediment microbial communities from Prairie Pothole Lake near Jamestown, North Dakota, USA - PPLs Lake P7 Core (1) Depth... | ecosystem: Environmental > Aquatic > Freshwater >... | reverse complement strand
GCCGAACTTGCCACCTGCGTGCAAGACGGTCATGACCACTTCGAGGGCCGAGCGGTTCATTTGAGGGTGGGTGTCAACCGGAATGCCACGCCCGTTGTCGACCACAGTGACACTGCTGTCTGGGTGGATGGTTATCTCGATGCGATCGCACACCCCCGCAAGGGCTTCGTCGATTGAGTTATCTACAACTTCATAAACCAGATGATGCAAAGCCTTGATATCGGTGCCGCCCACATACATACCCGGGCGCCGCCGCACGGCCTCAAGACCCTCAAGTACCTGGATATCTTTTGCATCGTACGAGGAAGGGCTTACTACTTTCACAAAATCCTCCAAACTAGGCTTTAAACTGAACCGGGGGTTGTTTCCAGCGAGATAAAACGGTCTGGGTCCAGCGATCTGCTTCGTGATAATAAACGAAGCTTGCCGCCAGCAGTCCAGTTGTGACAAACGCGTGTCCTAAGACTGCCACCACTGTTAACCACGAGTCTTCAGCGGGGATCTTCCAAAAAACGTCCAGGCCCTCGCTAAGGAGAAGAATGACCAGGAATAACAGGCTTGTCGTCGGCAAGGTCATCCGGGTGATGCGCATGCCCCGCTTGACCGATGCAACCACGCCATACCGGCTGACTACAATCCCGTGGGATGAAAATAACAGGGGAAAGATCAACCAAAGGATGACACCCCCGTATAACAGCAACGCAAACCTGCCCCAGGTAGGACTTCCAATGAGCAGGGCCGATGTGACGCAGCTGGCTGGAATACTTGCGCCAAACAGCAGCAAACCCCAGAAGAGGGTCAGCAACAGCACCTGGAGAGATGCCTTGGGCCAGCGGCGCAGCGCCTGCATCCAATGGACTTGCCCCGAAACGGCTGCGTCGGCAACAACGATAAAGTAGATCGTCCCTGCCAAAAGTCCAACCAGGGTAAAGACCATCACCCAAAAAGCCACTTCCCCAAATGACGCCATCTCAACGACCGCCGGAAGGTTTCCCCCGGGCATTTTGATCGGGAAACGAGACGCCATCAGGCTTGGGATGCCCACCGGGTAAGTCCGCATGGCGATCATAAAATTCAGCCGTTCGGCAATCAGCGACCACATTTCTTTGTTCGCCTGCACCCATTCTGCAGAGCTGGCCTCATCAACCATCCGCAGCGACACCATCTGGTTTGCAAGGTTTTCAATCAGCCTGATTGCCTTGACATGGGGCCCAAACCAGAGCAGCAGATCGAGGGCGAGAGGGAACAGGATTAAGGATATATGGCGAGTGATGGCATCAAAACCAGCCATCAGCGATGCCATCAAGCTGGGTGGATCGGGAATGACAGTCTCAGGCGGGGCGGTTGCGTTCATACAATGTTTCATTTTACCATAACCAGTCCGTGGTAAACTCCGCATATGAATCGAAGATCATCTCTCGTCATTTTGGGGGCGCTCACCCTGCTTCTCTTGCTCTTATTCACTTTTACAGTTCATTCGTATGCAGCCCGGCCTTCAGGCCAGTTTGAGTGGGCCAGCCCGAATTCAACCCCGGTCCCACCTGAAACCGGCGGTCTCCAGCCAGACCTGTCAGGCACGCAATCATCACCAACCGGCGACTGGCTCACGACTGTCCTGACTCCAACCGAAACGATCACAAACAGCAACGGCACCGGTTCCGATGCTTTCCTCCCGATCGTCTTCGACCCTGTGATGACTCCCACCCCAACGCCCACCCCCAGCGAAACTCCACCACCGCCTGCCAACCTGCCCAGAGTGCTGTATTGCAGCGGCCTCCCGGGGCCTATCCCGGTTCCGGATGGCGACCCAGCCGGTGAGCTGAGTTACATTGAGATCGACGATCCGCGTTGGATTGCAGACCTGGATATCTATATCAATCTCGAGCACAGTTGGGTTGGTGACCTGGAATTGACCCTGGCCCACCGAGACAGCAACACCAGCAAGACGATGATCCAGCGACCGGCTTCACCTGATAAAGATAGCGGCTGTGGAGGCGACGATATCATCGCCATACTCGACGATGAGGCCTCTTTGCCGGTTGGTAGCCGCTGCGCGGGAAGCTCGCCCACCATGTCGGGCAGCTACCTCCCCTACGAAAGCCTGGCTGCCTTCGACGGGGAGAGCATCAATGGGATCTGGACGTTGGCCCTGATCGATCACACCTCACCCGACGCGGGCAGCCTTAATGATTGGTGCCTCGAAGTCACCCTATCAGAGGAGGCCATCAACCCTACCCCAACGCCCACGCCTGTCGCTGTGCCGGCTGAAGCATCCATTGGATCTATTTCCGGGCTGCCGCAATCCATGCCCCTCGACTGCGAGTCGCGATCGGCGGTCGATTGGGCCGGGTATTTTGGTGTTTACATCAATGAATTTGAGTTTTTCAACCGGCTGCCGGGTAGCGACAATCCGGATGCCGGCTTTGTAGGCGATGTATTTGGAAGGTGGGGGCAAATACCGCCTGATCCTTACGGGGTGCACGCTGCTCCGATTGCCGAACAATTGAGGGGATACGGGATAGATGCCTATGCGCATCGCTTCCTGACCTTTGACGACCTGCGCCTCGAGGTCGCATCTGGACGCCCTGCCATTGTTTGGGTCATCGGCAAGTCCGACGGGCTGCTCCCTGGCACCTTCTTCCCGGTCTATTACACGGCCTCCGATGGGCACACGACCGTAGTCTCGCGTTACGAGCACACGGTCATCTTTACCGGTTATGACCAGGATCAGGTGACCCTCCTCGACGGCAGCCGCATCTACAACCGCAGCATCGAGCAATTCCTCGCCTCATGGTCTCTCCTCAGAAACATGGCAGTCCTGGCAAGGCCGTAATGGCTGCTGGAAGAATTCCATTTTATAGGGATGTGGTGCTTCGCACCACATCCCTATAAAATGGTCTCCTTCAGGTTCCCGATGCTCGTGAACTGCATTGCGCTATACAACTTACGAGGATTATGTTAAACTTCAACTAGTTTTGCGGAGAGTACCATGACACGGTATGTCAATATTCTTAAGCAAGCAGATATCTTTTACCAGCTCACCCCCACGCAGCTCGAATTGATCGGCAACCTGTGCAGCGAACGCAGTTATAACTCTGGAGAGATCATTTTCCCCGAAGGCGCCGACAGCGATGAGCTGTATGTCATCATCCAGGGGGAGGTCGACATCCTTGTAAATCCAGCCCTGGTCAGCAACCAGCCTGGCGAGATGCGCACCCCGGTCACCATCGCGACCATGCGGCGAGGCCAATCATTCGGAGAGATTGCCCTGGTAGACCAGGGCTTGCGGTCTGCGACCGCAAAAGCCACCCAAAACGGGACCAATTTGCTCGTCTTGCCGCGTGAAAAGTTGATGAACCTGTGCGATACTTACCCTCAGCTTGGTTATCACCTCATGCGCAACCTGGCTGCAGACCTGGCTTTGAAAGTGCGAAGCACTGACCTGCGGATCCGCGAAGAGCTTCTGTATGGAACGCGGCACAGGTCGTAAGCAGAGTCCTGAAGATTGTAATAATGGTCATCGATCAACTGTTATGCTATCATTTAAAGCAAACTGTTATGCTGTGGCTATTGACAAACTGTTATGTAATGTAATATGATAACCAGCAGTGGATAAAGATTATCATCCATCTGTTTTATTATGGTCTCATTCCACCGCTTGTTGTAATGGTTTCAAGCGCATCTTTTTTTGCCGCAACTTTCTATATCTTCCCAGTGTTTTAATTGTGTAATTTCATAATATTATTTGTATTCTTTCTGCGCTCTTAGCACTTCCAAATTAAAAGTAACGTCACAAAATTCAGGGTGAGCCAGCGTTTACTTGAGAGGAGGTGGTAGCAGACAACACAGAGACAATCAAGACTTAGCGATGATGCAAGATAATCCTTGCTTCAAAATTGCTACTTTAAAATGTATCACCAAACCATCTATTCAATTTTAGGAGAAGAGAAGATGAAAGTACGTACACTGATTTCGTTGCTTGTTCTCGTCGCCGTCCTGGCTACAGGCTGCGCCAGGACACCCGGTGCTGACACCGGCCCCATCAAAGTCGCCATCCTGGCGCCTCTGAGCGGTGCAGTGCCGACCTTTGGTGAGTCCACAAAAAACGGCGCCCTGCTGGCGATCGAGGAGTGGAATGCCAAGGGTGGTGTGCTTGGCCGGACGATCGAGACCATCGTTGAAGACAGCCAGTGCTCGGCTGATCCAGCGGTGAATGCGGCCAACAAAGTCATCGACCAGGACAAAGTACACTACATTGTCGGTGAAGTTTGCTCCGGCGCTTCGATCCCGATCTCAGAAATCGCCAACCCCAAGGGCGTCGTCCAGATCAGCCCGACCTCCACCAACCCGCTCGTGACGGTTGGATCTGATGGCACCACCAAGCCCTATATCTTCCGCGCTTGCTTCATCGACCCCTTCCAGGGTCTGGTGATGGCCAAATTCGCCCTCCAGCAGGGGCACAAGACCGCCTTCCTCATGTACGACCAGGGCAACGACTATCCTCGCGGTCTGGCTGAAGCTTTCGAGAAGTCTTTCACCGACGGTGGTGGGACGATCGTCGGTAAAGAGACTTACGTCGCTACCGACACCGACTTCTCCGCAATCCTGACCAAGGTTGCCGAGAGCAATGCCGACGTGCTGTTCCTGCCCGATTACTACAACATCGTCAACCTGGTTGGCCCGCAGGCGAAAGAGCGCGGCGTCACCTCCGTTATGATGGGTGGTGATGGCTGGGACTCGGCTGACCTCGACATGGCTGCTGCTGAAGGCGGCTATTTCTCTAACCACTACTCGCCCGAGGACTCCCGCCCGATCGTTCAGGATTGGGTCAAGAACTACACTGCGAAGTATGGCGCCACCCCCGATGCTCTGGCCACCCTGGCCTACGATGCAGCCAACATGCTTCTGGCTGCCATCGAAAAAGCCGGCGTCGATGATCCCGCCAAAGTGAAAGACGCATTGGCATCGCTGGAGTACGAAGCTGTCTCCGGAAAGATCACCTTCGATCAATTCCACAACCCCGTCAAGGCTGCGGCTGTGCTGCAGGTCAAAGATGGGAAAGTCACCTTCGTCGCCAGCATTGCTCCGTAAACAAAAACGGATCCAAAGGGGGGCAGTCTATATGGCTGCCCCCCATTCTATATTACTAATAATTCGTGTGATACATGGCCACTACAACAGCCCCTGTACCTCGTTCGAGCTCGATCTTCGAACTGGCGATTAAAAAACGCTGGTTGGGTAAGGCATTCCTGATTTCGATTGCCTTAATCGCCTTATGGCGGATCATCATCGCCATCCAGGCAAATCCAATCCTGTTCCTCCAGCAAGTAGTGAATGGGATTCAGCTAGGCTTCGTGTACGCGCTGATTGCCTTAGGGTATACCATGGTGTATGGCATCGTCCGCCTGATCAACTTTGCACACGGCGATGTCTTTATGGTCGGCGCTTTCATAAGCTTCTTTGGCATCACACGTTTCCAGCTGCACCTGTGGCTTGGGAATGTGGCGCCGGGACTCCCTTTGTGGGTGACGATCGGTGTTGGATCGGTTTCTGTGGTCGTGTTGGCGATGATCGTTTGCGCATGGCTCTCCTACGTCATCGAGCGTATTGCCTACAAGCCACTGCGGAATGCGCCCCGTATCTCTGCTTTGATCACCGCGATCGGTGTATCCTTCTTCCTGGAATATTTCGCGGCGCTTCAATTCGTCTTTACACCCAACTTCATCACCTTCAAAAGACCGTTCCCCGTGCAAACCTGGATGATCGGCAGCAACGGTATCCAAACCCTGGCTGAAAGCCAGGAATCAGCCTCGAATGGGATCATATTCTCCAACATTGCGCTGATTATCATCATCTCTTCGATCATCCTGCTTCTACTGCTGCAATATGTAGTCCAGAAGACCCGCATCGGCAAAGCCATGCGCGCGGTAGCGTATGACAAGCCGACCGCCCGCTTGATGGGCATCAATGTGGATGGTATCATCTCGGTGACGTTCGCTATCGGCGCCTCATTGGCCGGCGCCGCCGGGATGTTGTACGCGATCGCTTATCCAAGTATCGTTTTTGGTATGGGCATTATCCCCGGATTAAAAGCCTTCGTGGCCGCAGTCCTGGGCGGAATCGGGAGTATCCCTGGGGCTTTGATCGGCGCCCTGATTATGGGACAAGCAGAGAACCTGAGTGCTGCATATATTTCCTCACCCATGCGGGACGCCATCGCCTTTACCATTCTGATTATCGTGCTCCTGGTACGCCCAACGGGTATCTTCGGCGAACCCTCGCGCGAGAAGGCATAGAGTTATGAATAGGATGTCACGCTCAACCCTCGTCTTCCTCATCGGGGCCGTGCTGGTTTTTGGAGTGACCCAGGCTCTGTTCAGCTTAGAAATCCTGACCAGTTTCTGGAGCACCATCATTCGCACCGGAGCGGTCATGGCAATCGTGAGCATTGGCCTGAACCTGATCTACGGGTTCAACGGCCAATTCTCTCTCGGCCAGTGGGGTTTCTACGCCATTGGTGCATACACGGCCGCCGATATCACCTGGCGGTGGGCAAATAACAAAAGCGCCGATGGCCTTGTGGTCATGCTGCTTGTAACAGGCCTGTCAGGAACAGCGATCATGTTCCTGCGCGCCAAACTTGCACGCATCCGCGGCCTGGACGCACTTTCAGCCTTTACGCTGTACCTGACGGCGATGATTCTCCTGGCGGTGCTTTCTGTTTTCCTGGGCGGGTTTATCACCCCGGCCGTAAGCGGCCTGTTACAGGCACTGCCCACGGCCCTCAGCATGCAAATCGTCTTTTTCCTGGCAGTTTTGATTGCCGGGCTGATTGCCGCAGAGATCAGTTTCATCTTTGGTCTGCCGGTGCTCACCCTGGGCTCAGACTACTTTGGTATCGCCACCCTGGGCTTCAGCATCATCGTCAAAGTGCTTCTGGATAACTCGGATACGATGTTTGGCTTCGTAGAGATGAAGGGCGCCCGCGGCATGGTCGGCATACCCAGGTTAACCTCCTGGTTTTGGGTATTCCTTTTCCTGTTCGTTGTCGTCGTCGTCACGCGCAACCTGCTGCGCTCGAGCTATGGGCGGGCGATCATCTCCATCCGCGAGGATGAGATTGCCGCCAAAGCCATGGGCATTGATGTGGCCCATTACAAAAACCTGACCTTCGTGATAGGCAGCCTGTTTGCCGGGTTGGCAGGAGCTCTCTATGCTCACATCAACGGGTTCTTAAGCCCCAATACCTTCAACTTCATCCGGTCATTCGACCCGATGATCATCATTGTTTTCGGCGGCCTGGGAAGCATCACCGGCACACTGGCAGCCTCGTTCACCTGGGCGCTGGTGCTGGAAGGCTTCTTACGGCTGTGGCTTCCCGAAGGCTTTGAGACCTGGCGCTACGTGGTTTACCCCATTTTGTTGCTCCTGCTCATGCTGCTCAAGCCCAAGGGCCTGTTCGGCGATTACGAAATACCGTTCCTGAGAGATCAGCTGCCTCCTCTGGAACCCATTGCCCCCGAGCGGATAGAAGAAGGCATCCCACCCGCTGCGATCCAGGCTTCAGCCACCACCATGCCGGTCAAACCCAGCGATAATCCCACTTCTCAGGAGGCAAGCGAATGAGCGAGATCATATCCCCAACCCCAGGAGCGGAATCGACGCCCCAAGATATGGCTCGCCCCATGTTGGAAATCAACCGTTTGACCAAAGAGTTTGGTGGCCTGCGAGCTGTAAATAATTTCGATCTTGCCCTGCCCCGCTATGCCCTGCATGGCCTGATCGGTCCGAACGGCGCCGGGAAGACGACCGTTTTCAACATGATCACCGGCATCTATACTCCCACTTCGGGCCAGATTTGCTTCAAGAGTCAAGATATTTCTAACATGGAACCCCACGAGATCAACCAGATGGGGATCGCCCGTACCTTTCAGAATATCCGCCTCTTTCCAAACCTGACCGTCCTCGATAATGTGCGCATCGCCTACCACCCTCACGCCGGTTACACCATGAACGACTCGATCTTCAGGAACCAGCGTTATTCCAACAAAGAAAAAGAGCTGACCCAAAAAGCGCTCGAATTTCTGGGTGTGTTTAACCTGCAAGGCCGGAGAGATTGGATCGCCATGAATCTTCCCTACGGCGAGCAGCGCCGGCTCGAAATCGCCCGCGCTCTGGCGGCAGAGCCCCAGCTGCTGCTGCTGGACGAGCCCGCGGCAGGCATGAACCCGGCTGAGGTAGTCTCGCTCATGGACCTGATCCATTTCGTGCGCGAGCGCTTCAACCTGACCATCCTGCTCATCGAACACCAGATGAGGGTTGTCATGGGGATTTGTGAACACATTACGGTGATGGACTTTGGAGAAGTCATCGCACGGGGTAACCCTGAGGAAATACAGGCGAATCCCCGCGTGATCGAAGCCTACCTTGGCCCTGGAGCCGCGGCTTTATCTGAGAAGTACAAAAGAGGGAAAGCATAATGATGCTCCAAGTGCAAGATCTCAATGTATATTACGGCGCCATCCACGCGCTCAAAGGCATCAGCTTCCACCTGGATAAAGGCGAAATCGTCGCCCTTATTGGGGCGAACGGGGCGGGGAAGTCGACCACCCTGAACGCCATCTCGGGCCTGATGCGCCCCCGCACGGGCTTTGTCAAATTCCAGGATGAAGACTTTGTCAAGACCCAACCAGAGCAGATCGTCCGCAAAGGTGTGGTCCAGGTGCCTGAAGGACGTAAGATTTTCGCTACCCTGACGGTGCTCGAAAACCTGGAGATGGGCGCGTATACGAATAATGACAAAGCCAAAATCCAGGAGAGCATCGAAGGTGTGTTCAAGCGTTTCCCCAGGCTGAGCGAACGGCGCAACCAGCTTGGCGGCACCCTTTCTGGCGGTGAGCAGCAGATGCTCGCGATTGCCCGCGGCCTGATGTCACGCCCGGCATTACTACTTCTGGACGAGCCGTCTATGGGTCTTTCGCCGATCCTGGTCGAGCAAATCTTCGATATCATCAGCGATATCAACAAGCAAGGCACAAGCATCTTGTTGGTCGAGCAGAACGCACAGATGGCGCTCTCAATCGCCGACCGGGCATACGTGCTCGAAACCGGTTCGGTCGTCTTAGAAGGTCAGGCCCAAGAACTGCTCGAGAACCCGATGGTGATCGAAGCGTATCTGGGCGGGCATTAGTATCTCTGGACAGGTGAACGATATATGAAACCGACGACACGTATTCTCTTATATTTCGTGCTTCCCATCATTGCGATCCTGCTGTTCCCCCTCGATAGCCTGCTAAGCAGCCTTCCGCTTGTGCTTTTTATGGTCGTATTGTTCATAGCTCTAGGTATGCTGCTCCTGAGAGGAAAATCCCTGGCGCTCACACTGGCGATCTTCTTGCTAGGTTTGAACGGCATCATCCGTATGATGATGTTTTTTTCACGCTCTGTATCGACAACCGGGCAAGCGGACCTGCCTTTTATCATCACCAGTCTGTTGAGCCTGGTGCTCTCTACCTATCTACTCCTGAGATTAGATCGACCTGACGTGCGCATACAAATGGTATCCTGATCGGAATACAAGAACAGCTTGACCCATTTAAGCACGAGAACTGATCCACTGATCCTACGAAGACCCCGCTGGCAAAATCGGCCGCGGGGTCTTGTGTTTCAAGTGGTAGAATTATGCCCACAATCTCTGCAGATTGTCTAACAACAAGCATTAGAAAATTTATCCCGGCCTACCCCCATCGAGGGGCGGGGAGAAAACCGGAAATTTGGTGAGCGTATATACGCTCACCAAATTTCCGGATCTTTTCTCGAGAGGGTTTTAATAACGAGGGAGAATGGCTACTGCCGAAATTATTACCATCGGGACGGAAATATTGCTGGGGGAAATCATCGACACCAACACACCCTACCTCGCACGCCTGTTACGCGATACTGGTATTGATCTTTACCGTACGACCACGGTTGGCGATAATGTCAGGCGGATTGCTGAAGCCATACAGCAAGCGATGGAACGCTGCGATATCATTATTACAACCGGGGGATTAGGGCCGACCGTCGATGATCCCACTCGTGATGCTGTAGCCCTGGCCCTGCATGTCGAGACCGAGTACCGCCCAGAGCTATGGGAGCAGGTGAGAGCACGTTTCCGGCGGTACGGCCGTATGCCTACCGAGAACAACAAGCGCCAGGCCTACGTGCCCCAGGGAGCCCTTGCGGTTGAAAACCCCGTTGGCACTGCCCCCGCCTTTATTGTAGAAACCGGCCAGCAGTCGACCATTTGCCTCCCGGGTGTGCCGCGTGAGATGGAATACCTGATGGAAAACGCCATCCTTCCATATTTGAAAGAGCGCTATGGGCTGGTTGGTGTGATCAAATCGCGTATTTTGCACACCTCTGGGGTGGGAGAATCGCAGATCGATGACCTGGTAGGCGACCTGGAACGGCTCAGCAACCCCACGGTCGGCCTGGCGGCCCACGCCGGGCAGGTGGACGTGAGGGTCACCGCCAAAGCGGATTCACTTCTCCAGGCCGATACGATGATCCAGGAGATCGAAGAAGTCATCCGCCAGCGCCTGGGCGATTGTATCTACGGCGTCGACGGAGAGACACTCGAGAGTGCAGCCTTTCAGAGGCTGAACGCTTACGGATGGCGCCTTGGCGTGCAGGAATCAGGGCTGGAGGGTGAGCTAACCCGGCGCCTGGCATCTTCTGATGGGATTTTTGCGGGTGGACAGGTGATTGCCGAGACTTCTGCTCAGATGAACGTGCTCACGGCTGCCCACGAGCTGCGCCGGCAGCTCAATGTAGAGGTTGCCCTGGTGGTTGCCCTATATCCAGGCTCAGAGAAGCAGACCATGGCGATCGCCGTCGTAACGCCAACCGGCGAACGGGTGGTCGAGCGTTCATACGGCGGCCCTCCCAGGATGGCGTCGCTGTGGGCGACCAACCTGTGCCTGGATTTGCTCAGGAAGTTATAAGCCTATATCCGGATAATTGGTGAGGCTTCGCATTTTGGAGTGTGTTCAGCTTCGCTGAACACACTCCAAAATGCGGCGCACGATTATTCGAACAGGTTCAATATTTTTCAGGAAGGATACGAATGACCTCGACTGTTGATATTCTTCTGACCAATGCCATTGTCCTGACCATGGACGAGAACCTGACCCGCTACGAGCCCGGGGCGGTTGCCATCCGCGGCGACAGCATCGTTGCCGCCGGCTTCGAGACTGACCTCCGCCAACAGTTCAACGCCCAGGAAGTCGTCGACTGCGATGGAAAAGTGCTCATGCCCGGGTTGGTGAACGCCCATACCCACGTTCCGATGACCTTGCTGCGCGGCCTTGCAGATGATCTGCGCTTGGATGTCTGGCTGATGGGCTATGTGATGCCGGTAGAACGTGAGTATGTCTCGCCAGACTTCGTAGAGCTCGGCACCTCTCTGGCCTGCGCCGAGCTGATCCGCGGTGGAGTGACGTGCTTCGCGGATATGTATTACTTCGAAGAGCACGTGGCCCGCGCTACCGCTGCTGCCGGGCTTAGGGCTGTCTGCGGGCAGACCGTTCTCAAGTTCCAGGCTCCGGATGCGAAATACTATGAAGAATCATTAGCCGAGTCGCGAGAATTCATCCAACGCTGGAAGGGCCATGCATTGATCGTTCCATCGATCGCGCCCCATGCTCCGTATACCTGCACTCAAGAAATATTACGCGCCAGCGCAGACCTGGCGGTGGAGTTCGACGTCCCTCTGCAAATCCATATTGCCGAAACCGCCCTCGAAGTAGAGACCAGCCGTACAGAAAACGGCATGCCGGTGGTTCCCTACGCCAAAAAACAAAAAATATTCGATGCCAAAGCCCTGGCGGCGCACTGCGTACACATCGACGAAGGCGAGATTTTCACACTGGTGCATCATGGCGCCGGGGTTGCCCATAACCCCTCTTCTAACCTGAAGCTGGCCTCCGGCTTTGCGCCGGTGACCAAGATGCTCGAAGCGGGGCTGAACGTTGGCATCGGCACCGATGGACCCGCATCGAATAACGACCTGGATATGTTCGAAGAGATGCGCCTGGCTGCTTTCCTGGCCAAGGGATACAGCGGCAATCCCACCGCCCTGCCCGCACCGGTAGCCGTTTCTATGGCAACCCGGTTGGGGGCGCGTGCACTGCATTTGGGGGATATTACCGGAACGCTTGAAGCCGGTAAGCGCGCCGACCTGATCATTGTAGATGCGCATAACACCCACAACTCCCCCCGGTTCAGGCACGACGATCACGGCCCTTATGCGCAGATCGTATATGCCACCAAATCAACCGATGTGACCGACGTGATGGTCAACGGTCGCTGGCTGATGCGCCAACGCCAGCTTCTCACCCTGCAAGAAGAAGAGCTGCGCCAGCAGGCCGCTGAATATGCGCATCGAATCGACCAATTCTTAATCGCCCGCGAGCAATCGGTGCTTTCTAAGCTGATTGCCATTGGCGGCGCGACCGAGGTAGAAAGCTTTGAAGTCCAGGCAAAAGTGCGCATCCCAGACATTGCCCCGGTTATGGAGGCGCTGGATAAGCCCGGGATCGAGGTGCTCCGCTTCAGGCATTACCACGAATATGACACCTATTTCTCCTTCTTAGATCCCGAACAAGGCCATCTGCGCTACCGTGAGGATGAGTTCATCAGTGGGACCGGAGAGGTTGAGAACGTGCGCTACCGCCTTACCTTGCTCGGCCCGGCGCGTGAGCGGCGCTTCCCCAGTGATGTGCTGCTCTCGCGCAGTCGCTTTATCGCCCCCGCGACTCACAGCCTGCGCTTTTACCGTGAATACTTCAAGCCAACCAGCGAGGTGTCGATCTATAAAGACCGGCTTCGCTGGAGGGTTCTCTTCCAGGGAACTGAATTCTTCATTAACGTAGATAAAGTGGAACAGCCCACCCTGGGCTACTTCCTCGAAGTAAAGAGCCGCACCTGGAGCCGGCGCGATGCCGAGCATAAAGCCGAGATGGCTACCGAGCTGATCCGTTTTCTGGGTGTATCACCGGAAGAAACCGTGACCCAGGATTACCTGGAGCTCGTCGAGACAGGATAGATAGCCAATTTTGGATGTATGGGCGTGCGAAGCACGCCCATACATCCAAAATTGGCCTTTCAACCAAACAGGCTAATCAATAATCTTGATATGCAGCTCTTTGAGCTGCTTGGGCTCGACCGGCGAAGGTGCGTCAGCCATGACATCGCGAGCTGCCTGGTTCTTCGGGAAGGCAATCACCTCGCGAATGTTCGGCTCGCCGGTCAGGATCATGCAGATGCGATCGATGCCGGGGGCAATCCCGCCATGAGGGGGCGTGCCGTATTCGAAGGCTTCGAGCATGTGCCCGAAACGCTCGCGGGCCACTTCAGGCTCCAGGCCAATCAGCGCGAATACCTGCTCCTGTAAGGCCCGATCGTGGATACGGATCGAGCCGCCGCCAACTTCGTAGTTGTTGAGCACCAGATCGTACTGCTGCCCGCGCGCTCGGGCAGGATCGGTCTCGAGCAGGGGAATGTCCTCCCGCATAGGCGAGGTGAAGAGGTGATGGCTTGGATCCCAGCGTTTCTCCTCTTCGTTCCAGACTACGTATGGAAAATCGACCACCCAGCAAAAGGCCAGGACGTTGGGATCGGCCAGCCCGAGGCGATCGGCCAGGAAAACCCGCAGCCTACCCAGGGCCTCGTAGACCACAGCCGGCCTGTCTGCCACGAAGAGCAGCAGGTCGCCGGGTTTGGCTTGCATGCGCTCTTGAATGGCCTTGAGTTTCTCAGGCGAGAGGAACTTCGTAAAGGTCGAGCGCTGCTCTCCCGCCGGGCTGATCGCCAGGTATGCCAGGCCTTTGGCCCCAAACTGCTTTACAAAATCGGTCAGCTCGTCGATTTGTTTGCGGCTGTATTCCCCCAACCCGCTGGCATTGATGCCGCGCACGTGTCCACCGGCTGCAACCGTGCTCTCGAAGACCTGGAAACCTGAACCTGCGGCCAAATCGGTGATATCTCTGAGCTCCATGCCAAAGCGCAGGTCGGGGTTATCTTTACCAAACCGGT
>Ga0105092_10001155_pt1 | contig 14080 bp, 12 predicted proteins | sample PPLLak2March2015_FD_87021 | JGI IMG/M metagenome (GOLD analysis project Ga0105092, IMG submission 87021) | Freshwater sediment microbial communities from Prairie Pothole Lake near Jamestown, North Dakota, USA - PPLs Lake P7 Core (1) Depth... | ecosystem: Environmental > Aquatic > Freshwater >... | reverse complement strand
GAGGCCGCACTGTTCACGGCTTCCATGCTGGGCCTGATCTATGCAGATAACCTGCTTCAGCTCTTCATATTCTGGGAGTTGGTGGGTCTGTGCTCCTATCTCCTGATAGGATTCTGGTACCGCAAGCCCTCTGCGGCTGCCGCTGCCAAGAAAGCATTCTTGACAACGCGCGTGGGCGACGTTCTGTTCCTGACCGGCATAATCCTGCTCTACAATAACATGGCCAGCCTGAACCTCGCACTCAAACCCGGCGAGTACCTCTTGCAGTTCCCGGTGATCTATGCTCATCTCGCCCAGATTCCACCGGCGCAACTGACGCTTATCGCCCTTGGACTCTTGGGCGGCGCAGTAGGCAAATCAGGTCAGTTCCCCCTGCATGTCTGGCTTCCCGATGCTATGGAAGGCCCGACGACCGTCTCGGCCATGATCCATGCCGCTACGATGGTTACAGCAGGCGTCTACCTGGTCGCCAGAATGTTCCCGCTCTTCTACGCCGCGCCTCACGGCCTGACGGCAGTAGCAGCAGTGGGTGCCTTCACAGCTCTGTTTGCAGCCACAATGGGCCTCACAGCCTTCGATATCAAGAGGGTGCTGGCCTTTTCGACCGTCTCCCAATTGGGATTCATGATGGCCGGTCTCGGAATTGGTGCCGCAGTCGGCACTATGGCTGTCGGAGTCGCCATGTTCCACCTCATCGGCCACTCGTTCTTCAAGGCCCTGCTCTTCCTCGGCGCAGGCTCAGTCATCCACGCAGTCAATACTAACGATATGCGAGAGATGGGCGGCGTCGGGAAGTACATGAAGTGGACCATGTATACCATGCTCATAGGTTCCCTGTCCCTGGCCGGATTCCCATTCTTCACGGGATTCTTCTCCAAGGACGAGATCATAGTAATCGCCTACGAGTATGGCGTGTTGATCAACTTCCTGCCCTACATCTTCCTGGTGCTGGCGGCGGTTCTGACGGCGATCTATACCTTCAGAATGTGGTTCTCCGTCTTTACAGGCAAGGAGAGGTCAAACTACGGCAAGCATGAATCACCCATGATCATGATCGGGCCGCTGGTCATCCTGGCAGTTTTCGCATTTGGTTTCGGCATTGCAGCCCAGAGTGACTTCTACAGCTACCTTGACACCAACTTCGAGCACTACGATGTCAACTTCGAGGAGTTGAGCGTCATCGGAGGCCATACGCTTGCAGGCGAACACGGTGCAGAAGGCGCAGCCGAAGGCGCTCATGGCGCGGAAGGTGCGGCTGAAGGTGCCGGCGAAGCCGAGTCCGAACCGAAAGAACCCTGGTACATCCAAATACTGCCCATAATCGTCGCCATTGGCGGCATTCTCACAGCCGGGCTGTTCTACTGGGACAAAATCAAGAAGTTCGACCCAAGCCAGGTTACCGGCGACAAAGACCCCATCCGCAAGATGCTGCTGAAGGGATACTATCAGCATGAGATCTTGACCGGATGGTTCGCGGAAGGAATTGTCTACGGCACGGCGTTGATCTGCAACACGATCGACATCAAGCTGGTAGACGGCTGGCTCAACTGGCTCAGTGCCTGCGTAATGGGATTCGCACAGAATGTTAGAAAGGTTCAGAGTGGTGTCGTGCAAAACTACGTCACGGCTCTAGTGCTGGGGATAGTGGTACTGGTGGTTGTTATATCGCTAGCTAAGGAGGTGGGCCTGGCATGATCGCAAACGCAATTTCGTTGATGATCATTGTTCCACTCATCGGAGCGCTGGTTTCCTTCTTCGCGGGGTCCAAGGCCAAGTTCGTGGCCCTTGTGGCCTCACTGATACCTCTGGTCTTATCCCTGCAAATGTACATGGAGTTCGACAAAACCTCAAAGATCATGCAGTTCGTGGAGAGCTACAACTGGGTTCCCACTCTAGGAGTGAAATATACCGTCGGAGTTGACGGCATAGGCTTCCCCCTGTTGCTCCTGTCCACCATTGTGACCGTATTGGTCATAATTTACTCCTGGGGAGAGACAAAGAAGCCCAATCAGTACTTCGCCCTGCTTCTCCTGAACGAAGTGGGTGTCTTAGGCGTCTTCACAGCCCTGGACTTCTTCCTGTTCTACATCTTCTGGGAGATAGTACTCATCCCCATGTTCTTCCTCATCGGATCGTGGGGCGGCCCGAGAAAGGATTACGCAGCGATCAAGTTCTTCATCTACACCCACGTGGCAAGCTTAGTGATGCTGCTGGCAATCTTCGCCCTGTACTTCACTTACCAGCTGCCCGACGGGTCCAGAACCTTCGATATGCTGACCCTGCTTCAGGCCACTTCGGACAAGACCATATTCCCGACCAGCCTGCTCAACATCATCTTTGCAGGACTGCTGCTGGGATTCCTGGTCAAGATGCCCGCCTTCCCATTCCACACCTGGCTGCCTGATGCCCACGTCGAGGCACCCACCGCCGGTTCCGTGGTTCTGGCGGCTCTGCTGCTCAAGATGGGCGGATACGGCCTCTTCCGGGTCATTATGCCCATGCTGCCAAACGTCGACAAGGCCTTCGTGACCATCATCGCCATCATCGCGGTGCTGTCAATCGTCTATGGAGCCTTCATGGCGCTGGCACAAAAGGACATCAAGAAGCTGGTGGCCTACTCGTCCGTCAGCCACATGGGATTCGTAACTTTGGGAGCTGTGGCTTTCACCTGGATGTCCATTCAGGGTGCCATGTTCCAGCAGTTCTCCCACGGCATCATCACCTGCGTCCTGTTCATGTCTGCCGGTACTATCCAGCACGTGGTCGGAACCAGGGTTATCGCCGATTTGGGTGGCCTGGCTGATCGCATGCCAAAGTTCGCCGTCCTCATGATGGCCGGATTCATGGCCTCCCTGGGACTGCCGGGCATGAGCGGCTTCGTGGCTGAGTTCATGGTCCTGACCGGATCATACCCAACACTGCCCACCTACACCATAATCGTAGTATTCCTGAGCGTGGCCACCACTGCTGCCTATCACCTTTGGGCCATGCAGAAAGCCATGTTCGGACCGATCTTGAAGAAGTATATGAATGTCCATGATCCGCACAGCTACGAGCTGTTCTCTATGGCCATGATCATCGTTCTCACGCTGATCTTCGGCATCCAGCCCGGCCTGATCACGGATATAATGGGCACGGCTGCTACCCAGCTCATGGAGCCGGTAGTGACCCTTTCTCAGATGGGGGTGATCTGAAGTGGACTTTTCGCACTACGCACCCCTTTGGGGAGAGGCGTTGCTCACAGCTCTGGCAGTGCTTGTTGTGCTGCTGGGCTCTCTCATGAAGGATAGCGGCAAGCTCATGGGATACCTGAGCGCAGCCGGTATCGTGGCGGCTCTGGCAATTGTTGCCAACACTTTAACCATCGCCAAGCCTGCTATATTCTTCTTCGATACAGTCTCAGTTGATGCCTTGTCTCAGTTCTTCAAGGCCGTCTTCCTGATTGTATCACTCTTGGTAGTGATTGCATCGCTATCCAAGTATACGGGAAAGGGAGCAGATGTTTACTATGCGCTGCTCCTCTTCGCCACAGTCGGCATGATGGTGGTCGCCAGTTCCGTTGATCTCGTGACCCTGTTCGTGGGATTCGAGCTGGCAAGCCTGTCCACCTATGCCCTGGCAGCCTTTGACAAGAGCAAGAAGAACCTGGAAGCCGCCATGAAGTACTTCATCTTCGGGTCGGTCTCCTCGGCGTTCATGCTCTTCGGCTTCTCGCTGCTCTACGGCATGACGGGCTCAACCAAACTGGCGGACATCGCCGCAGCATCCCTGGCCGATTTCGGCCCGGCGACGCTCGTGGCTCTGCTCTTCGTCATTGCAGGATTTGCCTTCAAGATGGCTCTGGTGCCCTTCCATATGTGGGCTCCCGATACCTACGAGGGCGCACCGGCGCTCGTTTCGGCAATGCTTGCCGCGGGCTCCAAGAAGATGGGCTTTGCAGCCGCCTTCAGGGTGCTCCTCATCGGGCTCATTGCTCTGCGCATGGAGTGGTATCTTGCCTTCGCAATTCTTGCAGCCGTAACCATGACCTTGGGCAACCTGGCCGCCTGCTGGCAGGATAACGTCCGGCGCATCCTGGCGTACTCATCCATCGCTCAGGCTGGTTACATCGCCATCGGCTTTGTGGTGGTAGGTGCAGCTTACGGAGCCGCCCCTGTCACAGCCTTCAACGGCCTGGCGGTTCCAGCAGCTCAGCTCGGCATAGCCGGTGCACTGCTGCTCATCCTGGGACATGCACTCATGAAGACCGGAGCCTTCATCGGCACGGCTCAGGTGGCGTCCATGGTTTCAGCAAGCAGCGAAAAGGACCCCGATGACATCTCGAACTATGCAGGTCTTGCTCAGAGAGCGCCCATCACCGCGTTCTGCATGCTGATCTTCATGTTCGCCCTGGCAGGAATTCCGCCAACGGCTGGATACATCGGCAAGTTCGTGCTCTTCAGCTCGGCCATTTACTCCGGCCTCTTGTGGCTGGCGGTAATCGCCATCCTCAACAGCGCTCTGTCGCTGGTGTACTACCTGAGGATCATCAGCTACATGTACCTGAAAGAGCCCGCCGGTCCGAAAGTCTCGGAGCCGAAAGGATATGTGGTCGCCCTGGTCCTGACCCTCATAGCAGTGGTCTGGATCGGTGTCTTCCCGCAGTCATTCGTCGACTGGGCACTGCAGGCAGCAGCGGTTCTGCTGCCTCAGTAAAACATTTTTTGGCCTTTTTTATAAATCCACTTATCTAATTTCGCTAATGGCCTTGTTTTATAATCCTTGAGTTATTCTGCCTTCAAAGAACAGCACCATTTAAGGTTTGATGGCCAACAATCTCTCGATTGTCGCACACTCCATAAAACCGAAAAACAGAATGAAAAAACGTCCGATTGGGCGATTTTTGCCCCTTTTTGCAAAAATCTTCCATCAATTGCTATCGCATCTTTTATTGCCACTGAATTCATCTATTTTGTACTGATGCAAAATCCCAGGAAATACGGCAAGCCGCCTTTTTGCGTGGCTGTCGTTCATGGCGGTCCGGGTGCTGCCGGAGAGATGGAAACCGTGGCGCGAGAGCTTTCCTCCTGCGTTGGCGTTCTGGAGCCGCTGCAAACTGCGTCTTCGGTCCGGGGGCAGATAGAGGAACTGAAGATTATTTTGCAGAAATTTTTAGAACCTCCGGTGATCTTGATCGGCTTTTCCTGGGGCGCGTGGCTCAGCTTCATGCTGGCAGCAGAGCATCCTGGGCTTGTTAAGAAGCTGATCTTAGTGGGGTGCGGGCCGTTCGAAGAGGAATATGCCTCAGAGATTCTCCCAACCAGGCTTGGCAGGCTTGACGATAATGAGCGCCATGAAGCGATGCGAATATTCGAAATGATTGAAGAAAACATCGACGCTGCGCAAAAGGATCGGGCCCTGGCCAGGATAGGCGAGCTTCTAGGTAAGGCGGATGCATTCGATCCCATTCCCGGTCTGCCGGAAATCAATCATGCTGCAATTTTAAAATGCGATGCGGAGATCTTTCGGCGTGTTTGGAAGGAAGCGGCGGCCATGAGGCAAAATGGAGTTCTGTTGGCGCTCGGCAAAAATATCAATTGTCCCGTGGTGGCAATTCACGGTTCTTGGGACCCGCATCCAGCAGCCGGAGTAAAGGAGCCTCTGCAGAATATTTTGTCGGACTTTCGCTTTATTCTGCTTGATGAATGCGGACATAAACCCTGGATAGAGAGAAGGGCAAGGCATAGGTTTTACTCAATATTAAAAGATGAGATATAATTAAAATTTGATTAATATGTAACTCCTTAATAACTATTTGCCTTATAATTAGGGGCAATCTTCTGCAGGTGAGTCGCAGGAGAGCAATTTTTGCTTAATCCTTTTGCCTTGATAGTTTCCATTAATGATACTTTCCATTGATGGTACTTTTGAATAATGATGCCTTTGAAAAAGAATCCATATATTAGAATAGTATTAGTGATATATAAAACTCTTCATATTGGCTTTAGGGCTGGTTTTTAGGAATCCTCAACATAGATATTTTAGTGGCAAATTATAATAAGCTAGTTTATATTATATTGCACTATAACAAATATTGCGTGATCTACTAATTCAATTGATAAAATTATAATAATTACCGAGTGGTTAAATTACAATTGAAGAGAAAAATTATCATGTTCATCGATTATTCATAGAAGCTTTTTCTTATTATTGGATTTATTAATTCATCGTTGTTGTATTTCTGGAATGATTTTACCAGGATCAGCAAGAGTGACAGCCGTAAAAATCAGATACGTCCAGAACAATATCGTTTCATTGAGTAAGTAAATTGCATAGAGTTTCTTATTTCAGGTCAGTAAGATTTATATGTATAAAAAATAAAGAGTCTTATGCAATGGGAGGCAGTTTCTCCATCAAATAGAGAAGATCTGCCGCAGGATTGTCCATGATACAAGAACGCGATGAACCCTTGGCTATTCTCCTTGCGGAGGATGATCCAGTATGGCAGAAGATGGCGCTCTTGATGCTCAAAAAATTGGGACATAGAGCAGAATGCGTTGCCAATGGCCTCGAAGCCTTGCAGGCACTGGAGAAGATGAACTATGACATGGTTGTTATGGATATTCAGATGCCGATAATGGACGGTATTAAGGCCACCAAAGCCATTCGAAAACGCTGGCCGACAGTCCCGAAGATCGTGGTAGTAACCGCATGTTCCTGGTATCGTGAGTCTTCTTTTGAGGCGGGAGCAAATGAATTCCTCATAAAGCCCATTGGAATGGAGGACCTTCGCGCAGCCATTGTGCGCATCGCGATCGAATGACGGTCTGGTCTTCGCCGCGAACTTAAGAACGAGCCGTATTCTGGCGTTCTTCATGGATCGGCGAGGTGAAAGAAATACAATCATTAGAAAAATTTGGAAATGTTGTACAAAAGAAAAAAATCGTAAAGAACATACATATAAGTGATTAATAAGCATACCGTCGTGCAGAACCATAATGCATTTTTCAATATTTAATTATGCGGATTTTTAAAAATAATATTCAAGGAGCTTGTTCGCTCCGAAAATCAATATGATCTCTTCTTACTTCCATCTGAGATAGACTCCCTTCCATCTGAGATAGATTCAAATATGCATGTGAGGCAGTCACAATCCTGCATAGCCTGCGGCCCGACTTTGGACCAAAGGCCATAAGTTAGGATGCGTTGAGGAATGAGCATGACGGAGAAGCTTGATGAAATCGGTTCGCGTCTGCGTGAACTGAGGGAGCTGAATCGGGTGGAGCCCGTGGATATGGCGCAGCACCTCAAAGTGCCGGTTGAGACCTATAACTGCTATGAGGAGGGAAAGCTAGACATTCCCGCCAGCATCCTCATCGGCATCGCGCGAAAGCTGAATGTGGATTTAGGACTGATCTTGACGGGCGAAGAGTCCAAGATGAATATCTTTACCGTCACCAGAAAAGGAGATGCGGTGGAGGTAGAGCACAGGAAAGAGTATCACTCTCAGAGCCTGGCCGGGAAATTTGCTCACAAGAAAGCGGAACCCTTCATCGTCACTATTGATCCCAAGAAAGATAAGCCGAGACTCTACAACCACTCCGGCCAGGAGTTCGACTATGTGCTCGAGGGGACACTCAAGCTGACCATCAACGAGAACGCGATCATACTTAACGAAGGCGATTCCATATTCTTCGATTCGTCGTATAAGCACATTATGGAAGCCTTGAATGATAAACCAGTGAAATTGCTGGCAGTGGTCATGTAGCATTTGGAAAGAGGATTTCAGAAATGTCGTCTTTATTACCCAAATTTGTCTCGCGGGTTGACTTTAAATCTTACGAGGAATTCAAAGAGAATTTAAAGATCATCGTTCCCGCGAATTTTAATTTTGCTTTTGATGTGGTGGATGCCTACGCTGCGGAAAATCCGGAAAAGCGTGCTCTGGTGTGGTGCAACGACTTCGGAGAAGAGAAGATCATCACCTTTGGAGAGTTGAAAGTTCTCAGCGACAAGGCCGCCAATCTCTTTGTGCAATACGGCGTGAAGAAGGGAGACACGGTCATGCTCACTCTCAAGAGCCGCTGGGAGTTTTGGGTCTGCATGGTGGGCCTAAACAAGATCGGCGCGATCTCCATTCCCTCCACGCACATGCTCAAGGCCAAGGACTTCGTCTACCGAATCAAGAAAGCTGAGCTGAAGATGATCATCTGCATCGGCGAAAACGGAGTTCCCGGTGAGTTTGATGCCGCCCATATCCAGTTGGGCGACGTGCCGCTCATCAAAGCTTTTGTGGGAAAAAGGACCCAGACGCGAGATGGCTGGATCAACTTCGATTTGGAGCTGGAGACGGCATCGCCGAATTTTGCGCGGCCCACGGGCGCAGAGGCTACCAAGAACGACGACATCTTGCTGGCCTATTTCACATCGGGAACCACGGGATACCCGAAGATGGTCAAGCACGATCAAACCTATCCTCTGGGCCATATCCTCACCGCCAAGTACTGGCAGAATGTGGAGGATGACGGGCTGCACTACACGGTAGCCGATACGGGCTGGGCCAAGTGCGCCTGGGGCAAGATCTACGGCCAGTGGCTGGCCGGGTCGGCGGTCTTCGTTTACGATTACGACCGCTTCGATGCGGGCCGGATGATGGACGAGATGGTCAAGTACGGAGTTACCACCTTCTGTGCGCCGCCTACCATCTTCCGGTTTATGATCAAGAGCGACATGTCCCGCTACAATTTCTCCAATCTCAAGTACGCGGTTACGGCAGGAGAGCCGCTCAATCCGTCCGTTTACGAGAAGTTCCTGGAGACCACGGGCCTGAGGCTGATGGAAGGCTTCGGCCAGACGGAGACTGTGGTCTGCATCGCCAACTATCCCTGGATGTCGCCCAAGCCCGGCTCGATGGGCAAGCCCGCGCCGGGATTCGACATTGTTCTCATCGGCAAGAACGACAAGGAGTGTGAAGTTGGCGAAGAAGGCGAGATTGTTATAAAAACGGACAAAGGCAAGCCCGTCGGCCTTTTCACCGACTATCACCTCGACCCGGACAAGACCAAGAACACCTGGCATGATGATTACTATCATACCGGAGACACGGCCTGGCGGGATGAGGATGGATTCTTCTGGTTCATAGGACGCACGGACGACATGATCAAAAGCTCCGGCTACCGCGTGGGACCTTTCGAGGTGGAGTCGGCACTGATGTCGCACCCGTCCGTTCTGGAAGTGGCCATCACCGGAGTTCCTGATGCCATTCGCGGACAGGTGGTCAAGGCAACTATCGTCCTGACCAAAGGATTTGCAGCCTCGGAGGAGCTGAAGAAGGAGCTGCAAGACCACGTCAAGAAGGTCACAGCGCCCTACAAGTATCCAAGGATCATCGAGTTCGTGGAGGAGCTTCCCAAGACCATCAGCGGCAAGATCAGGCGCATTGATATCAGGGACAAAGACAAGCCCTACCCGGTCATAACCGCGCTGGAGTGCAAGGCATGTGAGCGGTGTCTGCTGGCCTGTCCCGCCGATGTCCTGAAGATGAGCGAGGAGCTTAACGACCGCGGATACAATTTTGCAGTTTACAAAGGAGACGGATGCATAGGCTGCGGCGCTTGTTACTACACATGTCCCGAGCCGCTGGCCATTGAGGTGCATGTGCCTCAGAAGGAGAAAACAGAGGAGAATTGATAATGGCATCTCAGTTAGTGGCAGGGAACAGTGCAGTGATCGTCGGGGCCATGTATGCTGGCTGCGACTGTTTCTTCGGTTATCCCATCACACCGGCGAGCGAGATACTTCATGAGGCGTCCAAGTTTTTCCCGAAGGTTGGCCGCAAGTTCGTGCAGGCCGAGTCTGAGGAAGCGGCCATCAACATGGTCTACGGCGCGGCAACCGCAGGCCACAGGGTTTTAGCGGCCTCCTCCGGCCCGGGCATGAGCCTGAAGCAGGAAGGAATCACCTACATCGCAGGGGCCGAGCTTCCCTGTGTCATCGTCGACATCTGCCGGGCGGGGCCGGGCCTTGGCAACATCGGGCCGGAGCAGTCGGACTACAACCAGGCATGCAAGGGCGGAGGGCACGGCTGCTACAACAACATCGTTCTGGCACCGGGAAGCGTGCAGGAGATGTGCGACTTCACCATGAAAGCCTTCGAGCTGGCCTTCAAGTACCGCAATCCCGCCATCGTCCTGGCGGACGGCGTGCTGGGGCACATGGTTGAGCCCCTCAAGTTCCCGGAGACGGCACTGGAGCACAAGATCGATACCACCTGGGCCGTGGCGGGAAAGGCGGAGACGAGGGGGAATTTGGTGACATCCATCGCCCTCAACTTCGACGAGATGGAACAGCATAACTACAAGCTGCAGGAGAAGTACCAGCGCATCAAGGAGAACGAGGCGGCCTGGGACGGCTACAAGCTGGATGACGCCAAGGTTGTTCTGGTATCTTACGGCATCAGCAGCAGGATTGCCCGCTCAGCGGTTGACGCGGCTCGAAAGATGGGAATCAAGGCCGGGCTCTTCCGGCCCATCACGCTCTTCCCGTTCCCGGAGAAGGAGATTCGCCTTCTCGCGGAGAAAGGCTGCAAGTTCATTTCCGTGGAGATGAGCAACGGCCAGATGCGAGAGGACATTCGCCTTTACAGCGGCTGCCAGCCGGTGGAGCTGGTCTGCCGCTACGGAGGAAACCTGATTCAGCTGGATGACATTGTCAAGAAGATCAAGGAGGTGGCTTAAATGGCGGCCAAAGAAAAAATCATCGGTGGGCATCCGGGAATTTACGCATCGTTCCCGCGCAAGGGCGGGGCGGCTCCCACGGCGACGCACTACTGTCCGGGCTGCGGCCACGGGATACTGCACAAGCTCATCGGCGAGGCGATGGCGGAATTGGAAATTCAGGACCGCTGCGTGGTCATCAGCCCGGTAGGGTGCGCGGTCTTCGCTTACTACTATCTGGACTGCGGGCACGTGCAGGCCGCTCACGGCAGGGCTCCGGCCATTGCCACCGGCATCTCGCGAGCCGAGGACAACGCCATCGTCATGTCCTACCAGGGAGACGGCGACCTGGCCTCCATCGGCCTCAATGAGACCATTCAGGCTGCCAACCGCGGCGAGAAGCTGGCGGTATTCTTCATCAACAACACCGTTTACGGCATGACCGGCGGCCAGATGGCACCCACGACCCTCATCGGCGAGGTTACAGCCACCACGCCGCAAGGCCGCGATCCCAGAGACATGGGCTACCCCATGCACATCTGCGAGATCCTGGACACGCTCAAAGCGCCGGTCTTCATCGAGCGGGTCAGCCTCTCCGACATCGAGCACATCCGAAAGGCCCGCCGCGCCGTGAAGAAGGCTCTGCAGATTCAGAAGGACAAGCTCGGCTACTCCTTTGTGGAGTTCCTCTCGCCCTGTCCTACCATCTTGAGGATGGACGCGCAAGCCGTTGCCAAGTTCGTCAACGAGCAGATGGAAAAAGAGTTCCCCCTGAAAAAGTTCAGGGACAGATCCGCCGAGGTTCAGCCTGTGGTGAGGGCGGAGAGCGACTACTCAAAGGAATCTCTGGACAAGATCTTCGGCTGCACCGAGATGCAGTGCATCGAGATGGAAAAAGACCGGGAGTTTGCGCCCAAAGGCGTCAAGATCGCCGGATTCGGCGGCCAGGGAGTGCTGAGCATGGGACTGGCTCTGGCGCAGGCGGCCTTCGGCTGCGGTCGGTTTGTCTCCTGGTATCCCGATTACGGCCCGGAGCAGCGGGGCGGCACCTCAAACTGCTCGGTGATCGTTTCCGGAGAGCCCATCGGCTCGCCGGTAGTGGATCATCCCGATGTGCTGGTGGCGTTCAACCGGCCGTCGCTGGAGAAGTTCGCGCCTTCGGTCAAGAAGGGCGGCCTGATCATCTACGAGTCGCTGGCCGGGCAATTCCAGGCACCGGAGGGCGTGAAGGTCATATCCGTTCCGGCGACCCAGATCGCCACGGATAAGGGCGCACACCAGGCCGCAAACACGGCCATGTTCGGCGCGCTCATGCAGGCGGGAAACCTGGGGCTGCCGCGCGAGGCTTACGGGAATGCGTTCCGCGTCACATTCGCCAAGAAGCCCAAGCTCATCCCCAAGAACCTGGATATTCTGGAGGCAGGGGCGCAGGCGGTCAAGCTGCTGGAGATGGCGAGCAAGAAGTGAGAAAAGAAAGCTATTTTAATTTTTTTATTATTTTAATTTGCTTTTATATTTCTTTGTTTGGTTCTTCAATTTTCCGGCCTGCTGAAAGCACTTCATTAATCAGACTGATGGCCACCTTGACGTTCTCCGAGTTCTCTATTTTTTGTCTCGCACTGGTTGATCGCGCCGGTGTGCAATAATATCCGCAGTCTCTCCCTTTCTGCTGTTCGCTATCTTATCGATGAATAATACTTATATGCTTCAATGACCATTTAACATGCATTGAGTGATGGGCCATGAATATCAATCTGGGCGCGCCGTATGAAGCCGCCATAAAGAGCATCATCGATAAGGGTTATGCCGGAAGCCAAACCGAGGTCATACGCCAGGCCATCCTTGCCTACGAGCGGGTAATCGAGGAGGAAGAACTGGCCCTCGTGCACAAAGCCGTCGAGATAGAGATGGCAGATATCGAGGCAGGAAAGTGCAAAACCCATTCTTTTGAGTGCATCATGTCTTCGTTAGAATGTTAAGACAAAGAGCCGTGAGATTGCACTCAATGGGTTTGGTATTATCATTTTCTCTTAATTCAGATCTTTGCATTTCATGTCTTCCAAGAGCACTTCACAAATAAGATCCGCGGCTTCTCTGATGTTCTGCAAAGCTCCGGTCATGGTCTCGCCCTCACTGATCGCGCCGGGAAGCTCCACGCAGCGAGCGGTGAAGCCGCCTTCATCTTGAGGTTCGAGGATGACTGTGTATTTAGTAGACCGAATGGCGTCTCCGAGGACGCAGTTCGTAATAATCGCCATTCAGCCGTCCAAGAATCTCAAGTAATAAACCATCGCAATTAGCAGCGGCACAAAGCCAATCAGCAAGGCCCAGTAGGCTCTTTTCAGGTTCCTGTGCTTGTGGCCTACTGCATTATCATAAGCTTTCTTGGCCAAGTCCGGCGAGCTAAGGTTTGTCTTGTAGGTCTCAGGAGTAAATACCCTAACCGCAAAGAAGAGGCAGATCAACCAGAAAACAACAGGGCTGACGAAGAGAATGATGCGCAGCCAGGCATCCGTTCCCTGCACAGCCATGACTTTTCGCAAGTCGCTGAAGGATACGGCGGCGAAATAGATGCCCTCCACCAAGGTTACGGCGCTAATGAGCTGCTTGGCGGCTTCCTCCAGAGATGCAATGGACTCCTTGACCATGCCGCGAGCGGTCTGCAGCCAGAAGTCGTCCAGATCGGTCACGGGCTCGCCGATGGCATCCGGTGCGCCTGCATTGCCTGCCATTTCAAAATTCCTCCAATACCCGCTACAACTTCCTTAATATTGGATCAGTTTCGCGAACCTTCGTCACCCAGATCTTGTTGCGGGTTCCGCAAAAAATGCATGGCACAACAAAAGAGACAGCTCCATCGTCCCCTTCTCTGGCAAGCTTGCCTTTTGCTTCCAGATGAGGACGCTCATTCCAGGAGAATGTTCGATCCGGTGCGGTGCATTTCTCATTGCGGCATAAAATTTTAAGCATGATCGCACTCCTTTTTTATAGATTTTTCTCCAGCCTCTCCCGAACCTCGCGAGCCAGCTTCGCGTAGGGGCTGCTTAGCTCCCTAAAGACTGCCTCAGCCTGACTAATCAATTGCAGGGCTGCCGTTACATTTCCAATTTTCTCTTCAAGCAATGCCATCTGCGCTTGAGAGAGCGCAACGCCGTTCTTGTCCCCAAGTTCCTCTTTTATTTTCAGGCTTTGCTGGTAGAGCTTGCGGGCCTCGTCGTAATCGCCGGTGTCTTGAGCCAACATGCCCAACTGGTGAAGCGAGCTGGAAACGCCGCTCTTGTCCCCAAGTTCCTCCAATATCTTCAGGCTTTGCTGGTAGAGCTTGCGGGCCTCGTCGTAATCGCCGGTGTCTTGAGCCAACATGCCCAACTGGTGAAGCGATTTGG
>Ga0105092_10001154_pt1 | contig 14081 bp, 10 predicted proteins | sample PPLLak2March2015_FD_87021 | JGI IMG/M metagenome (GOLD analysis project Ga0105092, IMG submission 87021) | Freshwater sediment microbial communities from Prairie Pothole Lake near Jamestown, North Dakota, USA - PPLs Lake P7 Core (1) Depth... | ecosystem: Environmental > Aquatic > Freshwater >... | reverse complement strand
TTCGACTTGCTCAGAAACACCATGCGCAGCTCGTACAGCACGCTCTGAAGCGTCTGGGCTTCTTCGTGGTTCAGGTTTCCTTTGGTTTTCTCCTGAAGAGCGGTGAGCATTTCGATCACCTGCTTCGCAAACTCCAGATCCTGCATGGAGCGACCCTGCACGGGGATGTCTCCGAGCGCGATCTGGGCCTGCTGATAAAGCATGCCGATCAAGGTCCGAAAACTTTCGGCAGTCCGCCGGGCGTCTTTCGGGTCCTTGTCCTTGGGAGGCTCCGGTGTTCGCTTCTTTTCTTCCCGGGGTTGGGAGGGGGCCGGTTTGGGTGGGGCGGGCGTTTCCTGTTGCGTTACTGCCTCAGGTCGCAATTCGCCCTGTTCGTCGAAGAGTCGGCGGTCAGTCACCTTGAATCCGGAAGTATCTGGTTGATCGTTTTCTTTTGCCATGGGGTTCTTCCTCAACCGACTCCCTGGTCGGAATCTTCAGTTTTCTTCAGCTCCTGCCATGAACTTTCCATCTCGTCCAGGCTCAGGTTCTTCAGCGCCTTTCCCTGGGCGGCGAAGTGCGCCTCGAGACGCCGAAAGCGTTTCTCGAATTTGGAATTCGCCTTGCGGAGGGCCGTTTCCGGATCGATTTCCAGGAAACGGGCAATATTGACGGCCGCGAAGAGCATGTCTCCGACTTCTTCCCTGATCTTTGCCTCGCTCCCCTGCTCGACTGCCGATTCGAGCTCGGAGAACTCCTCGAGGAACTTGTCGCGGATGCGGCGGATATCCGGCCAGTCGAAACCGACGCGAGACGCTTTGGCCGAAACCTGGTAAGTCGCGTACAAAGCCGGCAGGTTGGCGGGGATCCCGTCGAGCATTGACTCACGGTCGTTTACCTTGCCTGCTGCTTCTTTTTCCGCCGCCTTGATGTCTTCCCAGTGTTTCAGCAGCTCCCTGGCGTCCCGGTAGGTCGCCGTGCCGAAAATGTGGGGGTGCCTGCGCACCATTTTTTCGTAGACGCGTCGGCATACCTCATAGGCGTCAAACTCCCCCTTTTCCTTGGCGATTCGGCTGTGGAAGATGATTTGAAACAGGAGGTCACCCAGCTCTTCGCACAGCTCCCGAGGATCCGCCTTGTCCAGAGCCTCGAGCACCTCATAGCTTTCTTCGATAAGCATGGGCTTGAGGGTTTCGCGGTTCTGGTCTCGATCCCAGGGACACCCTCCGGGGCCGCGCAGGGTATCCATTAACTCAACCAGCTTGTCAAAATCGTGGGTGCGGTCGTGATCGTCAGGCACGGGTCACCCTTCAACCACGTCGAACTGTTCGATATGCATCAACGGGTCGGGTTTCACGGTGACGATCTTGCCGGTCATCTCCTCGATTTCAGCGAGGACTTCCCTTTCCCCGTTCTTGAGCGCCTTGCTCACGTCCGGATGGCAGCGGATGATCAACTCATCCCCCTCCTGGAGGTGAGGGATCATCTTGCGTACTTCCTGGTGGATCAGGTAGGAAACGGTCCTCACCGACTTGGTGAGACCAGTCCCGCTGCAGAAAAGGCACGGCTGGCAAAGCGTCCGTTCGAGCGATTGCTTAACTCTCTTGCGCGTAATGGCTACCAATCCAAACTCGTTGAACTGGAGAATCTTCGAGGGGCTCTTGTCCTTCGAGAGCTCAGCCTGGAGCGCTTCCATAACCTTCTGGCGGTTGCGTCGCTCATCCATGTCGATGAAATCGATGACGATGATGCCACCGAGATCGCGCAGGCGAATCTGTCGTACGACTTCCTTGACTGCGTCGAGGTTCGTCCTGGTGATGGTGTCCTCGAGCGAATTCGTGCTTCCCACGAATTTCCCCGTGTTTACGTCGATCGCGACCAGCGCCTCGGTCTGGTTGAGCACGATGTAGCCGCCGTTTTTCAGCCACACCTTCTGACGAAGTGCCTTCTCGAGCTCGGCCGACACCCCATAGTGATCGAAGATTGGCGTCGTCTTGTTGTAAAGCCGCACGCGGCTGACCAGCTCGGGATTGAACTTGCTCACAAAGTCGACGATACGCTCGTACTCCTGCTCGTCGTCCACCCGGATGGCCCGGAAATCGTCGTTGAAGTAGTCGCGGACGACACGCTGCACAAGGCTCGGTTCGGAATGAACCAAAGCCGGAGCAGAGCCTCGTTCAGCCTTGGCGCGAACGTCTTCCCAAAGCCGTGTCAGATAGGTCATGTCGGAGCGGAAGTCCTGCTCAGAATGGCCCTCGCCCGCGGTCCGGACGATGAAGCCCTTACCGAAATCGCCACGCAACCGCGTGATGATCTCCTTGAGTCGTTGCCGTTCGGCGTCGGTCGAAATCTTTCTGGAAACGCCAACGTGATCGACTGTCGGCATGTAAACCAGATACCGGCCCGGCAGGGCGACATGCGAGGTGATCCTCGCTCCCTTCTTCCCGATTGGCTCCTTGGCAATCTGTACGAGTATCTCCTGACCCTCACGAAGCAGGTCCCCGATCTGCGGCCTTCCCCTGGATCCGCCCGAGGGGCGTCGCTTGCGGTTTGCCTCGCCGGAGCGGGCGACCAGTTCCTGGACGTCCGGCTTCTCCTCCACTCGCGCTTCTCCTTCGGCCGGCTGATCCGACTTGGGGGCGTCCGGCTGGTAGTCGATGATTGTCTTGGCTGCTTCATCCAGCGCGTCGGCCTGGGCCCGGGCGGCCGCCTCGGCTTCGGCCTGCTTTTCCCGAGCGCGTTCCTGTCGTCGTTCCTCGCGGGCTCTGCGGGCCAATTCCCTGCGCGAGGGTTCGGGCGGAGCTTCCGCCTTGCCATTCGCAGTCTCGGCTTCGCCGCTTGGACTCGCTTCCTGAGCAACCGGCTCTTCCGCCCTGGCTTGCTCCCGCTTGGACCTTTCGCGGACCGGCTTCTCTTCGGAGGGCGGTTCCTCTACCCGTGCTTCAGGAAGGTCTGCCCAAAGGCCCGATTCGGCCCGCGAGCGCTCAGCTTCAAAAGCCTCGGCAGGAGGAGCCTCCTTTGCCGTCTCTTCGCTAATCGAAGGCGGCGCTTCGACGGGGCTGCCTGACTCGGCGACCGCTTCCAGGTGCGCAGTCTCGAGCTCCGGCGGTCCGGCCAGTTCCTGGAACAGCGGATTCCAGACGGCCAGCGTCTCGGGTTGAGCACGCTCGCTTTCGACCGCCGAGGGAATCTGTCGTTGCTCGGACAGGTGGGCGAATGACTCGCCCGGGAGCGGCTCGATGGTCCGCTCCTTGGGACCCAAGTCAGTCGGTTCGAACGGAGCGGAACGCGGTTCCGGGCGGTCCTCCCTGCGGCCAAAGCGACCCTGATCGCGCGATTCTCTCATCTGGTCGCGCCGGGGCTTCTTGCGGTCGCCCCGGTCTGCCCGCTCGCCTCGCTCCCCACGGTCGCCCCGGTCTGGCCGCTCGCCTCGCTCCTGACGATCGGCCCGTTCGGTCGGCCGGTCTGCGCGTTCGGTCGGCCGGTCAGTCCTTTCCGGGCGTTCGGCGGGGCGTTCTCTTTCCCGAACCGGTCGCTTTATCTCTTCCTTCTCGACCCGCTCGACCCGAGGTTCGACCCGCTCGACCCGAGGTTCGACCCGCTCGACCCGGGGTTCGAGTCGCTCGACAGGAGCAACAATCGCTTCGGCTTTCTGCTGCTGTGCTTCCGCTTTGGCCTGAATTCGGCCCGCTTCGATTTCGATTGATTCACCGGCGCCAAACAACTCTTCGTATTCTTCGTAATCCTCGAGAAAGTCGGTGACGTAGAGGAAGGCGTGGCGTTCCAGACCGATGTCAACAAAGGCCGCCTGCATGCCCGGCAGCACTTTCGTGACTTTTCCTTTGTAGATGTTTCCGAGTATGCCTTTGTTTTTTTGTCGCTCGATGAAGATTTCGGTGATCAGATCCTCTTCGAGGATCGCGAGACGGCTTTCCAGGCTCGTCGCATTGACGATAAGTTCCTTCGACATTGTTTCTCCCTTCGGACGGTGACGAGACAAGGGGAGCCGAACCGAGACACTGTCCCGGACGGGCCCTTGCCGCCCGTTTAAAGGAGAAGCTGGTGCAAAGATCGGCTGGCCGCAAATTTGCGGCAGAAGGCGATTTCGTCAGACTCCCGCTTCATCCGCAAACGGCGGACGAAAAGGGCGAGTTCAAAGGAGTAATTCTTGAAAATTTGCTAAAAGACAAAAATCTCTCCCCGGGACCGCTGGTTTTCTTCTTTCTCCCAGATGGTTTCCCCGCTTGATCTGCGAATTTTGCAGCTTCTCCAGGTAATCCAAGTAAACCGGTAAAAATGCGGATTAGATAAGTGCGAATCAAATCAAGGGACATTATAACGATGGCGATCTACAGGTGGCAAGCAGCGGCGTAGTGCCGAGATCTCGCCGGACTCCAAGGACCCCAAGGACCTCAAGGACAGCAACGACCTGAACCCGGAAAAGCTCTCCGTTCTAGCCCTTGCGGTCGTTGCGGTCCTTGGGGTCCGGCAGTCTGTCACCGCTTCAATACACAAAACGCCGGAAGTGCACGTTCAGCGCCAGCCCGAGCGCCACGTACGTGCTCACCGCCGAGGACCCGCCGTAGCTCAGCAACGGCAGCGGAATCCCGATGGCCGGCACCATGCCAAGGGTCATGCCCACGTTGACGGCCACATGGAAGAACATCAGGCTGGCGATACCGGTCATGATGAGTATCCCTGCCCGGTCCCTGGCTTTCTCGGCGATCACGAGCAGCCGTAACAACACAAACAGATACAACATCAAAACAATAAATGCGCCCACGAGCCCGGTCTCTTCGGCCAGCAGCGAAAAAATGAAATCGGTGTGAACCTCGGGTACGAAACCGAGCTGGCTTTGCAGCCCGTTGCCGATCCCGGTGCCGAAAAGGCCCCCCGAACCAATCGCGATCTGCGACTGACGCGTCTGGTAACCGATCCCTTTCGGGTCAAGCTCAGGATTAAACGTCACCATGATCCTCTGCTTCTGGTAACCCTTGAGCGAGAACCAGCCGATCGGGGCAACGAGCACCACCAGCACCAGGACACCGACGATGAAGCGGGGTTTTAGCCCTGCCACGAGCATCATGCCGGCGAGGATCGGGAAGTACATGAGCGCGGTGCCGAGGTCGCCCTGCATGATGACAAGGAGCACCGGAACCATCACAATACCGGCAAGGCGAATGAAATGCTGGCTGCGCAGGTAGTTCTCGTTCAAATCAGCCAGGTACCTGGTGATGGTCAGAATGACAACGACTTTGACCAGCTCGGACGGCTGAAACCCGAACCCTCCTATGCTCAACCAGCTCTTGCTGCCGTTGATTTCCTTACCGACAAGAAGAATCCCGATCAGGACGGCAATCGACACGGCATACAGGGTGAACGCGTGGTCGGTCAGGTAATGGTAGTCAATCGACAACACAACAAAACATATGACCAAGCCCATCGCAGTCCAAACGAGCTGTCGACTGAAGGCGCTCGAAACCGGGCTGTGCAGACTTGCGCTGTAGACGCCCAGAACTCCGAACAAGGCCAGGAGCATGGCAGCGCCGAAAAGATAAAGGTCGAAGCGGGAAAAAGCCTTGCTCACAAACGCTCGCTTGTCTCCATTGTCCCGGTGTTTCCGTAGGTCTTGATTCGCGCAATACTATTGAGACAGTGCGGCTCCCTGCCCGTTTGGCTTGATAATGCGCGGGAAATTCGATGCGAGTTGAATGTTCTGCTGGGGCGGGACTTTGTGGGTTTTGGCAAAGTAGGTCTGAAATACTTTCCCTGCGATCGGGGCGGCGACTACCCCACCCCCCGACTCACCTCCCTGAACGATGACGGCGATGACGATTTCAGGATTGTCGCGTGGCGCGAAGCCAACGAACCATGCGTTCGGAGCAAATTTCGCAGCCTGATCCTTGGAAAGCTTTGAGCGGGTGGCACTGCCTATCGTCTGCGCGGTTCCTGTCTTTCCACAGACCTCGAAGCCGTGAACCTGTGCCGCACGTCCGGTGCCCCATTCATTCACGACTCGCCACATGCCCTGGCGCACAGCCCGGAGGTTTTCGACTTTAAACGTCGGGGCCGCCACCTGTGGCTGGTGAAGGGCCGGCTCCTTGTCAACTGCCGAAAGATGCAGCGTCGGCACCCGGCCGGTTGCGATGATCCCGATCGCTCGAGCAAGCTGGACCGGGGTTACGTTCATCGGCCCCTGCCCGATCGCGACTGAAATCGTTTCACCCGCATACCATTTTTCACCGGTCATTCGCCTCTTCCATTCCTCGGACGGGACCAGGCCCAGCGCCTCGCCGCTCAGGTCTATTCCACTCAGCTGGCCGAGCCCAACCAACTTGCTGAAGGTTTCGATCTCGTTGATCCCCAGTTTCTGCCCGAGCAAGAAGAAGTAAACGTTGCAGGATTGACGGATGGCGTCACTAAGCGTGACGGTTCCGTGCCCGCCCACCTTATGGCAATGGAAGTAGTGACCGTACAGAGTGACTCCGCCGGTGCAGTGCACACTCGTCGTTTCGTCGATGACCCCGCGTTCCAGACCAGCAAGTGCCATGACGACTTTGAAGGTCGAGCCCGGCGAGAACTGGCTTTGGATGGTCCGGTTCTGAAGCGGATTATCGGGGTTCTCGACCAGATTGCCCCATTCCTGCCTGCTGATTCTGCGGGCAAACGTATTGGGATCAAAGGCCGGCCGGCTGGCCATGACAAGGATCCTGCCGTCATTCGGGTCAAAGGCGACGACGGCACCCGGACGGTCACCTAGCTCGGTCTCCGCGACCTGCTGCAGGTCGAGGTCGATTGTGGTGGTCAGGGGGTTTCCGGCTTTCGGTTCGATGGAGCTGAGCTCCTGGATGACTTTACCGACGCTGTTGACCAGGTGACGCTGTTGACCGTCGATCCCCGTCAGAATTGGGTTGTAGGTCCGCTCGACCCCGTACTTGCCCACGATATCACCAGGTTTATGGCCGACGAACTCGGATTGTTTCAGTTGCCGGTCCGATATTTCCCCGACGTATCCGATCGCGTGCGCGGCGAGCGCGCCATACCGATAGAGACGGCGCGGTTCTTCTATGATGGTAAGCTCCGGGTGCTCCGCCTGGTGCGAGAGGATGTAGCTCACCTCTTCGATTGAGAGGTTCTCCTTAATCACGAGGGACTGGAACTTGGAGTAGTTCCGAGCGGTCAGCAGCCGCGCTTCCAGCTCTTCGGCCGTCAGGTTCAGCCCCTTCAGGAATTCGAAAGTCGCCTGCAGGTGCTCGGTCTTATCCAGGAACAGGATCAGGTTCGAGCTCTGAATGTTATCGACCAGAACCCGTCCCTGTGCGTCGAGAATCAAACCGCGAGGTGCCACGAGCGGAACAACTCGGACGTGATTCTGATTGGCCAGCTCCCGATAGTAATCGGCTTTCAGGACGGACAGGTACCAGACCTTGACAAAGAGGACGAGAAAGGCCACGACAAACAGTGCCTTTATGACCTTCAGTCGCGAGAGAAGTTGTCGGTTATCCTGAAAAATGGGCATTCTGCCGTCAGCCGTCGTCTAGAGTACGCCAATTGTGCCACCGGGTTGTGACTTACGCCACACTTACTTTACGAAAATCTTTGCGCGGGAACTTGTAGCGATCGTAGAGACGAGATCCGAGGGAACCGACCACCGACGTAACCCCCGCCTCGATCAAGACGCCGCTCCAAAACCTCGAGCTGATCGGCTGCTCGAGGATAAGCAGCGTGAGGTACTGAACCGCTCCGTCCAACAGACAACAAGCGGCGATCACCGCGAAGCGGCCAGGCAGGAGGTCGAGCCTGAATTGTTTACTGACTAACGACCCGGTATACCCAATCAGAGTCTTGCTCAGCCCATTCAACCCGAGGAGTTGTCCGTAGGCGAGATCCTGGGCGAGCCCGAAGACCAGGCCCGCCATCATTCCTTTCGTCGGCGCGGAATACCAACCGAGGTATAGGGCGAGAATCAGCGACAGGTCCAGGAACTGGGCCAGGGGGAAATAGGAAGCAAACAGCAGCTGGATGACAAAGCATCCGACCACCAGGGCGAAGAATTCCCAGCGGCGGATCACCGCGTTCAGGCCACCCAATTTCGCCGGGCTACGGTCCATGATGTCTTGTGCCCGAGCTCAAGCACGCCGGGCGGTTATCGCGATTAACCCAGGCGATTCGCTGCCCGCTGCCTCCGGCTCGTCGCAATTGTCTGTTTGCCTCGATTGACGATTACTTCTTGGTAACGACCAAGACCTCCTCCAGACGCAAATGGTCTACAAACGGCTCCACTTCTATGTCGCGGTACACTTTCCTGCCTCGTTGCGAAACCACGACACGGCCGATCGGTATTCCCTTCGGATAGATCCTGTCGGAACCAGACGTGTAAACAACGTCTCCGACCTCGACCTCCTCGTAACTCGGAATGTACCTCCAGCGGAGTATTCGAGACCCGTCTCCCTGGAGCACGCCCTGAAGCCGGGAATCGGCCAACATCCCGCCGGCTGCCGCACCGGGGTTGGTCAGCAACTCCACGTCGGAACTGATCGCATTCCCCGTCAACACCCGTCCAACTACACCCCTCGAGGAGATGACGGCGCAGTCCGGGTGGACCCCGTGGCGTGAGCCGGCACTGATGACGATATGATGGGATTGGAAAGGAGGGCTTTTCCAGATCACGGCGGCAAGCCGCGTCTCAAAATCGTAGTGCGCCCGCATGGAGTCGTAGTCGGGCATTCGGGCAAAGAGTGACTCGAGCCCTCGCAACCTGGCCACTTCCACCCGCAGGCGCTGGGTCTCGGCCCTCAGCTCACGATTCTCCTCGGCAGCACCGTACAGCAGCACATAGCGCCGGCCGGCTGACTGGATAAAACCGGTGGTCGATTGGAGCGCCAGGGAGACCGGCGCACGCAGCCACAACAGCCACCCCATGAGCCGCGTTTGTCCCTGTTCGTCTCTGACTTGGAGCGAGAGGAGAACCAGATTGAAGAAGACCAGCAGCACCAGCGGCACCACCGGTCTTCGAACCATCTCGGTCGTCATTGCAGACAGACTCGTTCGAGCAGACCCATGTCAGCCAGCATCTTCCCGGTTCCCAAGACAACCGAGGTGAGCGGATCCTGAGCAAGGAAAACCGGCAAACCGGTTTCCTCCTTGATGCGGATATCGAGGTTCTTCAGCAGGGCGCCTCCACCCGTCAGCACGATTCCTTTTTCGGCGATGTCGGCGGATAACTCGGGCGGGGTGCGTTCGAGCGCAACGCGGACCGCGTTGACGATCGTCGAGATCGAATCGGCGAGTGCCTCCCTGACCTCTTCGTCGGTGATCGTCACCGTCTTCGGTATGCCCTCGATGAGGTTACGTCCCTTGACTTCCATCAGAAGCCGGTCATCCAGAGGAGCGGCCGAGCCCACTTTGATCTTGATCTGCTCGGCGGTTCGTTCCCCGATCAGAAGGTTATGTTTACGCTTAATGTACTGGATGATGGCTTCATCCATCTCGTTCCCGGCAACTCGCACAGATCGGCTGTAGACGATTCCGGACAAGCTGATGACAGCGATGTCGGTTGTCCCGCCACCGATGTCGACGATCATATTTCCGCTCGGCTCCGTGATCGGCAGCCCGGCGCCGATCGCCGCCACCATGGCCTGCTCGACCAGAAACACCTCGCTGGCGCGGGCGCGAAGGGCCGATTCCCGGACGGCCCTCTTCTCAACCTGGGTCACTTCCGAGGGGATGCTGATCACGATTCGGGGGCTCAGGAGGTGGTTTCGGTTGTGGGCCTTGCGGATGAAGTACTTGAGCATTTCCTCGGTGACGTCGAAGTCCGCAATCACGCCATCCTTCATGGGCTTGATGGCTACGATGTTGGCCGGAGTCCGGCCGAGCATCTCCTTAGCCTCATGACCGACGGCTTCCACTTTGTTGGTTACCTTGTTGATGGCGACGATCGAGGGCTCGTTGACGACAATGCCACGGTTGCGAGCGTAAACCAGGGTATTGGCGGTTCCCAGATCAATGGCCAAATCGTTCGAGAAGAATCCGAATATGGAACGCAGCTTCATAGGTTGCCTAGACCGCGACTTTAACGCAGTTTCTGTTACTTCGTTTGGCCTCATACATGGCGGTATCCGCCCGATGTATAAGTTCGTCGGCCGTTCTCCCGTGTTCCGGGAACGCGGCGACACCGGCGCTTATTGTCAGTTGAACCGAGAGACCGTTGCGCTGGCAGAAACGGAAGGCGCCGACTGTCTTGCGTAACCGCTCGGCAATCCCGAAAGCCTCGTCAGGGGCAATTTCCGTCAAAACCACGACGTACTCGTCTCCTCCGTAACGGGCGACCGTATCGGCCTCCCGCACGTGCGAATGGATCAGTTTCCCCAGCTCGTTCAGTACGGAGCTCCCGACCAGGTGGCCATACACGTCGTTCACCCGCTTGAAGAAGTCAATGTCGATAAAAACCACCGCCACCGACTTCATGTAGCGTGCGCACCGGGCCAACTCGGCCTTCAGGAAGTGCAATAGGAACTTGCTGTTGAAGAGTCCCGTCAAACTGTCGGTAAAAGCAATCCGCTCTTTTTCTTCCAGAAGACTAATCAAGTGCCAGCTCTGGGCCACCACCCGGAGCTTCGGATTGAGCAGCTTGATCGCTTTCTTGCAGGTATCCAGGCTCTGCGATGAAAAGCCCTGCATGAGCCCCATTAGTTCGGAGTTGTAAAATAACGGGAGAATTAGAGTAACGGGGTACTGCCTGGTCTCCGCCCACTCGCCGTACGAACGAGAGAGGTTATTATCTACAAAGGACTTCTTGTTTTCAAGCACGGCGTGGAGGTCGGAAGGAAACGGGTTGATGGTCGTAAGTCTCGGATAAACCAGCTTAAACTGCTGTGTCAGTTTATCCCAGCGATGTAAGGCCCATGCCTCGATGTCAGGATGCCTGCACAGCCCCTCGTGAATTTCCGATAGCTTGAGCTTGTCTTGCCGGATGATCGCATCCAGAAGAGCGCGCGTCGGTTCAGACCTCATTACTCTGCTAACCTGCAGATTTTGTGACGAATTGTTCCCAGGCACTTCGCCCCGCCAAGCCCCTCTCCCGGCCTAAGCCGCGCTATTATAGTCTTTTCAGAATCAAGTTTAGTGATCTCCATTTCAAAAAACGCAAAAATCGGTGGAAAGAGCCGGAAGGATTGTCGTGCTATAATTCGTTTCTTTCAAGTTTGCGGCTGGAGGAGACTTTAGATGCTAGCCTTGTTCAGAAAGAAACAGAAGGGACTGAAATGGGTCCTGTGGATTGTCATTCTGGCGCTTGCCGCCGGTATGGTTCTCCTGTTCGTTGACACTCCGGGGGATGTTGCGTCCGGATTGTCAGGTCAGGAAGTGGCCCAGGTGAATGGCAAGCCGATCAGTATCCAGGAATACAACAAGCAGTACCAGCGGCTGTACGAGATGTACCGCCAGATCTACAAGCTGGACCGACAGGATCCCGAGATTGTCAAACAACTCGGACTAAAACAGCAGGCTCTCAACCAATTGATCAGTGAGTACGCCGTGGAGAGCCAGGCCGCCAAGATGGGGATAGGCGTCACACCGGAAGAAGTGCGGCAGCAGATCACGACCCTCCCGGTTTTTCAGCAAAACGGAAAGTTCATCGGTTTCGAGCGCTACCAGGAGCTGTTACAGGCGAACGAAATGACGGTCGCCGAGTTCGAGGGCGGCGTTCGTCGTGACCTGCTCCGTCAGAAAGTCATGCAGGTCTTGACCGACGGCGTCTTCGCCTCTGCGGAAGAAGTCAGGCAGGAGTACGCCAGCCGTAACCAGGAAGCGAAAGTCCGATACGTCGCGATCGACAAGTCGGCGGCCGAGACGGTCGAACTGCCTGAGACGGAATTGCGCGCCTATTACGACAAGAACAAGGAAAACTTCCGGGCCGGCGAACAACGCCAGGTCGGTTATGTTTTTGTCCAGGCTGACCCGACCCAGGTAAAAGTGAGCCCCGAGGACGTCCAGGCCAGGCTGAACTCCATCGCGCCGGAGGAGCAGGTCCACGCGCGACACATGTTGTTCAACGCAACCGAAGGCACGGACGACACCGAGGCGCGTAAGAAAGCCGAGGCCGCATTGGCCCGTGTCCGAGCCGGGGAAGACTTCGGAAAGGTGGCCCAGGAGGTCTCAGAAGATGCCGGCACCAAGGCCCAGGGCGGAGAGCTCGGTTTCTTCGGCCGCGGCCGGATGATGCCCGAGTTTGAGCAAGTTGCATTCTCTCTTCCTCCAGGCCAGGTCAGCGGACTGGTGAAAACCCCCTTCGGGATCCACCTGATCAACGTCCTCGAGAAAACCAGCACCAACCCCGACAGCCAGCGCCCCCTGATCGAGTTCGAGCTGAGGCAGAAGGAAGCCGAACGCCAAGCGCGGGATCTCGCTTTTAAGGTGACCAACGCTGCCAAAAGCAAAGACTTACAGCAGGCCGCCGCCGAATTCAAACTTCAGGTTCGGACGTCTCGACCTTTCGCCGTCGGCGACTCGATTCCGGGAATGATGGTCCGGAATGACTTCAACCGACGAATCTTCGCAATGAAAAAGGGCGAAGTGACGCAGCCATCGCAGGGGCCCGGAGGCTTCTTCGTCGCCCAGCTCACGGAAATCACGCCCCCGACCATCCAGCCGTTCGAAGAAGTGCGCGAGCGGATCGTCAATGAAATGAAGGCCAGCCGGGCAGAGGAATCAGCCAGGCAGAAGGCTTTTACGGTCCAGGCGGCAGTGAAGACCGGCGATTTCGAAGCAGCCGCCAAGAAAGCGGGCCTGCCGGTGACGACAACCGCGTACTTCAAGAAGGGGACAAACGTCGACGACACTCTTCGATTCTCCCCCCAACTGCATGATCAGGCGTTCACGATGACAGAGGGCCAGGTGAGCGCTCCGATCGAGATCGCCGGCAAGTACGTCATCTTCCAGCTGGTCGACCGCACGGACGTCGATATGGCCAAGTTCGAGGCCGAGAAGCCGCAGATCGAGCAGGAGCTGACCCAGCAGAAGCGCGGCCGTTTCTTCAACTCCTACGTACAGAACCTGATCAAGGAGATGGAGAAGAACAACGAGATCATCATCAACCAATCACTACTGGACCAGCGGTTCAGCTAAGGTTAGAATAGGAGTTCGGTCGCCTCGAACACGACGCGGCGGCCGAACCTCAGGGTGGGGCTGTAGCTCAGTTGGAAGAGTACCTGAATGGCATTCAGGGGGTCGGGAGTTCGAATCTCCTCAGCTCCACCAAAAAACCACTGCCAACTGCCAACTGCCCACTAGGCGGAAAAGCGTTTAGCTTAGTTCTCTCCGCTTAGGGTCCGGAGAACCGGCGATTTCCCAGCGGAGGGCGAGATCGAATGGAGCCGCGCACGACAGCGAGCGAAGCGAGCGAGAGTAAGCGGACCACCTGACTCGCTCCAGTGCTTCGTACTTAAATGTATCGATTGAGCGAATGATTGGTGTTCTGCATTGGAACGCAGATCTTCTCGCCCGGTATCACAGCCTTCTCGATTCTCTTTGTTGTCGAGGCTTGGCGAAGGCGGGCCGCCCAGCCGTATTGAGCGTCGGCAGCGATCGCCGTCCGCTGGGCTTGACAACCGCCCGCTCGTGTCCATATCATTACCTAGACTTCTACTGAAGACATCTGGGTATCAATATGGCAAAAGCCCGCAACGAAGCCCTCAAAGGCGCCCTCGACCTCCTCATACTCAAGACTCTCGACCGACGCGGACCGCTCCACGGTTACGGCATCGCCACGCAGATTGAACAGGTCTCGCAAGAGGCTCTGCGTGTGGAAGAAGGGTCGCTGTATCCGGCCTTGCACCGGCTGGAAGGGGCGGGCTGGATCAGCGCCGAATGGAAGACATCCGAGAACAAGCGGCGCGCCCGTTACTATGCGCTCACGAAGGCGGGGCGAAAACATCTCGAGCAAGAAGAAGAGACGTGGCGCCAACTGACCTCTGCTGTTGGGCGCGTGCTGCGATACGTCTGAGCATGGGGTATGACTATGATCCGAAAGCTGTGGAACACGTTGCGCGGAAGGCGGCTGTACAAAGACATCGACGACGAGCTGCAATTTCACTTGGACC
>Ga0105092_10001153_pt1 | contig 14083 bp, 15 predicted proteins | sample PPLLak2March2015_FD_87021 | JGI IMG/M metagenome (GOLD analysis project Ga0105092, IMG submission 87021) | Freshwater sediment microbial communities from Prairie Pothole Lake near Jamestown, North Dakota, USA - PPLs Lake P7 Core (1) Depth... | ecosystem: Environmental > Aquatic > Freshwater >... | reverse complement strand
GGCCAGAAGTGGCAGTGGTATCTGGCGGTCGTCGCCCTGTGGCTGGTCTCGGGCTGGCCGGTCCACGACATCGGCGAGACATCGTTGTTCACGGTGCACATGGTGGAGCACGTGGTAATCGCGCGGGTGATACCGCCATTGATGCTGCGGGGGACTCCGAGATGGCTGGCCGACGTGACCATCGGTCACCCCAAGGTCGCCCCGTTCATCAGGCCCCTGGCCAAACCCGTGCCCGCCTTCGTCCTGTTCAACACCACATTCATCGCGATCCACTGGCCCGACCTGGTGGCCCTCATGGTGAAGGGTGGCCCGCCCCACCTCCTGGTTCACGCCTGGCTGTTCGGCGTTTCCGTCCTCATGTGGATGCCCGTTCTCTCACCGACGACGGCCATCCCCAGGCTCCCGCCGCCTGGCCAGATGGGCTATCTCTTCGCCCAGTCGCTGCTGCCCACCATCCCGGCATCGTTCCTGACCTTCTCGACGGTTCCGCTCTACCCGGTATATGGAGATGCCGCCCTGGCGTTCGGGCTCACTGCGGTGGCCGACCAGACCATCGCCGGGGTCATCATGAAGTTGGGTGGCGGGCTGCTTCTCTGGTCGACGATCGCAGTGATCTGGTTTCGTTGGACCAAGCAGGAGCGCGAGTGGGAGCGTCTCGAGTCCACGCTTCGGGCATCCTGAAGTCGATCAGCGTCGTCGTCGTGATGACCCTCGGATTGATCGCCTGCAATCAGACGGAGGGCACAGCGCGCGGCGTGGTCACCGCAGTGGACGGCAGTCTCGAGGACGTCACTTCGTTCGTGGTCCTGGTCGAGGGGTCTGAGCTGGAGTTCACTCCCACCGCTGATGGCGATTACGACTTCCCCCTGTCCCATCTCAGGGAGCACCAACGCACCGGGGAGACGGTTCTCGTTGGATGGGAGATCGTGGGTAGCGTGCGGTACGCACTGAGCCTGGCTGACGGGTAGAGGGCGCCCAACCGAGTACGAGGAGCACATGCCGATCGACCTACCGCCAGGTCACTTCTTCCTACCCGGCCCTACCGAGGTCCATCCCGACGTGCTCGCCGCCCAGGCTCGTCCGATGATCGGTCACCGGGGCCGAGCCATCGAGGCGTTGCTCGCCCGTCTCCAGGACGGGTTGAAACAGGTCTTTCTCACAGAGCAGCCGGTGATCGTGTCCACCTCGTCGGCTACAGGTCTCATGGAGGCTTCGGTGCGAAATGGAGTGGCCGGCGGCAGGATCTTGAGCCTGGTGAACGGCGCCTTCTCCTCGAGGTTCGCCGAGATCGCCATGGCTTGTGGCCACGACACCGAGGTCTGGTCAGTGGATTGGGGCCTGGTTCACGATCCCGCCGAGCTCGACGCCAGATTGGGGAAAGGAGGGTTCGATGCGGTCACGATGACCCACTCCGAGACCTCTACCGGAGCCCTCCAGGATCTCGAGGCGATCGCCTCGGTAACCCGGCGGCATGATGGTGTGATGCTGCTTATCGACTCGGTTACCGGAGTGGCCGGAACCGAGATCCGCACCGACGACTGGGCTCTTGACTTCGTTCTCACCGGGTCGCAGAAGGCGCTGGCCCTGCCTCCGGGCCTGGCCTTTGCCGTCGCCTCGCCGGCGATGCTGGATCGCTCCGCCCAGGCCACGAACAAGGGCTACTACTTCGACCTGTTGCCGCTCATGAAGTCTTTGGAGGCATTTCAAACCCCATCAACACCGGCCATCTCGCTGTTGTATGCCCTCGAAGTCCAGCTGGACAGGGTCATGGCCGAGGGCATCGAGCAACGTTGGAAAAGGCACGCGGCGATGCGTTCGGCCACGATCGAGTGGGTCGAGACAATGCGATCCGAGGGTTCCGAGATCGCTGTGCTCGCACCAGAGGGTCACCGCTCACCAACGATCACTTGCATCACCCTGCCGGAGGGCCGATCCGGCCCAGAGGTGGTCGCAGCGATGAGAGAGCGGGGATGGGTGATCGGCGGCGGCTACTCGAGGCTCAAGGAGTCGACTATCCGAATCGGGCACATGGGCGATCACGAACCTCAGGTGCTCGGCGAGTTGCTTGGCACCCTCGGCGAGGTCTTGGGTTGACCATGCCATATCGGGTGGTGGCCACCGATCGGGTGTCGAAGAAGGGCCTCGCACCGCTTCGGGATGACGATCGCTTCGACGTGGTTCTGATCAAAGACTCTTCCGATCCGGAGTTCGTCGCCGGGTTGAAGACCGCTGCGGGTCTGATCGTGCGCAGCGCTACCCGGGTTGATGCCTCGCTGCTGAGCGGGGCGCCTGGCCTCAAGGTGGTGGGCCGGGCAGGCGTCGGTGTGGACAACATCGACGTAGCCGCTGCTTCCGAGCGAGGCGTCGCGGTGATGAACGCCCCCGGCGGCAACACGATCTCTGCCGCCGAGCTGACCATGGCGCTATTGCTGGCGGTGGCGCGCAGAGTGACCGTGGCCGATCGGTCGATTCGCCAGGGGCGATGGGAGCGCTCCAGCCTGCAGGGTGTCGAGCTGCGTGGGAAGACCCTGGGTGTCATCGGGGCAGGTCGCATCGGATGGGAGGTGGCGAAACGTTGCCGGGCATTCGGGATGGACGTGGTCGTGTACGACCCGTATCTGCCCGCTGACAGAGTCGACGAGCTGCACCCGCATCTCGTCTCTCTGGACAGCCTGATCGAGAGGTCGGACGTCATCACCCTCCATGTTCCCCTCAACCCAGAGACGAGGGGTCTCATCGGCGAAAGCACGTTGGGCCGGATGAAAAAGGGCGCGTTCGTGCTCAATGTCTCTCGCGGTGGTGTCGTCGACGAGACGGCCCTGGCCGCGGCACTCAACAATGGACGGATCGCAGGAGCGGGTCTCGATGTCTACGAGCACGAGCCGCTGTCGCCGGACAGCCCGTTGCTCGACGCCCCCAACCTCGTGCTCACTCCGCACCTCGGCGCTTCGACCAAAGAGGCTCAGATCCAGGTGGCTCTCGAGGTGGCCCGAAGTATGCGCACCGCCCTCACCCAGGGGGATATCTCCGCCGCCATCAACGCGTCGGACCTGGCCAACGCCGCCGGCTTGAGCTGATCAGCCGAGAACGAGGGTGATCGCCGCCTCGGGTTCGGCCGCCGGCTCCTCCGATTCCTCGTCCGGGCTCCGGGCGAACATGACCGCAAGGATGAAGACAACGATGGTGCCGATCCCGATCACGGCGACCATCACCTCGCCAAACGAGAGCTTGATGTTGGGCTTGGTGCCTGCGAGCGAGGCGAAGCCGAGGATGCCGGATGCGACCAATATCCCGATGAGCGCAGCACTGCCTCCACTCAGATGGTGCGACTGGATAAGGGCCCACGCGAAGGGGAGGACGAGGATCAGGAGCAACAGGAGTGCGGTCAGAGGGATGCCGAAGGCGAAGCCGAGTCGTTGCCTCACTGTATCGATCTCTTCGCCCGAGCCGTCGGGCACCGCAACCGGGACGCCGATCGCCTGGGTGACAGCTGCCGTAAGACCCCCGAGCATGGCCCCTCCGATGGCCATTACCCCGATGGTGGCGAGGACCGGCAGCTGAACGACACCCTCTGCTCCTTCCACCGCGGTGCCGAGGCCAGTTAGGACCGCGCCGGCTACCACCCCGAGGAGAAGGCCGATGAGCGCGCCGATCCACGCAGTCGAGCTCGGTGAGTTGCTGAGCTGCATACCGGGATTGGCCCACGAAGCAGCCGCCCGCGAAAGGGAGGCGATCACAGCTCCGAAGACGATGCTGATCAGCGCGGCACCGATGATCACACCGTTCGAATCGATCTGGATCACCGGGATAAAGGACTCCTCGCCTGTGACGGTGGAAGTGGCCGCCCACCAGTTGCTCGCCACGACGAAGCCGATCAGTCCGAGCCCGGCGCCGGTCCATGCTCCCACCCTCACGGCGGTGCGCACACGACGTCGCAACGGCACAGGCTCCAGGACGACCTCCGGCTCCGGCTCGACCACTACTGCCGCCGCTACCGGCGCTACATCGGGTTGAGTGGCCGGCTCTGGCTCGGGCTCTGCAACAGGGGAGGGGGCGGACTCTGTCGGTTCGTCGGCCGCGGGCGCAGGTTCCTCAGTCGGGGTCGCCGCAGGTTCCGGCGCCGATCCGGCAGTTGGGGCGCCTCCCGCCCACGCGTTCAACACGTCGTCCACCGATGTGCCGTTGGCTGTGGCCCTGGCCGCCGCCGATCGTTGCACCAGTGTCTCGGGCACATTCAAAGCGTCGGCGGCTGCGGTCAGCAGTTCACTCACGGAGCGCGATAGTAATTGGATCCACCCGAGACGACCTCCGCCCCATCCACGGCTCGCACCACCCACGCGTCCGTCACGGCTCCCGGCTCCGCCAGGGCGATGACGCAGCCGCCGAAGCCGGCTCCGGTGAGACGGGCGCCGTAGACACCGGGTGTGGAGAGCAGTGTCTCGACCGCGGCATCGAGTTCGGGCGTGGAGACCTCGTAGTCGTCGCGCAGACTTATGTGACTGGCGGTCATCAATTGGCCGGCGGTCTTCAAGTCCCCTGAGCTGAGCCCTTCGACGCATTGTCGTACTCGCTCGTTCTCGGTGACCACGTGGCGGGCCCGTGAGAGCAGGACACGATCACTGAGCGGTGAGAGATCCTCCATCCCGGCCAAGCGAAGTGGTCCGATCACCTCTTCGGCGGCATGGCAGGCGGCAACCCGGTCCGAATACGGGCTCCCCGCAACGGTGCGGTGGGAGATGTACTTGACCACTATCTCGGCGCCCTCGGGCAGCGGGACCGGCTCGACCGTCAGATCGTGGCAGTCGAGTAGCACTGCATGGCCATCGAGCCCGTGGAGGGAGGCCATCTCGTCGAGGATGCCGGTGGGGACTCCCGTAGCGGCCTGCTGGGCTCGCTGGCAGAGAAGGGCGACTTCGAGCCTTGAAAGATCGGCATCGGCGCCCAAGGCGAGGGCAAGGGCGACGCCGAGGGCACCTGACGAGGACAACCCGGCCCCGATCGGCACCGTCGATTCGACCGACCCGTCGAAGCCATTCTCCCGCCCCAGCTCGGCAGCGACGGCCGCGACTCGTCTCGCCCACGGAGGATCGATGTCAGTGATCCCGGCAGCCGGGAGCCGGACGCTGGCCTGGGTGGAGTCCTGGTCGGAGGTGAGGGTGATGACGGGCTCATCGGTGTCGACGCCCCGCACGACGATCTGACGATCGATGGCGATCGGCAGGGCAAGACCGCCGGTGTAGTCGGTGTGATCACCGATGAGGTTGACCCGACCCGGTGCCCGGACCTCCACTCGATCGCCGGCCGCTGACATCAGCGGGAGGCTAGAAGCTCAGATTCTGGGTCCAGGTACCCTGCTTTCAGCATGCTCGCCGTCATCAGCTATCCCCCGATCCCCATCTGGGATATCGGACCCTTTCAGTTCTCCCTGCACGGGCTTTTCGCCGCCCTGGGCTTCGTCGCCGGGGCGTGGCTGGCCAACAAGGAAATGGGTAAGCGCGGGTTCGACACCGCCAAATATCAGTCGGTGCTCACCTGGGGACTGATCGGCGCCCTCATCGGCGCTCGCTACCTCACTACGCCTGCCCAGCTAATGGCTGGGGTGCCCTTGGTGGAGGCGTTGAACCCGATCTCGGGCAATTTCTCGATCTTGGGCGGCTTCGCCGGCGGGATCATCGCCGGTTGGATCCGGATGAGACAGGTCGGACTGCCGGTCCTCCCCACCCTCGACATGTCGTCCTTCGGTCTGGCGCTGGGAACTGTGGTCGGTCGAATAGGCGACCTCGCCATCGTCGAACATCTGGGCAAGAGCACCACTGCCTGGTGGGGCTACGGCATCCGGCCTGGCTACGACGTTGCTCCCCAACACGACGCGCTGGAGTGCGTGGCGGCCGATGTCGGCGAGGTCTTTTGTGGTGTGTATCACCACGTGGCCTTCTACGACATGATCGGCGCCGCCGTGCTGCTCGGTCTGCTCTATTTGCTCTATGACCGCATCGAGCTTCGCTACGGCCAGCTCTTCTTCGCCTGGGTCACCTGGTACGGATTCCAGCGGTTCCTGCTCGACTCGCTGAGGTTCGGGAGCGGCGATGCCGAGATCGGCGCACTCACCTGGAACCAGCTGAGCGGCCTCCTCGCCGGGATCGCCGGTCTCATCGCGCTTTGGTGGCTGGGAAAGAATCAGCGAATCGTCTCTGAAGAGGCCGATCGGGCCTTGATCAACGCCTGAACGCGCCGTCGACGCTCATCGTCCAAATCCCGAAATCCCCGTTGACGTCGTGACACCATGGTGGCCATGCCTTTGGTGCTCGCTGTCGACGCCGGGGATCTGGCCGAAACCTCGATAGACCCGTGGAGCGCAGTGCTTGCGGTGATTGTCCTGATCATCGCCTGGATTCTGTCGCGAATCACCCGAAAATCCACCGCCAGGGTCCTGACCAGGCTTGAGGGCATCTCCGACGAGATGCGCGCCTTTATCGCCCGCATCGCGGGCTACGTGGTGATCTTCCTTGGGGTCGGCGTCGCCCTTTCCCTTCTCGGTGCCGCGATCCAGCCGCTCATCACAGTCGCCATCGTCTTCGGCGTGATTCTGGCCCTCGCCCTGCGCGGCATCGCCGACAACTTCGCCTCGGGCATCGTTCTCCAGACCCGCCGCCCCATCCACATCGGTGACGAGGTCGAGTCCTTGGGTTATGTAGGCAGCGTCCTCGATATGGATAGCCGGGCGGTGGTCATCGAGACCTTCGATGGCCGAACCGTTCACCTGCCCAATTCCGAGGTGTTGGGTGATCCCCTCATCAATCATTCGACTAAGGGCGCGCGCCGTTCAGAGGTGGAGGTGCGGGTCCGGTCCAAAGATGTCGAGGGGACCGGTCAAAGGCTCATCGAAACAGTCGCAGATGTCTCAGGCGTGCTCCCCGATCCAAAGCCAGCGGTCTTCGTGACCGCGATCGACCCGGTGCGAGTGACGGCACTCGTCCACTTCTGGCATCAACCGGCCGACGGTCTTACGGTTCGGACGGATGTGATCCGGGCATTAGCCGCAGCGGGGCGGGAGCGCACGGAGATGGCAACGATCGTGGCCCCGCAACCGGCGGCGCCGCTCACACCATCGCCCTGGATCTGATCTCGACATCCACCCACAGATCAGGTCTCGAGCACTCCGGACCTGGCGATGGCCCAGATGACGAACACATCCACGGCAATGATGAAGACGGCCCACACCGGGTAGTAGGGGATGAAGCCGAAGTTGGCGATGGCACTGAGCACTGCCAGGACGAGGGCGAAAATCGCCGCCGGCCTGCTCCCTGAGAAGAGGGACATGCCGGAGATCACCACCAGAATGCCGAATACGAGATGGATCCAACCCCAAGTCGACACGTCGAGTGTTACGACGTAGTTGGGGAGGGTCACGAAGAACTCGTCGTTGGCAATGGCGGAAATTGCCTGAAAGACCTGCATGATCCCGCCAACGATCATCAGGGTGGCGGCGAACATGACGCCGATCCCGGCAGCCAACTCTGATCCTGAGATGGGGTGTGGCTCTTCTTCCCTGTGTGCCATGCCGTCCTCCTCGGGGCTAGCGGTTTCGACTTTCGAAGCTACACCGGACAATCGAGGGCGAGGAGGTCGACCACCGCCGAACCACCGACCGATGTTGTGGGTGTCACCAAGTGTCGGGTGATCCGTTGGGCTGAGTCTTGGTGGCTGGTGGCGTCAGTCGGCGAACACCCTGGACCAATCATCCTTGATGCTGATGACGGTCCAGCCCTTCTCGGCGGCGCGGGACAGGGCGTCCTCGGCGCCCGCCGTGTAATCGAACTCCCGCTCGGGATCGTCGTGGAGCAGGAGTGTCCTGAGTGCTGGGTGCTTCGGGTGCTTGGCGAAGCGCAGCATCTGGATGTCCCCGTTTGAGTTACCACCGGCGACGATCGGCCGTCGACCGATCCGGCTCCAGATCCGCACCGGCTTGGTGGGGCCGTCGTCGAAGAATTCCATCTCTGACTTGTAGAGGACGTCGGTGCCGTCGTCGCCTTCCCGGTAATCGAGGGCCTGTGAGCTCCCGATGATCCGCTCCGGCGGGATGCCATAGATGTGCCCGGCGATGGGGCGCATGAAATCGCGATCACCCCCGGAGGCGATGTAGGTGGTGAACCCGTTCGCCTCGAGGTAGCGCAGCAACTCGACCATGGGCTTGTATCCGCATTGTCGGTAGGGGCGCTTCAAGACCGGGTGCTCCGCCTTCTCGAAGTAGGCAGTGACCTCGCGGTGATAGTCGTCGATACTCAGGTCGGCGATCGTTCGTGGCGCCGCCCCCATCAGCAGCTTCAGGTCGTTGTCGTCGCCGTGATAATGCTTGACCATCGCCTCACCGAGCCACTTCATGTCCTTTTCGAACGCGGCCTTCCACGGCTGCTGGTCCTGGAGCGAGGGATCCGCTTCCGCCATCGAGGACATGCGGTAGAGGCTGAAGTCGAGCTGAATCGGGATCGGTTTCTCTACCCACAACGTGCCGTCGTTGTCGAAGGTCGCGATCCGTTCCTCGGGCGGCACGAAGTCGGGGCCGTCGGTCGTGACGATCGCCACGTAGGACTCGATGGCAGCCCGGGTCGGGGTGTCGGTCCAGGAGTCGAGGTGATCAACGGTCACGGCTATTTCCCTGCCAGTGACTCCTCCAGCTTCTCCAACGCCTGATCGATCGTGAAGCTGGCCGCCTTCTGTCGCGGGGGGAACTCCTTGAATGTGGCGAGGAACTCGCCGATGATCGCCGAGGAGGCCAGGGTGAAATAGGCGTTCTCGAGCAGCCAGTTCCAGTAGCTGTTGGATGTGATGTCAGCGCGCTCGTAGGGATCGGTACGAAGGTTGTACAGCTTGGGCACACGCAATGGGATGAACGGCTCGGCCCACACCTGCAGTGTGCCCGGTGCGCGCTGCTCCATGAACACAACTTTCCAGTTGTCGAAGCGAAGCGCCACGACGTCGCCGTCGTCGGAGAAATAGATGAATCCTTTCCGAGGGCTCTTCTCCTCCTCTCCGGTTAGATAAGGCAACAGGTTGTACCCGTCGATGTGGACCTTGTAAGTCTTGTCCCCGGCCTCATGGCCCTTCTTGAGCTTCTCGACGATGTCGGGCTCGCCGGCGGCGGCGAGGAGGGTGGGCAGCCAGTCGTGATGTTGGACGATCTCGTTGGCGACGGCGCCGGCCTCGATCTGGCCCGGCCAGCGGATGAGCTCCGGGATCCGGAAGGCCCCTTCCCAGTTGGAGTTCTTCTCGTTGCGGAACGGCGTCATCCCGCCGTCGGGCCAGGTGTTCATGTGCGGGCCGTTGTCGGTGGAGTAGATGACGATGGTTTCCTCGGTGATGGCGAGCTCGTCGAGCAGGTCGAGGAGCAGACCCACATGGTTGTCGTGATCGACCATTGTGTCGTGGTAAGGCGACTGCCACCTCCCAGCCTGACCCAGGCTCTCCGCCTTGGTGTGCGTCTTGAAGTGCATGTGGGTGGTGTTCATCCAGGCGAAGAAGGGCGTGCCGTCCCCGTGCTGGCGCTTGATGAAACCGATGCATGCGGCGACGGTCTCGTCGTCGATCGTTTCCATTCGCTTGATGGTGAGAGGGCCGGTGTCCTCGATCTTCTGTTTCCCAACGGGCCCATACCGGCCTTCGTCGGTTGGATCGTCCTCGTCGGTCGCCCAGGAATGGATCACACCACGGGGACCGAATCTTGCCCGAAACTGTGGAAAATCCTCAGCCGATGGGTAGTTGGGTGACTCCGGGTCTTCTTCGGCGTTGAGGTGATAGAGATTGCCGAAGAACTCATCGAACCCGTGCACCGTAGGGAGGTGCTTGTTCAGGTCGCCGAGATGGTTCTTGCCGAACTGCCCGGTGGCGTAACCAAGTGGCTTCAAGAGCTCGGCGATGGTCGGGTCCTCGCCCGAGAGGCCCACATCGGCACCAGGTATCCCCACTTTGCTCAGACCGGTGCGAAAGACGCTCTGCCCGGTGATGAAGGAGGACCTTCCCGCCGTGCAGCTCTGCTCCCCGTACGAGTCGGTGAAGCGCATACCCTCGGCGGCGATGCGATCGATGTTGGGGGTTTGGTATCCCATCAACCGGTCGCTGTAGCAGCTCAAGTTGGTGATCCCGATGTCGTCGCCCCAGATAACGAGGATGTTCGGCTTGTCTGCCATCAAGTGTCTTCTCCTTGTCTCGAGGACTTGCTTTCTCGGACGATGCAGCGGAAGCCGAGATGAGACATCGAGGTGTCGATCATCTGCGGCTGGCGTGCCGCCGGCCGGTATCGCAAGCAGTAGTTGGGGGCGCAGAGATGTGAGCCGCCCTTGATCACCCGACGTGGGATGTGCTCCCCGGGCTGGCCCGGGTTGAAACTCAGGTCGGGAGAGGTGACCCGGGGATTGGTGGGGACACAGCAGGCATGCTCGGCCTGATCTGGGTGGCGGGGGACATACCAGTCGCTCGTCCACTCCCAGACGTTTCCGGTGATGTCCTTTAGGCCGTAACCATTCTCCGGGAAGCTGCCCACTGGCGAGGTCCCCTCGAAACCGTCGATTTGGAGGTTCTGCCAGGGGAACTCCCCTTGCCAGCTGTTGGCCATCGCCTTGCCGTCGGGAAAGTGCTCGTCGCCCCAGGCAAATACTGCGCCCTCCAGACCACCTCGGGCGGCGAACTCCCACTCGGCCTCGGTGGGGAGGTCTTTTCCTACCCATTCGGCGTAGGACTCCGCGTCTTCCCAGGCGATGTGGACCACCGGGTGATTCCCCTTCCCGTGGAATGTGGTGCCAGGGCCGCCTGGGCGTCGCCAGTGGGCGCCGGGGAGGTATTCCCACCAGTTGCGATAGTCGTTCAAGTCGACCGGCCCCTGTGTCTTCTGGAACACCAAAGAACCTGGGACGAGCAGGTCGGGATCCGCATCGGGATATTGCTCCGGGTCTAGCGGCCGCTCGGCGACCGTCACATAGTTGGTCTCCTTGACGAACTTCCGGAACTCGGCGTTCGTCACCGGGTGTGGGTCCATCCAGAAGCCGTCCACCGCGACCTCGTGCACCGGACGCTCGTCGGGGTAGAAATCCTCTGAGCCCATGAGAAAGCGTCCCCCCGGGATCCAGCACATGCCGTCGCGGTTCCTCCGCCCGGGGGAGATCTCGATTCGTGTCTCGCTGCCCTGGCCGGTCATTGGCCGAGGATCTTGGCCTTCTCGGCAGCGAATTCCTCCTCGGTGAGGATGCCCTGGCTCTTCAGCTCGGCCAGCTCTTTCAATTGGGTCACAGGGTCAGGGCCACTCGAGGCTGGTGCTGCTTGTGTGGCCTGTTGTGCTGCAGCTTGTTGCGCCGCCGCCTCCATGTCCGCCTGCTGTTGTTGCTGCTGGTACGCGGCGGCGTCCGCCTGTGTCTGCGCCTTCTCCTGTTGGTGATGGCTCACGCCACCGACGACCGCGGTCGCAGTCCCGGCGACAACGGCGGTCCTTGCCGCAGTCCCCAGCAGGCTTGGCCGGCCAACCCGGCCCACTGCTCGTCTTCTCATGTGTCAGCTCTCCTCACTCATCGCCATGACCGCGTTCACGGTCTCGGCATCCAGTCTGTCGTGGACCAGCAACTCGCCACCGGCGCCCCGGATCGCCCCGATGAGCTTGCGGGCCCAGGTGTTCTCCCAGACGATCAGGGCGGCGGTGTTGCCCGGCTCGAGCAGCTGACCGGCCGTCTCGATGTCCGCGGCGCTCAGCAGTCCCATCACATCGCCGTCGAGATCGTCGAACATGCCGCCGTCCTCCATCTCGCCGACCTCGAGCGAGAGGACATCTCCCTCCTCGGATTTGCTGATGATCAACAGATCGAGAATGGCAACCACCCCCGAGTCGACCAGGTCGGCGAGGGCCGGGATGATCTCTCCGTTGAACTTGCTGCCGGGGAAGGCGATGGCCGCCAACTCCACCGAGCCTCTTGCTTCCTCAACCATTTGTGTCTCCTTTCGTAGACATCAGGCGAGTACCACCTGCATCCCGCTTCCGACCAGCTTGGCCCCGATGACGACCATCAGGACCGCCATGATCGTGGCGTTGTTGATGGCCAGCCAATGACGCAGCTCTGCCAATGTCTCGGCGGCCGTGTCGCCGCCGAGAAAGAAGATCCCGATCGGGATCGCCAGACCGATGGTCCCGATCAGTACGAAAACTGCGAGGACGATGTAAGAGTCGGTGCTGGAGAGCCCGGCTGCGGCGATGGAGGCCGCGGCGGCCAAGGTCAGGGTCAGGTTCTTCGGGTTGAGCGCTGCGAGCAGGAACCCGAGGCCCACGGATTTGCCCGGGGTGAACTGATCGATGGCAGACATCCACTTCGGCATCGGGGGCTCTTCATCACCGCGGGGTCGACCCAGGAACGATCTGATCCCGATGAACACCGCGAGGAGTCCCAGCACCACGAACAACCAACCCACCCACGTCGATGGTCCACCGTCCTCGCTGGCCCCGGCCGGGTCGGCGACGAGTAGGACGATCACACCGACCAGCCCGAGTCCGACCAACCAGCCGAGCAGGAAGGCAAGGCCATTGCCTTTGCCTTTCGGGGTCGAGAGCATGAGAACGACTGCGATGATCGGGATGGGGCTGATCGCCACACCGATGGCCAAGGGAAGGATCTCACCTATCGCTGAACCCATAGGCGAGCGAACCTAGCGCGCCGGGAGTAGCGTGTTTTCGGCTATCGGAGGTAGGTCTTGGACGACGTCCTGATAGGGATACTCACGCTGCTGGTTGGCCTTCTCTTCTGTTTCAGGGGGTATCTCGCCATGCGCGTCGTGATTCCCATCTGGGGTGGGTTCACCGGCTTCTATCTCGGGGCGGGCCTCGTGGATTCGTTCAGCAGTGACGGATTCCTCGGGTCCGCGCTTGGATGGATCGTCGGTCTGGCCGTCGCCTTTGTCTTCGCCCTCCTCGCCTACCTCTACTACGAGATCTCGGTGGTGATCGCGATGGGGGCCATCGGTTTCGCTCTCGGCTCGACTCTGATGGTGGCTCTCGGAGTCACCTGGTCCTGGGTGATCGTGCTCGTCGGGCTGGCGGTGGGAGTCCTGCTCGGGATCGTGGCGCTGGTGGGCGACCTCCCCATGGTTCTGCTCACAGTGCTCTCCGCCCTGGCCGGCGCCAGCGTGGCCACGATGGGGCTGATGTTGATCTTCGGCACGGTCTCCTTGAGCGATTTCGACTCTGCCGCGACCACGCAGACGCTCAACGATGACTGGTGGTGGATGGCGATCTACGTCGGGCTGGTCATCGTCGGGATCATCGCCCAGGTCCGGAGCACTGCCCGGCTGGCGGCGTCGTTGCGTGATTCGTGGGGCGAGTCGGGGGGGCGGTACATGAGGACAGCCTCGTCCTAGCTCCCGTTGCGTTCGTCTCGCCAGGCGATCCATTCGCGAAGTGGCGCCAGGTCGTAGTCGTCCCGACCGTCGAATGAGAGCGTGAGCAGGGTGGCTCCGGCCTCGACATAGCCATCACCGGACTCGGGCTTGGCCGGGTTGGCGCCGCATGACCGCTCGATCTCGACCGGGTCGCGACCCTCACGGGCGCACCAGTCATCAAGCACCCGGTTCTTGTGGCGGATCACATCGGGGCGACCGAAGCCGTGCCAGATGTCGGCATGACGGGCGGTGTAGCGCAACGTCCGGCGTTCGCCCCCACCACCGATCAGTATCGGGATCTCCCGCACGGGAGGGGGATTGAGTTGCGCCCAACGGTTCTCGATCCGGGGCAGTGCATCACGCAGCGCGCTGAGCCGGGTTCCCGGCGTCCCGAAGTCGTAGCCGTATTCGTCGTAGTCGCGCTCGAACCACCCAGCGCCGAGCCCCAGGATCAGGCGGCCACCGGAGATGTGGTCGACGGTACGGGCCATGTCGGCGAGAAGGTCGGGTTTGCGATACCCCACAGCCGAGACCAGAGGGCCGATCTCGACCTTTTCTGTGACCTCCGCGAAGGAAGCGAGCATGGTCCAGCACTCGAAATGCTTTCCGTCGGGGTCGCCGCTCAGGGGAAAGAAATGATCCCAGTTGAAGAGGATGTCCACCCCCATCTCCTCTG
>Ga0105092_10001151_pt1 | contig 14085 bp, 9 predicted proteins | sample PPLLak2March2015_FD_87021 | JGI IMG/M metagenome (GOLD analysis project Ga0105092, IMG submission 87021) | Freshwater sediment microbial communities from Prairie Pothole Lake near Jamestown, North Dakota, USA - PPLs Lake P7 Core (1) Depth... | ecosystem: Environmental > Aquatic > Freshwater >... | reverse complement strand
TTATAACTTTATAAACTTTATAAACCTTACAAACTGCTTTTTTCGTTCTTTTAACAATATAGTTTCTATTTATGCTGATTGTGTGCATTTTTTAAGGACTTGACAGCGTAACAATGTTATGTTATATTTGTAGCATGGAACAGAACTTAATATCAAAGAAAGAACTGCTCGACCTTATGGGAATCTCCTACGGGCAGTTATACAGGTGGAAAAGGAAAAACCTTATCCCCGAAGATTGGTTCATTAAGAAATCTTCCTTTACCGGGCAGGAGACTTTCTTCCCTAAAGAGAAGATGCTCAACAGGATAAGCAAGATAATGAACATGAAAGAGGGCTTATCACTGGAAGATATTGCCGGAATGGTCTCACCCAATCCTGTTAATGTCTCATTCACAAAAGAAGAGCTGATGAACCGCGGCATTATATCTGAGTTCACACTGAACTTCTACCTGGAACATCATAAGGGAATTGAGACCTTTAACTTCGATAACATTTTAGTATTGAATATTATTGACCGCCTATTAAAATCCGGCGACATAAATAAAGATGAAGGTGTGTTAATACTTAATACAATGGAAGAGATTTATCCGAAGTTCGAAGGAAAGCCGTGTGAGCTATTTGTAATGAGAAAGCTTGGCATCACATCATGCTGCATGAATGTTATACCGGGACAAATTTATTTTGATGAAGGAGTTAAAATAATTGCCCGCATAAACATTGCTGTTACTATCGAAGAATTAAAATTAAATATTGCATAACGGGAGGAAACATAAATGGAAACGCAAACAAAAAAAGATCTTAAAATAAACGGAGATGGAAGTGCATCCGGCGGTGTATATGAAGGTATAAAAATAAACGGCTCCGGCAGAATTACCGGTGATGTTGACTGCGAGTATTTTAAATGTAACGGTGATGCAAAAGTTATTGGCAGCCTTACTGCTCAATCTGCTAAGATAAACGGCTCTGCTTCTATAACGGGCAGCTTAAAAGCAGACGAGTTTAAAGTGATGGGGTTTACTAAAGTCAGTGAGAATGTAGAATCAAAAGATACTAAAGTCAGCGGACAGGCAGAGCTGGAAAAAAATATAAGCTCAGATAGTATTACCGTTAACGGGGAGTTAAAAATCAAAAATGACTGCAATGCTGAAGTATTTACTGTAAACGGGGCATTTACGATAGGCGGAATGCTGAATGCCGGAGAAGTTGAAATAAAGCTTTATGGTCCCTGCCGTGCAAAAGAAATCGGATGTGAAAAGATTGAAGTCAGGAAGGGCAATGCTTTCAAAATACATAATATTATAACTTCAATATTTCCATCATTTGATTCCAAAACATCACTCATAACCGATAGCATTGAAGGAGATGAGATATATCTCGAGAACACCAGGGCAAAAATTGTACGCGGTAATAATGTTGAGATTGGTCCCGGATGCGATATAGAACTTGTTGAGTATAAAACAACATACAAGAAGTCTGATGGAGCTGCTGTTAAGGAAGAAAAGAAAGTTTAAGAGTCGGGAATCTGAGAGTCGGAGAGTTTAAAGAAGATTTATAATTGGAGATAGACAAGGGGTTACTGATATAGATACTGAGGAATTTGCATAAGTGAAAGAATTTTGTTAACAACTCCAGACTCGGATTTCCGGATTACCCCTTGCTTACAATCCAACTTATGAGATTTACAATTGCACTTAGACAAGTCACATATCTCTGTCTGCTGCATGATTTTATTAATAATCCCGGATTAAATTTTAATCGCATACTCCTTGAAAATTCCTATTAACAAGGGGTTTATGTAAAATCTTCTTTTGTTTATAAAAACATTCTTCAAAATAATTAAAGTTTAAAACCTCCTATTTATAATAATTAAAGTTTTTATAATTAAATTTATTTTATGCTAAAAAATTATACAGGAATTTTATTCTCAATTTTCATTTTTGTTTCATATCTATATGCAGGACCTGCGGATTCTGTTAATTCATCTGCAAAGATATTTGGCAAGGTAACAGATAACGAAAGCAGGCCGTTGTACGGTGCAAATATAGTAATAGAAAATTCGATAGATGGAGCTACGACAGATTCATCCGGATACTTTGAATTTGAAACGGAAAAGCTCGGGCAGCAAATAATTTTGTTCACTGCAATAGGAATGAAGGATGAAAAAGTTGTTGTAAATATTGAGAGCGGCAAGAGCATTGAGCTTAGGGCTAACCTGTTAAAATCGGAAGTTGAAACGGATGAGATACTTGTAACGGCAAGTTCATACACGTCGGGGCAGAATTCACATGTAACAATTACTCCGCTTGAAATAGTGAGAATACCCGGCTCTGATGCTGACCTTTACCGTGCTTTAACGACATTTCCCGGTGCCAACCAGGTTGATGAAGGCAGCAAGCTTACTGTAAGAGGCGGAGATGCAAATGAAGTGCTTACAATTCTTGACCAGGCATCGCTTTATAACCCTTTTGTTTTTGATGATGATTTCAACAGCTCATCTTACTCAACAGTAAATCCATGGGGATTAAGAGGAATAAATTTTTCCAGCGGCGGGTTCTCGGCAAAGTACGGTAATGCATTATCTGCAGTGCTTGACCTTAAATCATATGAAATGCCGCAGGGAACCGGAGCATTTCTATTCTGGGGATTAGCTAATGCATCTGCATCAGGTGTGTATTTATCTGATAAAAGAAAGTTCGGAGCAACGTTTGATATTAGCACAACATTCCTTGAACCGTATTTTAAAATTAACGGAAAGCTTGGAGCTGAGTTTAACCCTACACCTCTTGCACAGGGACTTGGAGGAACACTTTCGTATAATTTCGGAACGGCTTCTTATTTAAAATTATATGCCAATTATAATTTTGATAAATCCGGCATAAGAAATTCAAGCCCTTCTTATGACGGATACTATAACTCGAAGTCTAAGACTTTGTTTGGAAATTTAGCGTTCTCTTCACCGCTTGGTTCAAGATTGCTGTTTAATTCAGGACTATCTTACAGCAAACATATTGAAGGTGTTAACTACGGTGTGTTGAATACTGATAACTCTGAAGTATATACAAAATTCAGGACAGACCTTTCTTACCAGTTATCAAGAAAAGTTAATATTAATGGAGGTGGAGAGTATGAATACAGTGAAAACAATTTTAACGGTACTGTTCCTTTGCTTCAATATAACTTAAGGTTAAATGCTCCGGCAATTGATATAAACGGTAAGAAAATTTCAGGAAGAGTGGGTGGTTATTTAGAATCACAAGTGAAGCTGACGAAAAGTTTTTTTGTTATTGGTGGGTTGAGAACCGATTATCATACACTATCAAAGAATGCAGTGCTTGACCCAAGGTTTTCGATTGGGTTAAAATTTGCTGAAGATAATGTTGTAAGGGGAGCAGTAGGAATTTACCACCAGTTCCCTTCACTTGAGTATTATGCACAATCGAACAACAATGATTTAAAACCGGAGAAAGCTATTCATTATATATTAGGATATGAAATTAACAAGATGGATGGTTTGTTCCTTTTCCGTGTAGAAGCTTATTATAAAGATTACAGGGACCTTGTGCTCCAGGACCAAAACAATTTTCTTTATTATTCAGGCGGCAAGGGTTTTGCAAAGGGCGTTGATGTATTTTTGAAATCCAAAATTACAAACAAATATTCAGCCTGGATATCGTATGCATATACTGATTCAAGAAGAAGGCAATACAGTGCAACTCAGCAGACATCAGCTAATTATGATATTACACACAGCTTAACGGGAGTATTAAGCTATTCGGTGAATGATGCACTTACACTGGGCGCGAGTTACAGGATTTCAACGGGTAAACCTTATACACCTGTTACAGGGAGCATGTTCGATTCATCTCAAAGCTTATATATCCCGTTTTATGGTGAAACAAACAGCGGAAGGTTTCCCACTTATCACAGGATGGATGTAAATGCACAGTATATGTTTTCATTATTCGGTAAATTTGCAATTGCAGTATTCCAGGTTAGCAATGTGTTCAACAGTAAAAACCTTTACGGCTATACTTATAATTTTGATTATTCAAAACAGTTAGATATAGTATCAACAAACAGAAGAACAGTATATTTTGCTTTGGGGCTGGAACTGTAGCAATGCAAAATGAAGAATGAAGAGTAACAAATGAAGAGTCGGAAAGTGCGTAAGGTGACTTGAAAGTTGAATAGTTGGAATCCGTCAAGGAGAATGAAAGTTATGGGAGATTCAGTTCCCCCTTTCGAAGGGGGTTAGGGGGATGATTATTTTCTTAATTAGAAAATTTGTAATGATTGTATTATGTAATTTTCTATCACTTATAATTTTTTTGTTAATTACAGAATCATCCCCCTAACCCCCTTCGAAAGGGGGAACCAGATCCTGGGTGTTTTATCGTACTGCCTGAGCAGTTAGTAACGTAACGTAGTATTTACCGGAAAAGTAATAAAGCAAACTTCAATAAATATAATAATTAAAGGAGAACAACAAATGAAAAAAATATTAATCTCATTTACAATCCTGCTGGTATCCATGTTCGTAGTAAAATCTTCTTATGCCGATGATTTTACGGAAGCAATTATGAAGGCAAAGAATCATTATAAAGAAGCTTCAGATAAAAATGATATTTCTTCATTGGCAAAAATAAGAGGAGAGTTTGAAAGGATACTTCAGCTTAAAAAGAACCAATGGCTGGTTAACTATTATCTTGCTGATATAGATTTTATGATGTCATATGATGCAATGGAGAAAAAAGATAACGATGCGGTAAAGAAATACACGCAGTCTGCTCTTGACCTGCTTGATAAATCAACCGAATTAAAAGATGATTTTGCTGAAGCATACATTCTGAAAATGGCTGTACAAAGCAACAGGTGGATGTATGAAATGGACAAGATGAACGACATTATAGCCAAACAGGCAGAGGCAAAAGATAAAGCAAAACAGCTTGAACCGGAGAATCCAAGGTTCTATCTTATTGATGGAATGAATTTGTATTACACACCCGAAAGCTTTGGCGGCGGTCCTGATGTCGCATTGCCGTTATTCCAGAAATCATATGAATATTTCCAAACTTTCAAGCCGAAAGATGAAACCATGCCGGACTGGGGTTATGACCTTGCTGCCGGAATGATATCTCTTTGTATGATTAAAAAAGACAACATGGATGAAGCAAAAAAATACCTGGATAAAGCTCTTGAAATAAATCCTAATTCCGGTTTTGTGAAGGCAAACGTACAATCAGAATATGATAAGAAGGTGAATAACAAATAACAAATAACAAATTACGAATTGCAGATTAAAGATTGAATTCTCCAGGGTGGATTGGAAGATTGGAAGATTAATTTGATGACTCCCGCTTGCCTGCCTTTGGCAGGAAAGGATGACATTATTATTTAAAGAAATTGGTAGTAGGAAATCGTCACGTAGTTACGAAACATATTAATTTACAAACCCCCTCTGCTTATCCTTTGCTGTAGAGGGGTATTTTATTATTAACCTCAACATTTTTTCGAATAATCTCATATAAATTTTAAGACAATGTTTATCATTGACTTAAATGACTTAATTAATAATATTTAACCTGTTCTCTTATTCCCCTATTATCAACTTTATAAAATGAGGTAAAAAATGAAAAAGCTCATTTTACTGTTTTTATTCTTCTCAATTTTCTCCGGCTTAATATATTCTCAACCGGTTAATGCTGTAACTAATAATCCACTTATTAAAGGAAATGAAGGTCTGCTTGGTGCCCAATGCGTTGATGGAATAGTATATGATGACAACACATGGGAAAATGGAATTGGAGTTTCCGGAAGTGGAATTGGGAAATTAGTAATGTTGTTAACTCCATCTTCATATCCATACACAATCAACCAGGTATGTTTAGCTTTGACAAGAGTCGCTGCCGGTTCTCCAAACTGGACTTTTGATATAATAATTTATGATAACACCGGTACAGGCGGTTCACCCGGTAACCAGGTTGCAATATTTACAAATAAAACCGCATCAAATGTTCCGGTTTGGCCAATGGTATCTTGGTTTGATTTCACCGGACTCACAGGTATTCCTGTATTAACTACCGGACAGAGCTATTATGTTGGTATGAGCTGGAATCTTTCAACGCAGGGTTCTCACTACATTGGGGTAGATGAGTCTGCTACAACACCCCTCAGATTATGTTACTCAAATAACGGTTTAGGATGGATTCTTTTAGGCGGAACTCACAAAGCCCTCGGTATCAGAGCTGATGGCTTTCCTGTTTTACAACATAACATTGCTGTTGGTCCCTTTCTGAGCTTACCGGCATTATTCAATAAAAACGTTATGAAGACAATTAAAGCAAAAATTGCGAACTTCGGTTCATCGAATGAGACAGGTATTCCGGTAAAGTTTTTTGTGCAGGGAGTTCAGGTTAACACAATTTCACTCAACTTAAATGCAGGTGCAGTTGATTCAGTTGCTTTTAGCTGGACACCCCCGGATACAGGTAACTATAACCTTAAGATAGTATCTGCTTTAGCAAATGATGAATTCAGAGCAAATGACACAGTATCAACAACCGTTCAGGTGTATCCTCCGGGATATTATCAGGTATGCTGGGGTACAGGAGCAACTGCTGTTGGATATCCGTTTTTCACTTCATATATGGATTCAAGAACCGCTATGCTGTATCTCGCAAGCGATATTGGAACCGGTGCTAGCACAATTACAAAGATAGGTTTCTCAGTAGTAACAGCATCTCCTCAGGTTATGAATGGATTCATGGTATTGATGAGAAATACCACTGCAAACACAATTTCATCATACGGAATAGGAATGTATGAAGTATACAGCGGAACGTACACAGTCCCCGGAACCGGCTTGCAGTACATTACGCTGACAACTCCATTTGTATATACCGGTGGAAACCTGTTAGTGGAAATTTGCTTCAATAACTCAAGCTATACATCAAACTCAACAGTATATTCAACGGCAATAACAGGCAGATGCTATCATGCTCATCAGAACCTTCCTTCAGATAACGGATGTACGATAATTGACATGGGTACTATACAGACAACATTACCGAATGTTTGTTTCCAGGGAATAATTACCGGAATAAACGGAAAAACTAATAATGGTATACCGGATAATTTTTCACTTGAACAAAATTATCCTAACCCATTCAATCCAAAAACAATTATCAATTATCAATTGCCAATCAGCAATTATGTGAAGCTAACAATATTTGATGCATTGGGTAGAGAAGTAGCTGTATTAGTAAATGAAAAGCAAAGTGCCGGCAATTACAGTGTGGAATTGGATGCTTCAAATTATTCCAGCGGATTATATTTTTATAAACTGGAGTGCGAAGGGTTTAGTGATGTGAAGAAGATGTTAATTGTCAAATAGTGAGATAGCGAAATAGTGAAAGGCAAATAGCAAATAACACAAAAGCCGTTAATGAAACGGTTTTGTGTTTAGCAACCTCTTTTCTTGTCATTCCCGCGAAGGCGGGAATCCATTAGAAATGATACTGAGAATCTTTCAAGATGAAAATTTCCTTTTTTATTACCTTCGTGTTTATCAAAATCTACAATTGTTGTGTTCATCCTTATCAATACAAATGGATTCCCGCCTTCGCGGGAATGACAAGAAAAATCACTCTCTCAGCTTTTGCAATTCTTTGAATAACTGTTCTTCCTTAGCTGATAAATGTTCAGGTATATTTATATTCAGCTTCAGGTACAGATTTCCAAATTCGTTTGCGTGTCCGTATTTCGGCATTCCGAGTTTTTGAAGCCGCAGAAGCTTTCCATTCTGCGAACCTTTCGGAATATCTACCTTTACATTCCCTTTGAATGATTTGAATGATGCCTTGCCGCCAAGTATTGCAGTATATAAATCCACATCAATATCAGCATAAAGGTCATCACCTTTTCTATCAAATACAGGGTGCTTGGCAATCTTAATTGTTAACAGCAGGTCGCCGGGTGTACCACCCTGCATTCCCGGGCTTCCTTTTCCGCTAAGCTTTAATAAATGCCCGTCAGTAATACCCGGCTTAATATTTAACTTTATTCCCTGTCCGTTTATTGTAAATATTTTTTGAGCACCGTGATATGCATCTTCAAGAGTTATTTCAAGTTCTGCGCTCATGTCTTCACCTTTAGCCACAGTTGCTCTTCTGGCTCCTCCGGTTCGGTTTCTTCTTTGCTGTGATGCCCCAAATCCCTGACCAAACAGCATATCAAAGAAATCCGAATATCCCGAATTTCCAAATATATCGCTGAAATCACCTTCATAAGAATAAGTTCTTCCGCTGCCCTGGCTTGCATACTGTGACCAGTCAAATCCGCCCTGCTGACCGCCATGCTGTTCATATTGCCGCCAGTTTTCACCCAGACGGTCATATTTCTTCCGCTTCTCAGGGTCACTGAGAACTTCATTTGCCTCATTGATTTCTTTGAACTTCGTTTCAGATGCTTTATCACCTTTGGTCTTATCTGGGTGATATTTTACAGCTAGTTTCCTGTATGCTTTCTTTATTTCATCCTGGGTTGCATTTTTCTCAACTCCAAGAACTTTATAATAATCTTTATATTCCATATTTATCTGTATTTAATAACACTAAAATTTATAAAAATATTTCCAATAAATATGTAATAATATTTATATCTATTAATTTATCAGATTAATCAGATTTATCAGATTAGTCAGATTACAAATTGAAAAGCTTGAACCCCAGATTAACCCAGATTTATATGATTAGAATGATTAAACCTCACTACCATTATAATTAATTCTTAAATTTAATATATAAGGACTTAACACACCCGCTTGCAGCAGACAGGCGTGACAATTCTTATAAGCCGTGGTTATTAAAAACATAAAAGGAAACTGCTCAGTTGCTTAAAGCCCGTGGTTATTTATTATTCTCTTTGTTCATTTTTTGTCCCTGAGAACTTCCTACCAGCATGCAGGTGTGTTAAAGGCATTTAATCATATTAATCAGGTTAATCTGTGTTAATCCGTGGTTCAAGCTTTTCAATCTGTAATCTGACTAATCTGATAAATCTGATAAATCTGATTAATCTGACTAATCTGATATATCTGTCATAATTGCATTCTAACTATAAAAGTATTAATTTTGCCCCTCTTTAGTACTTGAAAAGTCAATTTTTATTTACATCAAAAATTAGTAAATTTGATTTCGCACTAAAGTAAAATATTACTTAACAAAATATGAAAATCTCTGATATACTAAGTACTGATGTAATAGAGGTAAATTTAGATGTAAAAGACAAAGATGACTCGCTGAATAAGATAATCGCAATAGCTGCAAAATCAGGCAAGATGCTTGACCTGAACAAAGTAACAGAAACAATTTTTGAACGTGAAAAGCTGGTATCAACAGGTGTAGGAAAAGGTTTTGCGATACCTCACGGTAAAACAGATTCAATCAGTGATACAGTAGCTTCTTTTATAATAACAAAGGAGCCCATTGATTTCGATTCAATAGACGGCGAACCTGTAAGGTTCATATTTCTGCTTGTGGGAAAAGAGACACTTCTTAACACTCACATAAAGCTTTTAAGCCGCATCTCGAGATTAATGAATAAGGATGAATTCAGAGATAAGCTGTTAAACGCAAAGACAAAAGAAGACGTGCTTAAGATTTTTAAAGATGAAGAGCAGAATTATTTCGATATATAATTTAAAGCTTAAGCAAAGCCGCAATATAATATCATATCGGGATTCCTGTTCGTTTTTTCCAATCTACAAAAAAATAAAAATAACATATGGCTAAAAAATTAGTTTATTATTTCGGCGGTAAGAAAGCCGATGGCAAAGCAGAGATGAAATCATTACTCGGCGGTAAAGGTGCAAACCTTGCCGAGATGGTTAATTTAAGGTTACCCGTTCCTCCGGGATTTACAATTACTACAGAAGTCTGTACTCATTTCTATAAGAACAATAAAAAATATCCTCCCGAGTTAAAGAAACAGGTTCAGCTCTCACTTAAGAGAGTGGAGAAAGAGCTTGGAGTAAAATTCGGCGATAAAAATAATCCGCTTCTTTTATCGGTTCGTTCCGGTGCAAGAGCTTCAATGCCGGGTATGATGGATACTATTTTAAACCTTGGCTTAAACGATGAAACTGTTCTTGGGCTTATTGCTAAAACGGGCAATGAAAGATTTGCTTATGATTCATACAGAAGATTCGTGCAGATGTACGGCGATGTTGTTATGGATCTTAAACCGCGTACTGAAGACGAGCAGGACCCGTTTGAAGTATTGCTGCAAAATAAGAAAAACTCGAAAGGTATTACTCTGGATACAGACCTGACCGCACAGGACCTTAAAGAGCTTGTTCAGGAATTCAAAGCTGAAATAAAAAATAAGCTTGGTAAAGATTTTCCTGAAAATCCTGAAGAGCAGTTATGGGGAGCAATCGGTGCTGTGTTTAGCTCATGGATGAACGAAAGAGCTATCGTTTACAGGAAGCTTAATAATATTCCCGCAGAGTGGGGAACAGCTGTTAATATCCAGTCAATGGTATTTGGGAATATGGGTATTGAATCAGGTACGGGTGTTGCTTTTACACGCGATGCTGCTTCAGGTGAAAATATATTTTATGGTGAGTACTTAATGGATGCACAGGGTGAAGATGTTGTTGCCGGTATCAGGACTCCGCTCCCAATCTCAAAATTGAACGAGCAGAATCCTGTATTATATAAACAGCTTGATAACATAAGGATTAAGCTGGAAAAACATTACAAGGACATGCAGGACTTAGAATTTACAATTCAGCAGGGCAAGCTTTATATTTTGCAGTGCCGTGTTGGTAAACGTACCGGTCTTGCTGCTGCAAGAATTGCTGTGGATATGGTAAAAGAGAAATTAATATCTGAGAAGGAAGCATTGCTCCGTGTTGAAGCAGACCAGCTTAACCAATTGCTGCGTCCTGTATTTGATATGAATGAAAAACGCAATGCAATTAAAGAAGGAAGATTGCTTACAAAGGGCTTGAATGCAGGTCCCGGTGCAGCAACAGGACAAATATATTTTAATGCTACCGATGTTGTGGAAGCTGCTGAAAGAGGCGAGAAGGTTATACTTGTCAGAATTGAAACTTCTCCCGAAGATATTAAAGGTATGAATGCTTCTGAAGGTATATTAACTTCACGCGGCGGTATGACATCACATGCAGCACTTGTTGCACGCCAGATGGGTAAGGTCTGTGTTGCAGGATGCAGTGCTCTTGAAATTGATTATGCCGCAAGAACTATGAGAGTCGAAGGTAATGGTACAGCTGTCATCAGGGAAGGTGAGTGGATTTCAATTGACGGAACAACAGGTGAAGTGTTAGAAGGAAAAGTAAATACAAAGGATTCAGAAATACTGCAAGTTCTGCTTGATGGAACAATGAAGCCGGAAGAATCGGAATATTTCAGGGTATATGACCAGTTAATGAAATGGTCAGATAAATTCAGAAGGTTAAAAATAAGGACAAATGCCGACCAGCCCGACCAGTGCGCAAATGCAGTTGCTTTCGGTGCTGAAGGTATCGGTCTTTGCAGAACCGAGCATATGTTCTTTGGCGGTGATAGAATAGATGCTGTCAGAGAAATGATTCTTGCCGATAATAAGGAAGAAAGAGAAGCAGCATTAGAGAAAATATTCCCATACCAGAAAGAGGACTTTATTGGAATATTCAAGGAGATGGGCGGAAGACCGGTAACAGTGAGAACACTTGATCCCCCGCTCCATGAGTTCCTGCCGCATTCTGAAATAGAACAAAAAGATTTAGCAGCAAAGCTTGGCAAAACATATGAAGAAGTAAAAGCCAAAGTCGATAGCTTGCATGAGTTCAATCCTATGATGGGTCACAGAGGCTGCAGGCTTGGTATTGTATATCCCGAAATAACTTACATGCAGGCAAGAGCTATACTTGAAGCCGCTGCAGAATGTATCAAACAGGGATTAATCGTTCATCCTGAAATTATGATACCGCTTGTCGGACATTACCATGAGCTTGAGAACCAGGCAAAAGTAGTAAGAGAAGCAGGCAACAGAGTGATTAAAGAAACCGGCGTTAACCTTGACTACCTTGTAGGAACAATGATTGAAGTACCCAGGGCTGCATTAACCGCAGACCAGGTTGCAAAATACGCGGACTTCTTCTCATTCGGTACAAACGATTTAACACAGCTTGCAATGGGATTATCGAGAGATGATTCAGGTAAGTTCCTTCCGTATTACGTAAGCTCAGAAATATTGCCGTATGACCCGTTTGTTACAATAGACTCTGGTGTTGGCGAATTGGTAAAGATAGCGGTTGAAAAAGGAAGAAGTGAAAAGCCGAAATTGAAAATCGGAATTTGCGGCGAGCACGGCGGTGACCCGCAGACAATTGGTTTCTGCAACAGCACAGGGCTTGATTACGTTAGCTGTTCACCGTTCAGGGTACCTATTGCAAGGTTAGCGGCTGCAAGAGCTGCATTGCTTTCGGAATCAAGAAACGGTAAGCCGGCAGCAAGGAAAAAACCGGCTGCAAAGAAACTTATTAAAAAAACAGCTAAGAAAAAAACAAGAAGGTAAACATTTTTCCCATACTCCCCCTCTCCAAATGGAGAGGGGGCAGGGGGGTGAGGTGAGTTAATTTGAAATATCTTTTTATAATATTAGTATCATTAGTTCTTCTTTCTTCCTGCGGGAAGAAGGAAGAACCTGATTTTGTTGATGAAAATATCAAGACTACGGAACCGGATAAGCAGGATGTTAAATCCGATTCTAAGAGTGAAGTAAAAACAGAACCGAAAGATACATCAGGTCAGGTTGATAAATATAAGAAACCTCAGCTTAAACCCGAAAGAGAAATAACCCCATCAGAAGCAAAAAATTTTACCGGCAAGGCAGTTACGGTTACAGGATTTATCGCAGATGTAAATATAAGAGAAAAAGTTGCCTATCTTAATTTCACAAACAGGTACCCCGATAATGATTTTACTGCCGTAGTGTTTGCAAGCAAATATGAAGAATTTGGAGATTTAAGCAAATACGAAAACAAGAACGTAGAAGTCACCGGCATTGTAAGCACCTTCAAAGACAAACCGCAGATAGTACTCAATGATAAGAGCCAGATAAAGATAAAGTAGTTTATAAGGTTTATAAGGTTTGTAAGGTTTGTAAAGTTTATAAAGTTTATAAGGTTTATAAGGTTTATAAAGTTTATAAAGTAAGTGCATAGAGTGTAAGGAGCAGTGTTAGGTTATTTGGGAGTAATTGAGATTATTCTTATTTACTTTAAGATAATTGTGTTAAAGTCCATACCTATTTGAAAGACCAACGCCCCGTCGGACTGACAATGCATTTAACTTACTTAAGTGATGATACGCAAAGAATGAAAATCTCGAAGGGATGATATTTTGGTAGCAATACATCTCGGGCATGAAGGAAAATCCGGAAGGGATGACATTATTAGTTTTTAAAGAATATCAATAGTTAATCTCAATCATTAATAATGTCATCCCTTCGGGATTCTATTTCCGGGTGAAAAATTCATTCTACCAAAATATCATCCCTTCGGGATTTCTTCTTTTTGCGTAAGGTGTATTACTTAATTCTTTGCGGTCTTTGCGGCTTAGCGTGATGGTACACCGGCAAAAAATCAGAGTTGGGTTCAAAACAGTGCTAAGTTGGGTTCAAGTTGTGTCGGAGTTGGGTTCAAGTTAGTATCAAGTTGGGTTATCGTTTTTGGAAAACAGGGGTTAAGTCATTGCAGTATAAGGAGATAACGCCGTCAAATTCATCGGGATGCTATGAATAAAATGGCGATTATGTAAAGAAAATGCGGTTTTTTCCGAAAAATAAAACTTCACTATATCATTAACTAAAATAGCTATATGAATTTATAATAGTGAATAATTTGTCGCTGGGAATGGTGGAGTTAAAGTGATACTTGAAGTTCTTCCGGTTCATTTAAGAATCATCCCCCTAGCCCCCTTCGAAAGGGGGAACTGCTTTCTATATTAATCCTCTAATATTAAAAATCCCGGTTCTGACATGTTTTTAATGGGTAATTAAACTATTTTTAGTTAA
>Ga0105092_10001150_pt1 | contig 14096 bp, 13 predicted proteins | sample PPLLak2March2015_FD_87021 | JGI IMG/M metagenome (GOLD analysis project Ga0105092, IMG submission 87021) | Freshwater sediment microbial communities from Prairie Pothole Lake near Jamestown, North Dakota, USA - PPLs Lake P7 Core (1) Depth... | ecosystem: Environmental > Aquatic > Freshwater >... | reverse complement strand
CTGGCTATATCGGAGCTATATCCTTCCTTCGTGATTCCACCGGGAATGACACCTGCAATCTGGTGCTGAGCCTGGCCAGCCGTGAAGCCGGAGCCAATCCACCCCGGTTGATCATCGAAACCGCACCCTGGGATCTCCTCTCCACCGAACCCGTCCTGAACAATCCTGGAAGATTATCGTTGCCCGCGCCTGCCTCCCTTAATGTCGGGATGCCTCATGCTTATAGCGGAGCCGGACCAGTGAAACTTGACAACATAATGATCAGGATCAACACCAACACAGGCAGAAAGGTAAGTGTCGTTAGAACAGCTGCCAGCGTATCCTTTTTGCGAGCGTAGGCGACCCAGGCTGCGATGGTGAATGCGATCGGCCAGAGGGGATATGCCCAGACGGCGATCACAAAACTCGAGGCTCCCTGAGTCACTCCCGCGTCAAATGCCATGACCGAGAAACCCGCTGCCATCAGCCAGAACACCAGGGATACAAGAGCCAATACCTGGGAGGCGATCAACCAGATCAGAATGGGCGTGCGTGAAGCAGATTTTGTTTCCACAGCAATCCTCCGATGAAGATTTTCCGGAGCACAGTCTTTTATTATGACAGCCACCGTGCCGAAAAACGCAATTTAACGAAACACGTGACAGGACCCACTCCTACAGACCAGACGGTTGGAAAAGAACTGGCAGGAAGAGGATCAGGATCAATACCAATATAGGGAGAAAAGTAAGCGTGCTGAGAACAGCTGCCAGTTTATCCTTCTTGCGATCGTAGGCAATCCAGGCAAAGATGATAAATGCAATCGGCCAGACGGGATAAGACCAGACGGCAATCACAAACGTCCAGGCTAGCCGACTCGGTCCCGAGTCGAATGCCATGAATGAGATCACTGCGACGTACAGCCAAAAAATCAGGGACAGAAGAGCCAGTCCCTGCGAGACGGCCAACCAGGTCAGAATAGGCGTGCGTGAAGCAGGTTGTGTTTCCAATGCAATCATCTGTGAAAATTCTCTCGAAGCGCAGAATGATGGGAATTTTACTCCATCCAGTGCGCGACCGGCTTCGATCCACATCTGGCGGACCCGCCTCTTTGTCAGCCAGATATGGGAGGGCATACATTGCAGACAAATTGTGGTTCTTACAATGTATTGAAACTTGTCTGAACTTGCTCTATACTAGTGAAGAAAGGAACGAACATGATGGCCGAGCAACGAAAAACTACCCGCCGTGACTTTATCTATTACATGCAAGTCACCAACGCGCTGACCAAACGACGGATCGGGCACCTCACAGACATCAGTCCCTGTGGGTTCAGGCTGGACAGCCATAAACAGATCCCGGCCGGAGAGGTCTTGCGGCTGCAGATCCAACTCACGCCCGACGTTGCTCATAAGGCTTTCATGGTGTTCATTGCCCGCAGCAAGTGGTGCCGTCGCGATCGTACAGATCCCAACACCTATAATATCGGTTTTGAGATGATCAACATGTCCACCACCGATGCGGCCATCTTCCAGCGCATGTACGAGAAATACAGTTCGCAGAAGGCAGCGAAAAGCAAAAGTCACGACGATTATCTCTGGAGATAAGTTCGACAGCCTGGTCCTGTGACGTGGCGCACTCGGCGCCACGTTTTTTTATCCCACGATTTCGAATTCGAATTGCTTAGCAATTCGTGGCAATTCGTAGCAAATCGTGCTGGGCTTGTTGTACAATTGCAGGCATGCAATATCGAACCCTGCGCTCCATCGTTCGCTTTTTCATGAAGCTCATTGCCAAGATCGAAGTGCATGGGCTCGAAAAACTTCCCGCGGGAAACATGATCGTCGCCGTCAACCATCTCGGTCGACTCGATACAGCCGTGCTGTTCTGTGTGGTGGATCGTGAAGATATCATCATGCCGGTCGCCGAAAAATACAGAGATCATCCCATTTATGGCGCGTTGGGACGGGCGGCAAACGCCGTTTGGCTCAATCGCTTTGAAGCAGATTATTCCGCGCTGCGACAGATGCTTGAACGGATGAAGCAGGGCGGTCTACTGGTGATCGCGCCCGAAGGGACCCGTTCGAAAACGGAAACCCTGCAGGAAGGCAAGATGGGGGTGGCGTTCCTGGCAGGGAAAAGTGGCTATCCTGTGGTGCCTGTTGCGCTGACAGGCACGGAGGACCGTCGCGTGCTCGAAAACCTGAAACACTTCCGGCGCATAAAGATCACCGTGAACATTACGGACCCATTCCAGATTACTCTCCCCACAGGAAAAGAGCGTGACGAAGCGATGCGCCGGGCCACCGAAGAGATCATGTGCCAGATCGCCGCGCTTCTTCCGGAAAGTTATCGCGGCGTCTATGCCGATCATCCGCGCCTCAAGGAACTACTGAACTCTCATGCGTAATATTATCCGCTGGCTGATCCGCCGGATTTTCAATCTGATTGCCCGCGTGGAGGTCAGCGGCTACGAGTATCTGCCGCAGGAAGGCAGTTTTGTGATTGCCACCAACCACCTTGGAATTGTGGATGTCCCGATCGCATTTTATGCCCTCGACCGCTGGGACATGTTCGTGATGATCGGGGAAAAATGGCAGAATGTGGGTCTCTTCCGCTGGATCGGAAAATACTTCAATTTCCTCTTCATCGATCGCTTTCACCCCGATATCAAAGCCTTACGCAGGGTGATCTCGCTGATGGAAGAAAACCATATCCTGGTGATCGCCCCCGAAGGGACGCGTTCCCGCACCGGTGCGTTGATCGAAGCGAAACCGGGTGTCAGTTACCTTGCCACCAAATTGAACCGTCCGATCGTGCCGGTGGCGATCACAGGTACGGAAGATAAGGTATTGTTCGGCAATCTCAAAAAGCTGCGCCGTTCCTATTTCACGATCAGCGCGGGACCCGCCTTCACTCTTCCCCCACTTCCCCGGGAGGACCGCGATGAAACCCTCAAGCGCTACACGGATGAGATCATGTGCCACATCGCGGCACTGCTGCCGGAAAAATATCGCGGGGTCTATGCAGACCACCCAGGTTTGAAAGAGTTGCTCGCAACCCAGCAAAGACCGGAATAATTAAAAGAACTTTCCGTCATTCCCCTAAAGGGGATTGACGGATATTGTGAATATTTCCAAGACGAGTTCTTATGTAATTATTTCGAATTCACCGTTGAGGTGAAGATAATATTTTTCCACCGGCAGGTATAAAGATTTGACCGCTTCGGCAGCATAGGCAAGATCGCTCACATGGCGTTCCTTGGTCCCTGTCGGTCCATAGGCGCCACAATCCTCGTGATTGATCAGGATGATTTTCTTAACGTTATGGAGCTGCTGTGACATCTGGATTTGCGTTTTCACGATGGCAAATTCTCTGACGCCCCCCGCCCACGAAATGCGGTCATAGTTCTGTTTTCCGAAGCGCTTCTCAAGCCAGTCGTTCAGAAAATGCTGCAGACGAAAATCGATGCAATGGACGACGACTGCCTCACACGTGTGTACCATGTTATTCTCCTTTTATAGAAAGACACCTTCTTCACGTTCCAGGAACGTTCCCATCCCAGCCTTGCCCAGCCATTGCTCTCCATCCACGATCAGTTGCCCGCGCAGGAACACCTTCTCGGGCATGCCAGTCAACTCCCAGCCTTCATACAGATTATAGTCGGTGCGCTGGTGTGCATGCGCAACACCATATTTGACTTTCTTTTCCGGGTCCCAGATCACAATATCCGCATCCGAGCCGGGCAGCAGCGCGCCTTTGCGTGGATACAAGCCGAAGATCCTGGCAGGGTTCGTGCTGTTGTAGGCGACGAATTGATTCGCAGTGATCTTTCCGGTCCGCACACCGCAGGTCCACATCACGGGCAGGCGGTCTTCCACGCCGGGCAGTCCGTTCGGGATCTTCGTGAAGTCCTCCTTCCCCAGCTCTTTCCCGGGGATGGCGGTCGCGCGGCCTTCATAGACGATAGGCCGGGTCCCGTCATAAAAGAACGGGCAATGGTCCGTGCCGATCGTCTGCAAAATCCCCTCTGACAATCCCTCCCATAAACGGGCGTTATCCTGCGCTGTGCGCATCGGCGGGGAACAGATCCACTTGGCGCCATCGGGACGGCGCAGGTCGTCGATCGTGAAGAACAGATATTGCGGGCAGGTCTCTCCCATCACTTTGACGCCGCGCTCGCGCGCATACTTCAACATGTCCACTTCGCCGCCCAGGTTCATATGGACGATATAGACGCTCGCCTCTGCCGCGGACGCCATGCCGGCCACCCTTAAAGTAGATTCGACTCCGCCCCAGCCGGGTCTCGTTAACGCGTGCCATTCAGGTTGCCAGTGACCGGTATTCAGTGCCTCAGCAACCAGTGTATCGATCACATCGCCGTTCTCGCAGTGAGCCATCACCAGCATGCCATTGTCCCTGGCAATTTGCATTGCTTTGAAGATGCTGCCATCGTCGATGCGCAAACGCCCGTTATAGGCAGTAAACACTTTGAGAGTGGTAATGCCCATCTCTCTCAGAGAAGGGATCTCGCTGGCGATCTGCTCATCGAACCTTGTCAGGTTCATGTGGAAGGAGTAATCGATTGCAGCTTTGGCGGATTTCTCAAACCATAGGTCAACGGACCGCTGGAAGCCCTCCGGTTCCAACACGACAAAATCCATCACTGTCGTGGTCCCGCCGAACGCCGCGGCTTTGTGACCGGTGTAATGATCGTCAGACGAGACGGTCCCAAACATTGGCAGGTCGAAATGCGTGTGCGGGTCGATCCCACCCGGCAGGATGAGCTTTCCGGTCGCATTGATGAACTCCGCGTCCGGATGTTGAAGACCTTTCCCAATCAAAGAGATCTTTTCGCCTTCGATCAAGATATCGGCTTCGAAGGTTTCGGAGGCGGTGATGAGGGTGCCGTTTTTGATTACGGTTGCCATTCTGCCATCCTTTTGTTCAGAAAGAACATCGTCGCTGCACTATGGGTTTAACGATTCCCGACCGCGGCACAATTTCTCATCCATCAGGGATTGAACTTGGGGTACAAAAGTAAATCCCAGTTCCTGCATTTGGAGCAAGGTTCGGCAGGCCTCTCCTCGCACAAATGGTGAACTGTCCATCTTTATGGCGGTTGCCTTAAACGCTTTCTCATCGCCCAGGAAAGCATACGCCTGCAAAAAGGGCGCCCACTCAATTCGATCATTTGGACTCAGTTTTAATTGATTTACTTTATTTCCAATTTGCGCGATTTTTTCCCAGTTGCCTTCCTGAAGCGCCAGTTCTGCCTGCTGATAGTAATAACACCACGTATGGGCTGGTTCCGGCCCAAAAACAGATTCTGCCGGGCGAGGCGCGCGAGCATCGGTCAGTATGTTCCGGACTTTTGAATATCTCCCAAGCAGGAGAATTTGATCCGAATCTCCGGCTGAATATCTGGGCCATTGCGCATCGATCAGGTGGACGCAGGCGTTTGCGGCTGGCTGGCTAATGACCAGGATGTTATTGTAGTCAATCTCTCCCACATGAGTTCGATAGCCGTAAGACCGGTTGTTTTTTCCGATCACATCCTTGGTTGTGTAATCCATCTGCGGAAGCGCAACCAGTTGGTATACAGCCGGAATTTGATTCGTCTGTTCAGGGAAATAGATAAAGTTGGCGGGACCGGCAACTGCATCCACATCTTCAGCATAACTAATGGCGGGATAGTTAACAATCAGAGTGGTCCCCGCTTGTATTCCCGGTGCCCGCCAAACCACTTGTTGCCAGAAGTTTGCAATCACCTGCGTTTCGCGAAGTACCTGCAAGGAAGCTGCATAGTGAGTGAGCACAGCTAGCAGTACAAGTACAGCTGCAACGCCAAACTGAAGAGTACGTGAATTTAGGAGCGAAGTGATTCCCACCACCACCATGACACTTGCCAGAGACGCCGGCAAAGCATAGTGTGAATAGCCTCCGAAGGATACATAACGATTTGCGACAACGACAGGCAGGACCCCTGCCAAAACGCCCGCCAACCCAACCCAGATCGCTTCAGACTGCCATCTCTCATTCGGCACTGCGTCTGATTTGTTTGCGTCATCATGTTCCACCTTCCAAAGCGAGAAACTGACCCATATCAGGAGAAGGGCTGCCACTCCCGCGATCAGTAAACCCGTCATAATCTCAGACAGACCGACCTCAAATAAATTCTGGAAGAGTGGCGCCCCCCACGCCAGGATCGCCACATTGACAGTACTTTGAAAAAGTCGCGCCAACCACCACAACCCGGTTAATAACGGGGAGGCAACCAGGTAACTGAGCTGCAGGCCAACATCCGTTGCCGGGCGTTCATTCTGAAACAGGAACAACCTCCAGAACAGAAAGCCAATTGGGATCAATGCCGCGATCGCCCAGGCACGCGTAGCAGAAATGCTTCTTTTGACGAAAGAAGAAGTTTCCTGTCCGCGATTGACCAGTAAAAATACGCACAACCATCGGAAGACTTCCATGCCGAACGAAAAATCGACCAGGGCAATATATGCCCAGCCGGTCAGAATGGAACCTATCCACGCAAAAATTTTGGGGAGCGTTCGCGTGGTTCTGATCGCCTGCAGCGTCAGGGCAATGGAAAGCGCCTCCAGAAATGAACTCAGGATTCTGGGCTGATCTTCAAAGCCCTCCATCCAGCGGAGGTAGCCTGGATAGAGCACAAATAAGAGCGCCATCGTAAAGCTTGTCAGGCGCTGACGGGGCCATAGCTGGCGAAAAAGCCATAAAGCCGCCAAACCACCCATGACGCGCCAAAGAAAAGAACTCATATGATAGGGAAAAGGCTGTACCCCAAATAATTGATAATAGGCTTCGAAAAGCAGCCCCCGAGCCGGGCGATCGATGCTGAACATTTCCTGGTATACACCCGGCCCACCGATCAGGCGATCCATGGTGTAGTACCAATCGTCACGATAGATTGTCGCCCGGGTAAGATTAGGCAAGTAGGTAACCGCAGCAATCACCAAAATCAGCAGAATTTCCACCAGGGGTGTATGGCTGAATTTGCGCACAGTAGTCATGCATAACTCTTTTTCGTCGTCATTTATATAGAGTATCCATCAGGAGCCTTTGAATTTTACCAAACAAAATTTCTGTGAATTGAGTTTTTCACCCCATCCGATTCCCTGATCCGCAATAGTGCCTCCACACCTCACCGGGATCTCGTTAACACGTGCCATTCACGTTCCCAGTGCTCCGGCAGGTTCTATCTTTTATTTCCATACTGCAAAGGCAAGCTGCTTTACCCTGGGACGACGCTGTGCTCTGGCAGAGAGCAGTATCGAACGCCCCATTTCTGAACGGGTAAAGATGATTTTTCCACCGCCGACATATTGCATCCAATATCTGGCAAAGATTTCCACGCGCTCTTTCCGACCCGCAAGGATCCTGGGCACCGGATGATAGGCCGGCGGATACATCCCCGCGCTGCGCACCCAGCTGCGGAAGGGGAACCACAGAATCCTCAATGGAAGACTAGGCAGGCGATCCTCCGTACGCATGATCAGGTAACGCTGATCGATGACGGGTTCGAAGATCTCTTCGTACGCCTGAATAAATGTCGCGGCCTCTTCAGGAGCAGCGTAATCGAGCATGACCTGATAAGAATGGCCCTCTGTCTCGATCACGCGCACATACTCGGAGCTCAGGTTTTTGCTGATGAGACCGGTCGCTTTTAAAGCCTCCACCAGGGAGCGAGCCACATCCATCAGGATCGCATCCGGGAGTTGTTCGGTAAAGAGCTTTTTGCCGAGCTGGTAGATCCGTTTTATGTTCAGGACCAGACTGACCCCGAGCGCAACCACAACGGCTGAAGAGATGCAGATTGCCCCCGCAAGGAAGGACGAGGAAAATGCAGTCAGGATTGCCCGAAAACTATACAATAAGAGGAAAAAGAACATTTCGAGGACAACTGCAATCGTATGAATGAACAAGGCCTTGAGCGTATTCTGCAATGTAAACGCAGTGCGGATCTTAAGATCGCGTGCATTGAGAGATGACATTCGATACGAAAAATTGCTATAGTCGTCTCCGATCCCCCACAGATCTAAAACTTTGTCACGATATCTCGTCTGCTGGATCATGTGACGGTTGTGCTTTCCAAAATTGACCTTCCTGATATTCGTTTTGCGCAGCCATTCATTCATCAAATAAGGGTTTACATGAGCAATGCCCTTCACGATCATTCCATGCATTTTTGGACCTTTTGCAGATTCAGGCAACTCCGGAATGGGGGCAGGCGGAACAGCAGGCGCACGGAGGGCGGCAGTGGCCCGGTCCATAATTTCATTCCAGTTGGTATAAACAACGATTCCCCAATATTGCTCATGCCGCCTGACGAACCGGTTGAAATCCACATCTCCGCGTTCGAACTCTTTGGAGATGCAAATGACATCCCAGTTATGAGCCACCTTCCGCTTCCAACCGGGGTCGAGACGGATTGTGCGCCCGCGCAATTGCTGGACTGAGGTACTGGTCGTGGTGCTGGTGAGATCGATCAGTGTGTTCAGCGTCAGCGAATCCCAGCCCTCGCCGAAGATCCCGCGCGTGCCGACCATGCACTTGATCACGCCCCTGTCAAAGAGAGATGTGACCATGCGCACATACGTACGGGAGGTCCAGTCCTTTCCGGCTCCGATGACTTCCAGAGCGTGAGGATCCTTTGTGGGCTTGGAAGAACAGGAAGCTTTCAATTTTTGCGTCTTAAGATACTGGTTGAACTCCTTCTCCAGAATCTCCCAGCTTGCCGCAGGGACCAATAAGGATTTTCCTGTCACCAAAACAGTGTGCAGGTCCCTGACCGGTGCATAGCAGGCTAGCAAATGAAACGCCCGGACTGCGCTCCCCGCTTCGCTATCCAGCACTCCCTTCAGGCGCGGGACGCCCGTGCCTACGCGCTCGAAATCGGTCACGACAATGGCACGCAGGCGATCTCCCAGCGCTTTGAGTTCCGCATCCAGGATATGTGCGACCGCGTAATCCTTTGCCTCCGAAAAACTTAACACCAGATCGCCTGCGGAACGGGATTGGTGGATGCCGCGTTCGGTCAGGGTCATGCCAAACGGCAGGATTGCCTTCCGCAGCGCGCTGAGCAACTGATGATCTTTTTGGTCCTGACTGGTCTTGAGGATATCCAGCCCAAACCGTTCCAGCAAATTGCTCCAATCTTCAAGCTGAATGGGATCCAGGGCCTCGACAGGCATGGGCAGATCGGCAGGGATGTTTAAGCCGCGCAGGTTCGCAAAGCGTACCGCTGCCAGTGTCAGTAAAGGGTGATCGTCCCAATAGCTTTGCCAGATTTTGCCCCGTTCAGCCGCGTTAGGAGGGATGTGGATCAGGCTCTTCACCCATTGCAGGAACTTCTGATCTTCGATCAGAAGTGCGATGGCACTCTGGAATTCAGTCTGGATCTGTTTTAGGTACTCGGTCTCGCGCTTCGTTGGTTTGACAATGTAGACCAGATCGCGGTACGGCGCCAGGTCACCTTCCTTGACCACCGCCGGGGTGGGAATTTCGAAATCGATATCCCCGAGCAAGCTGGTATAGTTTTCGTATTCCTCGTCATTTTCAGGGCTGGGCAGGGTCGCGGTCAAACCAATGACTTTGGAGTTTTCGACCCTGCGAATGAAATATCTCAGGACAATTGCCCAGTAATCCAGCAGGTGGTGGCATTCATCCAGAACAATTGTCCGCACCCCGCTCTGGACCAGGTTGTTGATCAGCTTGCGCGCGTTGGGATGGAGGAAAGGTTCAATATCCACATCCGGCTCATACAAAAGCTTGTGTTTCACCCTCTTGATATATTTTGCTATTTCCTTGCGATACCCCTGAGGGTTATTCTGCATGAGAGTTACAAGGCGTGCCTCAGCCTTTTCCAGATCAGCGACCTGCCCATCGTTGAGCAGTTCTTCCTTCCACAAGAGGAGCGCGGACTCTTTGATATGTTCCTGGGCTTCCGCCTGGGTGGAAATCAACTGATAGGTGAAAATGTGGATCGGAGCGCTCTGGTCTGACTCCATGCAAGCGAATTTGCTGACCCTGTCCGCTGGGTCCAGGAACATACCCACTTTTTCATACCACTGTGCCTGGATCGTCGTTGTCGGAGCGAAGACCACCGCCGGGGTGTCAAACTGCCGGATCAATTCCAGCCCGAGGATCGTTTTCCCGGCTCCGGGAGGAGCGACAATATGATATTTATTATCTTTTTGCTGTGCCGCTACCTGTTCCAGAATCAACCGCTGATATTTTCGGAATGGATAACGAAAGGAAAGCTGCTCGAAGATACCCATGATTCTGCAATGCGCGCTTCAGTCCAGACTCACTTCGTAGTCTGCCGGTGCTTCTTTGATCCCCAACAGTGCGATCAACACATCCGGCGGCACATCCGCTTCGGGCAAGTCCGTTTTATAGAGCTGCTCACTCTCGGCGCGCTCCCGCAGGGACCGCCACAAAAGCTGGCGTTCATCGCCATTCACAACAAGATCATGGAGAGTTTTTGCATGGAGCAGATATTCACCGGTCGTGTATAAAAACGTGATCCGTTTCCATTTCCCTGCGACGATCGGTTCTTTCAACTTTTCCAATCCGCCGATCTGGATTTTGTAATACTCTTCCTTCGCACGCGGATGATCGCCTTCATCCTTCAACAGTTCGGCGCGCGTCGTCAACTCATGGCCGCGCACCGCCGAGATATATTCGATCCGTCCGCCGCGCGCGCCGAAGGCTGATGTCTGGTAAAAAGCCAGGTAGTCCACCGCGACCACTTTCGGGGCCGTGCGCAGCGGGATGCGATACCATCCCAAAAGCCGGGCGATTTCCAAATCCCGCGGGGACGGCAACAGACAAACGAGAATAAGCTCGGTCGGTTTAAGCATTGTCTTTATTATAAATGTAGCGGGCGAGGAGTTCCTCGCCCGGATACCCCTATTGCTTCGTCCCGCACTCGGCACAAAACTTGGCGCCTGCTTCCATTTTTACGCCGCAATTCTTGCAGAATTTTTCGGTCGCCAGAGGCTTGCCGCACTCGGGGCAGAATTTTCCGCCGCTTGTTTTCGCGCCGCAATGTGGGCAGGATGCGATGATCGCCTGTTTGAACTTATCGGCAGACACGTAGTCGACGGTCTCCGCTTTTTCGCGCGCGTCGTTGATGGCTGCCTGGACCTGAATGGATGAATATTCCTCTTCGAGGACAGGCGCACAATCCTTGCAAAAACTGCGTTCCGTGTTCCAGCAGTCATCGTCCACCCAGTGGCCGCAGCGCTTGCATTTGTGGAAGTGAGGCCGGGCTTCTTCGACCGCGACGGCGAAGGCATTGTCGTGCGCCTTCTCCCAGCCTGCCGAACGGACATTCCGAGCCGCGTTCGCCGCACTGCCAAAAACCCCGCCAAAGAGATTGCCGGCCGCGTCGAGAGCATTCGCTACCGTTCCCAGCGTGGAAGGCTGGAATTCGCTCTGGTAGCCGTTGCCGCAGCGATCACAGGAGAACTCAAACTGAAAACCGGTATCGGTGCTCAAGTCGTTGTAATTCCGGGTGAATTGAATGAGTGCCATGGGTGCCTCCTTGAAGGTTATGATGTGCGATGATTCTAGCACTTAATTTCAAGCAGAGAAATTAAGGTTTTGAAAACAATCTCCCTGCTCGGCAACGAAAATCACCGCCAAACGTACTTCTATGTAGACAAAGCCTGCTCTCTTTTGACTTGTATGTCACTTTACATTTTGTACAATAGTTTCAGGCTCATCTAACTATTTTGAGACAGGAGGCTGCGTGCAGCACTCCGCCGGAGGGAGAACTCAATGAAAGTTTTGACAGTATATGCCAACCCGAATCCACGGTCATTCTGTCATGCCATTCTGGAGCAATTTTCCCGGGGTCTTAAAGACGCCGGGCATACGAACGAGGTGGTGGACCTTTATGCCATAAATTTCAACCCCATTCTCAAGTTATGGGACTTCACAAGCTGGGTCGATGAAAGCACGCCGATGGAATATTTGAAGGCAATGATCCAGAGTTCCACGAACCGGTTCGTATGGTTTTTCGCAGAGAAATGGCTTCGTAATAAGGACATTTCCGATATCGTAAAACTGGGCAGAATATTCAGGCCCAGGGATGTGTTGAAACAGCAAAGGAAGATCGCCGAAGCTGAGGCTTTGGTCATCATCGCTCCAGTCTGGTTCGTGGGTTTTCCGGCGATCCTCAAAGGTTGGATCGAGCGTGTCTTCACCTACGGCTTCGCGTTTGCCTTCACCCCGGAAGGCTGGAAGGGAGATATGAAAGGTCACGTCGCATTGTTCAAACATCAGAAGGCCTTGATCATCAGTACGACGATGTTCAATGAAAAAGCTTATCAGGGAGGCCTGGGCGATGCGATGAAGAGACTGATCGACGACTTTGGGTTCCGATATTCGGGGATCCGAAATGTTGAACATGTTTACTTCTATTCTGTCGGCGGAGTGGACGCTGCCACAAGACAGAATTATTTACAGCAATCCTATTGTTTAGGCAAGGAATTTGCACAGTGAGGAAAAAATGTACCTGATCGATCAAAGAATTCTTGGGGGCCTAATTGTGCTTCTGCTGGCTGTGCTGGTGGCTACCAAGCAAATAGCCACCGGTTCCATCCTGGACAGACCAAAAGGCAACTTTTTAGTCCAGCTTGTCAATATCTTCAACCTTTTCTTCCTGCTGGTCGTGAATCCACTGGTCGCGATACTGCTGATCACGCGGCGTCTGGAAGCGGTCGATCGGACTCGCCTGGTCATTGAAAATCTCCAAGGTTTGATACTCCTGGAGGTCCTGGGCATTGTGCTGTATGTGGCAGGATTTTTGCTCATGGCCTGGGCGTTGACCAGCCTGAAGAGAAACTACCAGATGGGAGGCAGCGCGCCCCGGGACACCGACAGGCTGGTGATCGCCGGACCTTATCGCATCGTCAGGCATCCCATGTATGCCGCGGCGCTGTACATCTCCCTGGGGCTGGCCTGCCTGACTCAGTCCCTGGCATGTCTGGCCGTATTCTTCATATATCTTGTGTTGATCCTTCAGCTGGTCCCGCTCGAGGAAGGAGGCTTGCAGAGAGTCTATGGCCAGCAATATACAGACTATCAACAAAAAACGGGAAAAATCATTCCCTTTGTGTTTTGATGTATAAAAGGAATTTACGCAGCGAAAAATCTATGACCTTCGATCAATTCTCGGTGATTATTTGATGATCTCGACGGGTAGCCCGAACGGTGCATCAGAGGAATAAAAACAGGATTGGGCTAAGCTCTGGCTTAGCCCAACCTGATAACGATCCCTCGTTTTTGGTTTTAGGGAAGATCACGGTTTTTACTTACAATGGCCATTGGCATTGCCTTTGCCCGGATGGCTCAGACCCTTATCAATGGCCGAGATCAATTGACCGTCAGCCGTGTCGCCGCTCAGTTCCCAGAACATAACGCCGCGCAAGCGATTGTGCCGGATATAGGCGGTTTTGTAGCAGATCGTCTGCGGATCATCGTAGGTCCAGAAGTCGGTTCCGTTGAAGAGCCAGGCTGCCTTGGCTTTCTCGTTCCAATAGCGGGCGAACTCGCCGGCAGCGAATTTGGCGTTCAAAACCTTGTAGTCTTCACTACCTGCTTCCCACGTGCCTGGGGCAGGGCCGGTTGCTGGCTGGAAGAGTCCATGATTTTGATCCATAACCCCGGTCCAACCCCGACCATAGAAGGGCATACCGACCACCAGCTTGTTGGCCGGTACATCTTGACCGAGATAATACTCAATTACACTATCAACCGAAATATCACTTGCATACAGATTAGCAAGGAATCCAGTCTGCGGATCCCACGCGCCATGGAAGTCATAGGTCATAACATTGATGAAATTGAGGTGAGGATGAATTTCATCGAGATCTATTTTAGTCCGGGCTTCGCCAGCTGGCGTGGCAACAGTCAACAGCAAGTCGTCATCGATTTCATCTAGCTGTTCGCGGAATTCAGCCAGCAGCAGGGTAAAGTTTTCGGTGTCTTCCGGCCGAATAATATTCCCAGGATTGCCAGGGTATGCGGGATACTCCCAATCGATATCGATCCCGTCAAATACGCCCGCGGCTGCGCCGGGG